>Ga0307511_10001948_pt1 | contig 21676 bp, 26 predicted proteins | sample 13_EM_MG_FD_200266 | JGI IMG/M metagenome (GOLD analysis project Ga0307511, IMG submission 200266) | Populus trichocarpa ectomycorrhiza microbial communities from riparian zone in the Pacific Northwest, United States - 13_EM | ecosystem: Host-associated > Plants > Roots > Unclassified | place...
CGCCATGTTATGTATTTCCTTTGTTGGAGTTAAGTGATTTACTCTGATTACGGGTTATGTAATCCGCTGCGGATAGGACTCTGTGTAGCATACCACAAAGTTATCGTAGCGTAATAAATCCATAATCACTAATCTGTATCTAGTATTATTATTTCATACGAAACCGTGTAATAATCATGGCAAGCACCAGACAAGTAGAGGTATGAAAAATATAAATAAAATACTAGAAATCAAATCGCCCAGAGGAATGAAATATATAACATATTAAATACTAGAAATCAAGTCCTAGAATGCAATATACTATTTAAATCAGGGACCCTGACAGCAGCTGAATAAGAAATGGAGGAAGCAAAACGGGAAGAATGATTTCTAGTATTTTATTTACGTCATACCTCTACTTGTTTGGTTTATTCCATAGTTCCGTATGAAATAATAATATTAGAATATTATTGTAGTCGCCAGATTGGTGAATGGGCCGGCCATTAGCGCCATTGGTGTATGGGCCAGCCCAACCAGCAGTAGCGTCCCATTGACCAATGGGCCGGCCCATTGCTGACTGGGCCGTATTGCTGAATGGGTCAGAACATCGATACGTACTAAATCTGGGCTTATTCAGGCAATTCCACAGGTATGCAGACTTTCCTCATAATAATGAACATTTTGTCTAACAAAATAACTCGTCAGCAGCTTGCAATGCATTTACACCGAATATGCGCTTAGATCGGATGCATTTACATAGGTTTGACGTCAGGCTGCTGCATACCATATCCATCCCCTATGCCAACCGCCTGGCCAGGCCATCTAAGGAGTCGGGCCGGGCGTATGGAATACCGGTAGGTGCATGCACTATGTACCACCCAAAGGCACGCGGGGGACGAATTGATATTCAGTCCGTCTACGAGCTGAAAGTTACTGCTAAAGCTGGTAGTCAAATAAGTCTACTCTACCCTATAGCAAAAGCGTGCTAATAGAATATCACGAGGCTGATTAGTTTACCCCTATTTTCCACATATCGATCTGACGTTGTGTGTAAAACTAAGCTAGCTATCCTGTCTCCCCCGAAGTGAACCAACTGACGTGGAGGCAGTATTTGTGTCACGGCTTGTGTTTTGCTAAGCTGGCAGCCTGTTTTCGGGTATGTTTCGCATAATATTGACGGTGGATCGTGTTTAATGAGTGCCGATAATAATGGTCTGGCAGCCAACCGTGCAGCTCCCACAACATGATAAGCCCGACCTCACATATCTCCATGCTCACATCGCACCGTCAGCGGCACTTCAATATCTGCGACATCTCAATATGTGCAATTAGATCTACCCCTTCTGATCTCAAATTGTGTACACCCCAGGGGTCCATTTCTTCACTTGCCCCTCGATATAACGAACTGTAAGGCGGTATACAATTTCTAGCGCTAGCGAACGATCTTTGATAAATATGTGTGTTTGAATGAAGCATCATATGTGTACTGATTTGCCCCCCGCAGGGTGATTGAAACAGTCGTAGCCGCTTCTTGGAAGACCGGATGAGGAAGAAGTTGATTTTCTTAAGCTCCTTTCTATTTTCAGCAGATCAGATCTCGTATTGATACTATCTAGTATATGTCGAGGGCACGCACCGCCGGGTTGGGACCAGGGGAGATTGTCTAACCTCTGCCCTGTGCCGGCCCCTACATACATGCGATGCCCCCTCCCCGTCATGCCACAGCCCTTATGAATTGACCACCGCTCCGTACCATTGCGGATCCTCTCACACATACCCCACCTCCATCCCCGCCCGTACGGTACTCTCCCGCAGTCCAACAGGGGGCTGCGTTCTGCACGATGCCCACCTACACTATACACTATGGGCCCTCCGCCCACCCTATCCTGTATAGCCAGTTCCTGAGAGGACCCCGAACTAGTTCAGCCCCTTACGCATCTGCCTGTGCCACTTCTCCACCTGCTTTACTACGCCTATATCAGGTATACACAGCTATTTACTTATGTACTTAACCATATTCATAAGGTTGGGGGATGCGAAAGCCTCAAGGCGGCGGCCTCCCGTCACCGTCACCGTCACCGCCTCCAATGGCATCCTACATATGTCAAATCTACGAACAACATCCTGTTCCGAGACTTCTAAAGATGTCACCTATTGCTCTATTCATTTTACCAGCCTTCCAGTTTATAGTAAGCCTAACCTCCATTCTGTACTTCACCCTCACTTCCATCTCCCTACTATTATATCATTCACAGCAGCATCCCCTCGTGAAAGGCCAGGAAGATCTCTATTGAAGACGAAGTGACCGAGCTTTTTTTTTTTTTTTTAAATACTCATTACCAATATGAGGTCGCCCTAGTAGGACCATAATGAGCCCCCCGGGAACCCGGGAGGATTCAAGGGGGCCAAGTTAATCTGGCTCACCTGCGCGAAAATGTACAGAATATGGGACCGAATCGTCAACATATGAGAACGGAAGCGTGAAAACAGTTAAAGCAACGGGCAAATGGTTTGTCAAAAATTCAAAACTGATGGTAGATAAATTGAAAAAGGACTTGATCGCGTCGTTGGGGTCGTCGTCTCCCTCTTTCCTCCAATCTGGTAGGTCTAACTCTTCCCATGTGGTCTTTCCTCTGGGGAGTTCGCGTCTCTCTTTCGTAATCCTCAGGCACTCGAAAGTGACGTGGTCACCCTTCTCCACCTGCTGGCCACAAGGGCATGAGATCGGCTACGAAATGATAGATGAACAAGCTGACCGCGCTGATAGTTCAGGGCTTCCTTGATGTCCTCACCCGGTAGCATCTTGCTTCTCAACTAGCAGGCACTACTGGAACAATACGGGAAGAACTTCGGAATGCATTTGAGCAACTTCTTTATTTGAATTCCCGCCTGGTTCACCGGCGCCCAATTCACCTTCTGTCGTCCTTGATATGCATGATGCAACATAATTCAATCTCATGTTACCGTCATAAGGCTTTTAAACTCCACCATGGCCCTCTCAGCGTCAAAGGTCGCTCGTTGGCTATGGGGCAAGCATGATTTTCCAGTGCTAAACTCGTGTGCTTGCACCTTTATCTTTAAGTAGCATTCAATGGGACACCTTTTTGGCATCGATTCTAGCATCGGTGCATCACAATCGCCCATAATTTCCTAGCATATGATCGAGACTGGAGATGGTACTTATAACCAATATATGCTGTTGGCAAGAGACGGTTGAAAGCACGGGACCTGAAATAAGTTTTAGAATCGATGTAAGAAACCTGTGATTCTCTGTTGAGTTTGTTTTGCCTCGTCTTGCTGAAAATATCCCCTCATCCTATCATCTTGTGTGACATTGCTGGTGGCAGAATAAAAAGACACTATTAGGGCTAAGGAATAATCCCGAGACTGCAGAGAAATCTAGGGAAAACACTTTGATTGTTGCCGAAATCCCATGAAAAAGAGCACGAGAAGTTCTGAAGAGCCAGTTCTCTAGTTATATAACAAGTCTGCCTGAGCATATTATCTGGCTAGATTGAGAAAAAATGAAAACAGATCCGAATCAATAGCACTCCCCTGCATTGTTGAGCCCAATACTTCCGTATTAAATAAACCCATCCTTACACCCATGTTCCGCCATGCCCTTGTGATCCGTCCAACTATCTTACTACAGCCCACCCATTCATACCCTTGCCAAGTCGTTGTACTCCTGCCTGATAAGGCCCATTTGCGAAACCATTCCGAAGACCGAATATATATCTAGGAGTGCGAACTTAATCGCAGATGTTCGTAACCTGGCCGGACTGGCCTGCGACGGGAGTACAGCAAGTCTGCCTCTGGTCACTGTTGCAGGAATCGACTGTTCATTTGCATAGTCAAGTTAACTTTCCGCATATAAAACTATGGTTTGACGGGCGCGGGGATTATTACTCATCACTAGGCAGCTTAAGGCGAAGTTGATAACGATGACCACGTTACCAGAGCCTTGTGTGATGGGACAGCTGCTCGGGTTTTGCTGGATTTGCTGGCAGCAGCTGGCCACTTGGTTTGGCTGGCACGTACCTTGGTTCCCCACCACTGGTACCTGCCTAGCGGCAATGCTGATCGGGGAGGCCCAGGTCAAGACGAAGCAGCTAGCTACGGTTAACAGTTTAGAGAACTGCATTTCGTAATCGGAAAGGGATGTTTGAAGGGTGAGGAAGGAACGTTGAATTTGTAGGTGGCAGGAAGATGAGTGATAAGTGCGGGTCGTTGACGGCTGGAAATGTTCTTCCTTTTATAGCGTTTTGGGGGTTGGTTCCAAGGCCTGATATCTCGCGGTGAATATGCAATAAGGGCGTCTTTCATTCCATCAGTTCGCTTGGCTGTTCGCCGACCAGCAACCATCTCGATTCGAATTCGACCGTCGACGAGTTTAGGCATGGAAATTGTCGATTTCGAGCCGAGCAGGTACCGAACGGGCGATTTTGTCCTTTGGAACAACAGTAGCATGCCGGGCAGTAGTAGCGTCCACGGGCAGACGTCGACGATTATCTGGGTCGCGTCTTAAAATAGGGCCTCAGCGCCAAGGTACCTTGCGCTAGCCCTGCAATTGTCAGACATGCATGCGGGTGCCAAACCCCCTGTTCACTCATACGCCCATACAAGGAACCGATCGTCATAAATCTAGCATTGCAGCCACGGTTATTTTGTATGGAGGACAAGCCTCCACGCACGGCTGGCGACCCAAGTGATCAGTTTGCAACCAGTCACCCGCACAACTTTGACAGATTTCAGCCCTTTCACCTTGGAGGCGTAGAGAGACTCCTTCGATCTATTGGTTGAACTTCCTGGCGCACGGTACTGTAACTAGCTGTGCTTTCTCTCCAGACAGGATTGGGCAGCCTACCGTTGGTGAATTTTTTTTTTTTTGAATCAGTTCTCATATTGATACTCCGGTGAACTTGCATGCAACACAATGTATGTCGTCGACTATGATCCCCGTATAGTGACACGGCGTCCAGCGGGTCCAGGAGCCATGCATTCTAGGCGCTTGTCCTGCTACTGGGTAAATTGGTGGTGAGCTTATAATGTTTCCGTATTAATCCGCGAGTTAGAGAGTATAATTCCGCAAGCCAGTACGGAGTACTCGTTTACAAGACAGGACGCTAAACTACGTACAAGAAAGTAAATTTAGTAAATTCAAGGCCCATCTGGCCGCACTTTCGTACATAAGACAGAAGTCTTACTCGCGCATTCATACCGTAGTTTGCAATGAGGATCCCACAAGGGTGGAAGGAAGGTTGCACAAGCTAGGGCTGGGGTTTAATATAGATTAGGTTAGCCTTACGAAGGTTGTGCAACACACTAGGTTCGACTTACGGGTATCATGAATACGGTATACCAAAGTGAACCAGTGTTGATTTCCCCTGCAGCTAAAACCCTTGACATATGTACCACTCGCTTAAGACTCCTCTGACACCTCCTGCTAAGTGGAACATATATCACGTGGTAATGCCTGCTCCGGCGATCTTACCCGTGACTTGACATGCCACTGGCTCTCTGTCCTGTCAAGGGCTTTTTTTGGTAACTCAGCAGCCGAATTCTACCCTGCTTCGTATAGTATAAGATTCCGCACCCCTTATTGGTTCTTTTGAGGCCCCCGGACCCACTATTGGGTCTTCCATGGTCCCGGACGCAGGCCCTCCTATAGGTTCCGGTCACGCCTATAGACTTACCGCTTGAGACTCTCCAGTCTGATTAGTTATTTTATCTACTTCTATAATTAAGTAGGCATGCTCGACACTCCGACTCCGAGTTACACAGCAAAGTGCCATCCTTGTTTGCTGTTTTACACTAAACTGTCCATTTTTCAAATATTGCCTAAGTGCAACTATGCAAACAATTCGCAAAACAATAAAGAAGTTTTTTAAGGGAGGCTTGTTCTCTGACATATCGTTGCCTCAAAGTCAGAAAATGAACTTTGCGTGTTGTAAAGCCCTGCATAGCTGAGGATATGGTTGTCATGTACCTTTTACATATAAATTTATATGAGATAGCCATGTACCTCCGCCTTGACGTATCCTCCGGGGAAGCTAGGGGATTATCTGCAACTTCCGAGCTGGCGTAAATCGAACTTGAAGTTCAAGCTTCTCAAGAAACTCGCTTATTCATCAATTGCCTATAGGCATCAATCTATATATAGTTACCATAGGTTCTGTATAGAGGTGTACTTACTGTCCTGATGTACTCCCCTCCAGCTCTGCTCTGAATGCGATCACCGCAGTGTGCGCCCGCAAGAGGTCTACTAGATCTGATCCTTCGCAATCTACGCCCCACAATCTACCCCCCACAATCTACCCCCCACAATCTACCCGCTAAATTTGGCACCCTGCATACTGAACTCATCACCCAAATTTTAGGATCATCATGCCTTGGCAGAGTGGTCATGCGGGCCCAAGATTTACATTGATGGTGTATCATGCTCTGATATCTATATTTTACGAGCTCACCACTGCTCGGATTACAATATACAACTTTACCCCGAACCTGCCTTTCTTGCTAATTGCATCATACTAGTGTTATAGTTCACATCCCTAGTGGCTTTATGCCGGTGCATGATCGCATCATCTCACCATGATGTACACGCTTTGTGTATTGCCTCTCGGGGACCAGATGCATAAGCAGACGAAAGATAGCATTCCCAAGCAAAGCTTTACTCCCCTCATACCTACTCCCGGGTACGCTTTAACTACGCTCTCGCCAAATATACTCTCATTCTGATGTCCACCCATTCGGGGAGTCACCAGCGAGGTCAAGCCTGAAAGATACACTTCTAAAGCTTACCGAGGAAAAGCAATTCACAATTCCAGTCAGGCTGTGAGCAACAACTTCGCATAACTCACCCGACAGTCATGCCTTTTGCTCACCTACATACAAACATTGTACCATAGTGAATAATACATAGGGTTTCCTTACACGGACCTACATACAGTATATATCTCACAGCACTCTCATCCAGCATGGAATTCACCGATTTGTCGGGTTGACCTTTTTCTAGCGATATCTCGCTGCCCTGTAACCTAACGGATTTAGTACCTCGCTGACCTAGGATCCGGCCCATTCGCCCCTGGTTCAGAAATGTTTGGGACTTCCAAATCTTGGCGCGGTTAGGCTGGGCTGCGTGCAGGTGAGGTGCTGTGGACAGTATGGCTGGCCACTGAGCAGGAGGATGGGCGCCAAGCCCTAGCCCGGCTGGCCAAATCCAACCGTGGCCCGTCCATATGCAGAATAGCCGTGCCCTGCCGCCAGCCTCGCGTCATGCATTGTGAATAGCTCTACCTATTTGGTTGGATGTACCATACCCTTGAAGTTACTATATTGTTCATGTGGTTTGTACAGGGTATATTTTAACACATCATAATAAATAGTTACCAACGCAACAAATATTCGTCTGTCCTGCAATCCACTTGATTTGTCCGTATATGACCACCCGCTATCTACCGGTATCTTATATGCTGCGTTCCGTTGCACTACAATCCAGCCGCACTCAATTTACCATCATCTACTCGATCTGCGGCTGCCCTGGGTCAATATCATTTTATTAGGCATCGGGCTCCGCGCGGAACAAATTATTCATGCCAGTGCACATTTAAATATTACCCCGCGCGAAAGTAAATAATTGGTTGTCATGCGTCAATGCGTATGGAATCGGTCGATGTGGTGAAGGCCAGATAGCCCATGAAGCTGAACCGAACGTAACAGTACTATTCCGGTGAGCGACCACCATTACCCAATTATTTGACCTAATGGCCAATAGATCGATATTGTCAGATAGTACGGCCTATGATCAATTGCGCACAGATCGGTGTTGCGTACCGTTCAGCAATTAGTGATACTCTGTATCATAACTCCATCCCTATACGAACTTCTACAGCGGTACAGATTGAGTCTACAGTCGAACCTCTATGAATGCATACCCTCGGAACTGGAGAATCTTATGCAAATTGACAGGTTATGCGGTTATAGGGTTGGTGAGCTAGGTCACGTGAGGGTACTAGGAGTGACAGGAGGAATCTATCTAAGATAAAAATACATGCAATATCATGACATTAAAATCATGGGGCCCTTCTCTATTAGCAAAACCCTCAATCATGCAACTCAATTCATACGAGATACTGTTGATTGATTAACCACTCTATTAAACTGCTGCGGGAACCATTTGACAATAGTAGCTTGCGTAGCTTTTGGATGTAACTTTACATAGAGGAATAGCTGGTAAAATTCATATTCGGTGGGCTCTAGGTTCTGTCGTCGGTTCATTTGACGTATTCCCTCTTGTTGTGGGTCTTCTTGCACTGGGTCATCCCGGGTGCGTACGCTATCATTGGTACTTCCATCATCACGGTTGATAACTGGGTGTCTGCATCGCAAATAGAAGCAAATATGTCGTAGAAATACTCGAAATACTCTTCTACCAGCTATAGATGTCAGAAGGCATTTTACCGACCAGCGGTCTAGCCCCCACCCACCACTTATGCAGGTGAAATTGTTCTTGCTTGCCAGGTTTGGGGCCGGCAAATCGCTATGCATGCAATTATAGAAGTATTCATTTATCCCCATAGTCCTAAGTACGGGACGGGAGCATTCTATGCACTTAGAGGAGTTATGCATTTATAGGGGATGTATTTATAGAAGTTCGAATATACTATAATACGGTTATTAGTCTAAGGGTAAGGTACTTACAATGACCACGCGTAACATCCTTTAAATCACATATCTGTAGAATTTATCATAAACAGTTTATGTATCCGTATAATAGTATATTAGGCAATATACCATTAGGAACACAACTACCTGACAGCTGCGCATGCTTGATTATGAGCTAACACAACTAAGTGCAACAATGTGGACTAGTGAGGCGAGAAAAATCATCTACCAGGGTCACTATATATTTGTTTCCTCTAATATATCTGCAGTAGGGAAAGGAACGCGTAGGGCGGAGTGCACAAGCTCTCCAACCATAGATGTTCGAGTCTCTTGTACTGGTGAAGGCGGCTTGGTAGATTTTTTCTTCATGCAGGTATTACACTGGAGCTTGGAATAACGGAGGTGTGCTGGTGCTTCGGATAGAGCATACCGGCAAAGGAAGATGTGCAAATCGTTCATGCCATTCTATTTCTGCCAGCCATTATTATAGATAAATTAATTATATGGGTAATTGAAAAGTCTCTTAAGCTTGCTGTAGAATATATGATATCGGTGTCGATCAAGCTAGATGGCAAGCTTGGATATTGAGCTTACTCGCAAACTTGGTATTAGCTATGAATGGAGCGTGTTTATATCGATCGGCGTTGTGTTGCTACCATGTAAGAAATAAGCGTCCTCCACTCCGAAATCAAGCTCGCTGATGAGTGAAGAGATGATATGTTCGGTGGTGATTATCATGATATCTAACTAGTGGCGGTGATCTCCCGACATACAGCCTGGTGGCAAAATGTCTGATACCCCTGCATAAAAGGCCGTGTATGCAGCGCGCTTGATTCAGATTATATGCCAACAATGCGGCTATCACATTTTTGGTGAATATGTTTCACTTCCCCTGAATCAGCGTGAAATGTCATCTTCATGATGATACAGTGATCATACCAAGCTGCTTCCATATTGCTCTATGTCAGCCCAACTTAATATCTCCCGAGCCGAGCTTGATACCCTTCTAGCAGAAGATGCAGCTACCGATACTCCAGCAGATGTGTGGGCATATATGAAGCGGCAACTTTATAAAAGATATCCGGAGTTCATTAATTTGCGTGGTCAGTTGATGGCGGTGGCAGATGCATTAGAAGAGATCTGGAAGGAGATTCCCGAGTCACTGCTGGGGAGTCTTTATACCTCTATGCCCCGTCGTGTAGCAGCTGTCATTGAAACAGAGGGGTGGTATACCAAGTATTAGGAGGTTGTATATGTAGACATATTGTTCATTCCTGTATTGTTCATACGGTTGTTGCCCACGCTCTTGTTTTCCCATTGTTTCAGCGTAGATAGGCGCGCTAAACTCAAAATAATCGCGCTTAGCCTATACTATGCACGCTGAACCTACAATATGCACGCTAAATAAAATCCTTATGCACGGGGTATCAAACATTTTGCTACCAGGCTGATATACCGGTACCCTTCAACCCTGAGTAGCGTAAGCATTCATCAATTTATCCGTGCGGCTCAATATCCCGACCGACATATCCCAAAGATCCCTGATGCAAGGTTACCTGATTGCAACAAAGAGAGAGGCCATATACAGGACACTCGACCCATAACCTCGTCACCAGTCTGTCTGTGGTCAAGGTCGAATTATACCTGTACTTGGTATTCGGTGCGCATAAGATTCTATTGAGCTAGGAGTGCTTTATCTGGTCGAAGCTCATCTCTGCTACAAAGATTTTCCTTAATCGCCGGCGCTTATACGCGGGTTTCTAGGATAATCTGCAAGATGGTTTGTCACGAATTATATAACAGACTAGAACAGCATGGGGATCAGTGGATTGTGGAAGTATTCCATCGAATGCCCCTCCAAAACCAAGCAAGGGGAATTTAGATTCAAAGAACACAAACCTCCTTGCCCCATGGCTGGTGTAACCAGGGTTTGCGTAATCCTAGCAATGTGTTGTAATATAATTCTTCAACGGAAATAATTATAATTCACCGACGTGTATCGGAGGTGTCATTAAAGTTTCCAGCTGGGGCAGCTACTTCCGAATGGGCTTTTTCCACCCTCCGTCGGCAAACTTCGGAGGACACCAATATACTCTATGCTAGTCTCCGTAATAAGAGATTGCGGAGCGCTCTGAAGCCAGTTCGGGGTGTCGGAAGCCAGTAGGACGCTTAAATTGCTCTGGCTCGTTGCGAAATTACAAGCAGGATAAAGAAAACCAGATCTTGGCGCTGGTCACCGATACCAACAGCAATGAGGACCCAAAAACAATTGAACCACTGTGGCCCACACTGCCTCAGTTATTGTGCCAAAAATCTCGACAGTTGAGCCTCTGGCCCAATAGCCATTGTCCCACTGTGGCATACCTATCGACCCCTTCCCGGCGTGCTCTTCAGATCTATATGGTGTTACCTATGGCGGCGCTAGGGCCGCGGCCTGCCCACCCCTGCGCGGCTGAGCCCCGTGTGACTACACTCCGTGAGGCGGAGCTGAGGCCCCTGCATCTCGTCACTTTGGGAATGATCCTGAGTATTTCCGCTTTTAAGATTATTCGCTCGGAATCTATCTACGATTGCACAAGCCCAAACAATTTATATGTAGCCTAGGAGACAAAATTCAATCATGGATCCCTACGCCGAGTCGCGGACCGGCGATTGGAGCACTGAAGCTCAACGGCCACCCTCTCGGAGTCGGTCACGGGGGCGGAGGAACTCTGGTGTCGGGGCAACCTCGGGGGACAGGATTCGAACACCCGACACCCCATCGCCAGCTGGATCGTTTGCCCTTGAGTTTCCTAGTATCTCACCTCACGAGTCACCGGGACTTTCACCTGCATCAGCGCCCGCTGGGTCGCCAACCTGGAATATCGACCACGGCTATCCCTGGGACCTTGCTCCGGAGACAAATCACACATCTGCTAGCATTATACAGTATCCGGTTTCTCAGGGCGCCAGGCCGTTTTCCACCAGTACAACTCCGCATAGCACCAGTGGTAATACTTTAGAACTACCTCTTGAATCAGCTTCAGACGGTGTAATGTCCGGCGATCGGCGTGAATCAAATATCAAAAGAAGGAGAGGAAGAGCTGGATGCATAACCTGCAAGAAGAGAAGGATCAAGGTACTTCTTGCGCTCCAAATTGTGTATATTTGATCCATACATGCTGACACTACTGACTAGTGCGACGACGCATATCCCACATGCAAGAACTGCGTCAAAAGTCGCCTAGAGTGTATTTCTAATCCACTTTTCAAGAGACCAGAGAATATAGTTTCCGGCGATCAACGCGAATCACTGGTTAAAAGAAGGAGAATAACAAATGTTGCATGCATGCTCTGCAGAAGGCTCAAGATCAAGGTACCTCTTGCTTCCAGATTGTGTACATTTGATAGCTGGACATGCTGATATTACTGACTAGTGCGACGGGGCACATCCTACATGCAAGAAATGTGTCGAAACTCACCGAGAGTGTATTTATGGTCCAATTTTCAAGAGCGACCCTAGCACAGCTGCAATCCAGCCGGCGCCTTCATCGGTAAGTACAATGGTGAATGAAAACCGGAATGCATACATATGACTAGGACAAAGACTTATTTTGTCTTAGGTTAAAGGTGGAATAGACTCTGAACGGTAATAATCCGATACAGCGCGCTGCTTGGTCGTGGATGGTGCTTATGTTTTGTTTAGAAGACATAGGGGCGGAGCGAACCAACGGCCATTCGACACTCCGACGGCCATCGAACACCAGATTTCGTTGCCAGATCCAGCTACTTTCTCGGTGCTAACTGGAAGTCTGCGGCAGGGTGTGGACGCTGAGCCCGATATCAGGCAGAGTAACCTCTTCCGCTGGAGTCATACGAAGGTTAGGGTATGTCAATCCTGCGTGGCTTCGAGTGATTGCTATAAACAAGAATTAACTTTCCCGCCCCACCCGAATCATGAGACAGATTTCAGAGAGCAGCGCTGCTATGACCGAGTCTGGGAACGTAGTGCGGTCCAAGTTGGCGTCACTAGTGGCAGAGGATAGAGCCGGGGCTGAGGTGGCTTTTGAAGGTCATGATATTATTTGTAAGTGTGGACATGCACCGAGTTAACCATGGGCGTATAAGTAGCCATATTAAAGATTTCTATATCATCCCTTCAACTTGAATCAGGCATAGAAGAGATTACTCGTACTAATGTAGTGAAATTGTTCTTAGCTATTTTCTCCCAGACCCTCTCCACCGCTGAGCGATTCTCTGCAATCCGTGACTGGAACGATAGAATCCAAGTAGCCATGCAAAGATACCATTTACCTTTTATCGGAAAAATTCTTTCTCCAGGGGACTCAAGATTGTTGTTGGCTGATATTCCACTGTCACCCCGAGCGGTCAGCAGCCTCAGCATGTTCTTGTTTCAAAGTCCTGTTTTTACACCCCCTACCTCAGGCATTGCCCCATCTGTCGTGGGTGGCAGAACCCCGGTTTTACAAACTTTGAGGAGTAGAGAGGCGACTACTAGCACGACTTCAACTTCGTCATTGATCCAGATAAATGATATTCTTGAATATCTTGACTTTCCTCTTGTGTGCACATTGATAAGTCACTGGTTTGGCTTTGGTAGGTGTAGAACAATATTTCTCCCAGATGTTGGAACCGCACCGGGGGCTCAAGAAGGAATTCCGAGGCCTCTAAATCCAGAGACGTTGGAATCGCAATACGCATCATATAGATTGAAACGGCAAGGCTACATGGATAAAAACCGATCCGTCGTTACTGCTCCGTACGAAGTCTTCCCACGGCGCCTGTGGGACCTCCATGTCAACCGTGTCATCCCATTTTATCTGCTACAGTTGCCGTGGAACACTGAAGTTCCATGTTTCCCAGAGTATGTGGCTATTTCACATAGTTGGGTTGAGGCACCTGAGCTTGAATACATTTACACATCTATAAACCAAGGAGCATGGCTTGTTCCACTTCCAAAAGGTGTTGACCTGGAACTCATCCGAAACGAAGTCCTTGGGCACTTTCCGTCCAGCAGGTACTGCTGGCTTGACGTGCTGTGCCTTCGGCAACCCTCGGCCAAAGATTGTGGACCAGCTAGGCACGTCACAGCGCAGGCCCTCCTGGAAAGCCTTGAATTAGGTCAAGATCCGACTGGAGAACGAGTTTGGGATGAGGTAGCTATCGACGTCCCAACAATTGGAAATGTTTACAAAAATACGGCTGGAGTGCTACGGTATTTTAACGGCCTAGGAAAACCATTCAACAGCACAGAATGGGATAACCCACACCATTGGCTCAATCGGGCTTGGACGTTGCAAGAGTCAACTACGCGGATGATGAATGGTGGTCTATTAGACCCCTGGCTGAACCCTCTCAACACGATATCCATCTGGCGAGGTAACATTGGGAGACTTCGAGGATTTCTGGATGGAGTTGAGGAGTTGGGTGCGGGGCCACGGCTAAACTCTCGCCGAAGTATCATTGCATTGGCACGGGAGATGAGTCGGCGGCGTGCATCCAAAGGAGTTGACAAGATTGCCGCCCTTAGCTACTTGTTACATTTTAAGGAGTTGCCACTTTATTCGCAGGATGAGGATGCCGAGCAGGCATGGAAGCGTTGCCTTAAAAGCGCTCCGCCCACATTATTGGCAGAGCTCTTCTTCAACTGCCCCTTCACAGGCCTCTTTGGCTTATTTCCCACCTGGCACGAATTGAGCGACTGCCCAGAGGCATTGGTAAAGCAGGAGATACCCAGTGCATTAGCAATCATCGGGTGCCACTTCCGGTCCGAGGATTCATGGTTTCGTGAGCAGAACATGTCTATGGACTTCCAGTTTTCCGGCTATAATCTGAGCGCATATATTAGGAGGACCCAACAAGATGGAAATAGCTACCTTGTTGTAGCTCAGCCTAAGCCAGAGTCTCGGTACCCTGGCATGTCAGTAAACCTCCGATATTTCCCACCCCATGGACAAAGTGTCATGGCGGGTTGGCCTGATTTTGTTGACGGTAGTGCCATTTATCAGTTATTCACACATAGTTTGTCACCCTGTAGTAGTTGGGTTGTGTTGCGCGAGGGCAGGAAGGTTGGAGTCCTGTGCTGCGATGAGGTTTTTGGCGGCGTGCATCGCGCTCAAATTATTGACAAAGGTAGTCTTCTGCCTAGTCCTGACGATATACCCGATTTATGCTATGGCTACAAGTTCGAATTTGTTCACAGGCATCAGCCGAGTGGCACATAGTGTTCTTATGGGTGGGGTGTGTTTCGATATTTACATACCTCCTTCGTTGTTGTTGACACGGCAATAACTCTGTTTGAGGACAATGTTCAGGTCGAGGACTGATGTTATAGTTATCTGAGGGTAGGTATTCGGGGGTACTGTAGCGAGGGTGGGGAAGAGTCTGTGGTTGAGTACGGAAGTGGCCAGCTTATTGGTTATAGGTGTCCGCTGAAGTTTAGGCGAGGGGAGTTAAAGTGAATTGGGAGACATGATCAGCCTGTTTTTTTCGCTTAGTATCCTGTTTTGCTTTTGGCAACTCAGTACCCTTGGCGACCTATTAAGTAGTGACCAGTGACCTAGAAGTGTCTACCTCTGCACCCCCCTGCAACAGCGTCTCTAGCCACATCTCGTGATATCATGAGCTGGATGATTCCGGTGATGTTCACGACTATAGAATCAACTACGCTCTACAACATGGTTACCCTAGCATCCCATCAAAGTGAACCCAATACCCAATACCTGCCCTTTCAATATAGCCTTCCGGAGGACACCCCAACCCCCTGGACTCCCCTCATGAGCCGAATGGATGAGCCCATGACCACTAGGAGACCTTTACCTAGCATCTATATTCAGATTATAATAGCTTCTATGGCAGCAAGCTACGATACAAAAAAACCGCATGTTATCAAAAAAAGCCACCTATCATTGCAAAATGGGCATTTTTGAGAATTAACTAAATCCCCTTTATTTATGCTACTATAAGCCCTCTCACCCTCAACTATTTACAGCCCCCTCTTCCACATGGATTATCCCACTTGGCCTATCTCTGCCCTGTATCTACGTACAAGACCAGATACCTCCCTTGCAAAGAGCTCGTGCCGGTACTAACCTCCCAATAAACATCGCAGTAAAAAATCATCCAAGATCTGATAACTCTAGTAAATCCGCCTATAAAAATAAAGGTCCATGACACAGGTAGAAGTCCTCAGTCCGTGAAACCGCAACATCAACCGGGTCCCACCATTTGCCTAAACATCCCAGCATATTCCTCCGCAAGCATCTGACATGGTGGAGACGGCTCCCATTCATATCCAGTGCTGCCGAAGAACCCTCTTCCCAATCTCAATCTGTGAAACCTGTTCCGCGGATGTCTTAGAGATGACAAGGGAGGATAAATTTCTCCCCCCACCGACCCCTCTTCAATAGGCCAGTTCAAGGTTGTCCTTTCGCAGTCTAATGTGGTGCCCCTTTCGACGCCCTTGTAAAACCCAACGGCCCTTTGCAAAAGGAACATCGTTACTCCTTTCACCTCCTGTCCCTTCACCAAGAAAAAAAAGTCCATGTCAAATGTGATATTGATGATTGAAGGTGAGAACTTTACCCTTGATCGGAAATTTGGAATTTGATCAACATATCTACCGACACCATTATCCAGTGTATCGACACCGAAATTGAGTGATACATACCGATACCAGCAGGGCGCTCTGAAACCCACGAGATAATCTCGAGTTGTTGACATGTTACTGGTATTGTCAAATTCTATATCCATAAAGACCACCAAGAGACGACGGGTGAGCTAGGTTATTGCTGCCGTACTGGTATATCGCTGTCATAGTGGTGTTTGCTACTGTTGTGCCTTGTGGCTTTCACTCATAGACCCCCATCTAAACGAGGCAATACCGGCGGTATCAACACCCCCCATTCAGCAGTGTACAACGCTTAATATCATCCAGAATCTGGGCATGTCTGGATTTCCTTCGGAGGTATTACACTTTAAAATCCCACCCCCAAATACTCCGTCCGTTACTCTGCTGTACTTTATATCGAGCGGGTTTGTATTGGGTTGGGATACCCCCTGAAAAGTGCTGTACTAGCACCACATGTCCCTCCTCCTGCTTGTTCATGAGCCGTCGGACATCTCGGCACGTTCAAGCAAGGCTGGTAGGAATTGCTCAGATGCTATTTGACAATGATACCACGGCGCATGAAGATGGGGTAGTAGGGGGATTCTAATAGAGGGGTCCGCAACACGCTTGGGGTTGAGGCGGTCAGAAAAAGCCTGCATTTGAGCCACGTGAAGATAGTAAGGGAGATTGAAAGGCATACGGGTATTTGCATAGCGACAAGCCCACAGCCCTGTATAGTTTGATATTCCATTCGCGAAAAGCCACGTTGCTAGCTGCCTCGCCTATGCGTGAAGCCACGCATATAATGATGAAAGCTTGACCCTTTGTGCCATATTCCCACCAGGGATGCGCGTCGCCCGTCCAGCCAGAATTGCGGGATTGCCATGCCCAAAAAACATTGGGAGGGCGATGGATTGCAGGGGGATATAGATATCAATTGGATATTCGAAATGGTGGTGGAAGAAAGGTATAGGTGGGTACCGGTAGTGGATAATTTACACGTGGTAACTAGGGGGGGTTGGTTGACGGTGGAAGTATTCGAGCGGGTATTCCCCAGAGTGCTGCGCTGGGGACTGCGTGAGCCGAGACCAGGAGCAGCATGTAGAAATAAAGTTTAGTAATCATCAATGTTGCCATGTGCAACATTGTATTACTTAGGGCGGTTAATTGTAGGGGTTACCTACCCCTGATGAGACTGTTGTATGCTTGCAGAATCTTCCGATGATAGTGAGGAACTGGTCATTAACGCATTCGTGCCTTATGTGCTACGGTAAGTCTGGCCAACGATGCGGTTGAATTATCTGCGGATCTGATAAGCACCTAAAAGCTCTGTAGGTACTTGTATAGCTAACGATCGGCACCCACGTGACGATCGACATAGGTCCCCTTTCCCATGCAGTACCGTAACCTCACAATGAGAACAATAGATATAGGCTAAAAACAGGTGAAAAATCCAAATTTCTTATCCCCAGCCTACCCCATTTACCCTGAACCCTCTACACCTCTCGCAGCCTCAAGACCCCCTACAACCCGTCCTCTGCCACGACCACCCCTCCCACCATGACTACCACTACTACCATGACCACTACTAGCAGCGATAGGCTCCCCATAGGTCCCCTCTATAAGCTCTGTTAGCATAGACACAAGCCGCTTACCCATGGATAAGTAAGTTGCCATCCAGATCCGTGTTGGTGACCTCCTCAGATTTTTCAACCTATAATCCAGAGACACACTGGAAGACCAATGCAGTCCCCTAGTCCGTTTCCAGTTACTCTATGGCTCACTGGGCGCAATTCACTCCGGGCTGGCACCTTAAAAAAATGACCTAATTTCACCCTTGCCAATATACAACTCTATTTCGCATATATATATGTACAACGCTATTTCGCACACACATGCAATCCAACCTCCCCCAATATGCCACATCAGGCACCAAATAAAGCCTGGCATCGTTCGACGTGTTTCTCTACTAAACATACTGAACCGTTCACATCCAACCGTCCAGACCTTCCAAACACGCCCACTCCACGCAATCCAAGAATCCAGACTGACTCTTGTACGTGGAAAGTCCCCAAGGCTGTGGATCTCGATGTGATAGGCTGAACTGACGCTTGGCTTGGCAGCGCAATGAAATTGTGTCTTGGCCTCGCCTTCGTTTTTGCCGCTGCATGCATACATACGGTGGCTGGGATACAGTGCACGACATATTGTGCCGCTTGCTGGAAGACAATGACGCAAATGGTGTTGATATCAAATTCCACCTTGATCACCAGAAGTTTGTTGATTGGTGTCCACCGGGTTACCATGGCATTCACTGTGCAAAATCGGGCCGCTGCGTGTAAGTGAATCCCCCCTCCCCCCCGACTTGACACCCAGGATATGTACCAATATATTGGCTTGGTTCTTTGTCTTCCCTGTATTCAAACTGTACGTTTTTGCCCTGTATATATGTACCGTTCTAATAAAGGATCTCTAATTATCCCGAGGAGTTTCCTCTATCGGAGGTTTCTGATCGGGAGACTTCACTGCAGATCTGTGATTCAGTGTTGTTGACGAGACCAAATCAGACCATGTAGAGATTATACGCCCCCCTCAAACGAGCAATCTTACGGGGGGGCAAACCTATTGTGAACAGCATTGCTGGAACTGGATACGCCCACTACAGACCACGGCTCACATAGTCAAATATCCAGCCTGTGAACAGGGTTTTAGTGAATACCAGAGAGATGACTTGTTCGATGCAGTAGTCGGTTTACACATGATTCAACTTATGGGAGGGGGATTAGCGATAGATAATATAAGTTGTCCTTCAAAAGGAATTCACTTAGGGAACAAAGACCCGTCGGGTGGCCCACATTATCAGGAATCTATGAACAGCTGCTTGCTTCCCGCCTATGGGGAATGTGGATGGAATTAGGGGCATCCTGATATAGTAGCACTTTCCAATCCGTGTTTTTGATTGCAAAGTCAGGGTATGATATCGAAGCACCAATGAGGTGAATTGCGGAGTCTCGGCTTATTCCCACCTGCGCCAGCCCCCCCATAACAATCCATCCTCAACAAGATCTGCAATTCTCAAACCGAAATAAACATTGCACAGGTTCCAAGTTTTGTTGCTTGTATACACCCCACCCAAAACACAAGATATCCGAAAAGTCCAACCCGATACCTATCTATTCCAAAACACGTCTCCTCCACCACTGTGCCACAGTTATCCCCCCGGCTTCTTTCCACGGTCTCCCTTCCCATTTCCCAAACCACTCCACGCACTCCATAAACGCCTCCAACCAGTCAAACTCTTCCTCCCTCAATGGCAGCACATATCTCACATAATTCACGTAGTCAGTATTCATTTCCCAATTGCGCACTAGCCGCTTCTGCTCCTCAACTTCACATCCTAGAAATACTGGCTGCATTAATCCATCACCAGTTCGTTTTTCTGCGGCGGAAAAGGGGGTGTGGAGGGTACGAATCAAGCGCTCCGGTGGTTCCCCCATTGCCTGTTTGCCGATGGTATGTTGAGTTGGTGGGTGGATGGTATAGTAATTCATCCTCTCAGTTACCATGCGTAGCTTTTCTGCAATCTCATCCGGGTAATTCTCGGCCTTATTCAGTGGAAACCTTTCCAACACCATCACCATCCCCCAAAGAATCCTATCAAAAGGTACCAACGGGAATGCTTGCCGTTTAAATACATATGCCGCCACCATAGAATGCCACATTTCCGTCCTCCCATCCAGCTTCAACCGCTCAGCGTCACGGAGGAGTCGTTGGATAGTATGTATCTCTCTACTCCTAGTATGTCTATTCTGAGAAGGATTTTTGCCAAAGCGCAGCATTCCTGGATACCGTTCGATGAGCGATGCAAGACGGCGGAGCTGAGAAGCTTTGGTTAACATGAGCCGGCGTTCGGCGGAGCGCAAGGTTGTCCATTGCTCTTTGAGGTGCAAGAAGTCCCACTGGCCCTCGCCAGCAGGAAGAGGGAATTCCTCTTGATATTTCATATCTTCGTGTTCAATTCTAATCTTTTTCTTCTGTGGCTGGCCCTCCTTCTCCTCCCTAGAAGCCAACCCCTTGAGGGTAAACTGTCTATAGGCGGGTAAAAAAAACTGAAACTGACTTTCTGCCAACCTCCTATAGATTATGGTGTTCTTGATCGAAACTAAGATGAGCTCCCCATTGATTGACTTTGCAATACACTCCCCTAGCTCACCAAGACCTAACTCATCAATTATCTCGTTCAACCGGTCGCGATATGCCAAATGTGCAATTTCAAGATATACCCTGAAATACTTTTTCAGCTCTCGCAAGTAGCCAATTCGTGCTCGATAAGCAGCTTCCTCCTGGTCCAACCCTGTTTTGCCCATCGTGAGTGACAATGTCCCTGGTTTGATCGACCACACTTCCGGGCCCCCACCAGGTGGATAGTCATATGTTCCTAAAGAGGGTTGATTTCCGTTTCTTGATACCCGATGGATGGAGGCGTCCCAGCGGGTGTCTGGTAATTGGCGGGCGATAGATCGAGGGCGCATCTTCGCCGGGGCAGCAGCAGAAAAGCAAGGCGGATTCGGCGGGAACAAGACTTGGAACCACCGGAGGTGCGTGAGCAGACACTCGTCTAGGTGAGTGATTGTGGCGGTGTCTGGAGAGATAACGCAAAGGATTTCGAGGATGTGGGAGAGGGAGACATCGTCGAATATTTGATGAATGAGTTCGACGGGGAGGGTGAGGAGCCGGCGGGAGAGGGTGAAGTGGCGGGGGTGCACGGGGCGGGTGCCGGGGGGGGTGAGCATTTTGGAACTGGCTTTTGAAGGTGCAGCCATGACAGAGGACAGGATGATGGTGATCTCTTTGTTTGCCAATATTATGCGGAGAAGGCAAGTGCGAGTATCGTTGGAAGACTCGAAGGTTGGAAAGCCAAACCGTCTTGGGCTGTAAACAACGGGCAGGGCAGTGCCTTGTGTGTCTCTCTCGAGCTGCGACTTGTTAGCTTCCAGCTGCAGGGAAAGATTAGTAGAATACCTGTAACCACCTGCGACGTGCTTGTTATACCGTACTTTGACCTTGCTCAAAGATGAAAAAAAAAAGCCGTTTGATATTTGATTTTGTTGGATCGATTGAGGCCCCCAATGCACAAAGGAGCCGCAGTGTTAACGTCCCCGAAAAGCGGCACTAGCCAGCAGTTGCGTCATCCGTTTCGACACACATGAAATCCTGGCTCATACCGTAAGTACATACTCTGTACCGTAGCTGGCCCTACAGGTATTTTCAGCTATCCCGTTTCTGGAATATAGCATAGCAAATGTAAGCGAGTAAGGCTTGTTTTTTTTTTTTTTTTGGAGTCTATACGCCTAATCAACCTAAGGTTATGCGGCGCCCCCGTTCCCTCCCCTTTGAAGGTTTGGTACACCCACGGGAAAA
>Ga0307511_10001949_pt1 | contig 21667 bp, 12 predicted proteins | sample 13_EM_MG_FD_200266 | JGI IMG/M metagenome (GOLD analysis project Ga0307511, IMG submission 200266) | Populus trichocarpa ectomycorrhiza microbial communities from riparian zone in the Pacific Northwest, United States - 13_EM | ecosystem: Host-associated > Plants > Roots > Unclassified | place...
TTTTTTTGTTTAGATTCAGTTTTTTCGGTTTTAGGCTTATAAAACCGAAACCGAACCGAACCAGTCAGTTTTTTCAAAATTTTAATCGGTTTTTTCACAGTTCAGTTTTTTCAGTTATTTTTTTTTCTGGTTTTCTCGATTGTGTGGTTTTTTTACTCACCCCTAATAATAAATTAGCCTGTATTTTTTTAAATAAAAAAATTAAAATAATATATTTTTTAATTAACTCAAGTCAGCCCTTAAATATCCAGACTCTCTAGTCACCTGGGACGCACCAACACAAAATATTTTTATTATACATCACAATATTTTTTTTATACATCACATGAATTATTGTTTTTATTTTCCCAATAAGTAACTATCATGCCAAAAGCAATTTCAAAGTTTAAATTGCATTTTGCTTATGAAAGCTGTAAATTATAATCATTTATTTTTTTTTATAAATTATTTTCGGTTTATTTATTTAGAAAAAAACAATATAAAATCCATAATCACCTAGTTCTCGTACTTTTTTGATTCCTCAAATCAAGTCAAATTAATAAGTAAAATTAAATTTTTTTTTCTTGAAGTTTATTGGAATCTAATATAAAATATTTAATTTATGATATAATTATTATAACACACCATTAACTTTATTTGGTGATTGTGTCTAATTTAAAAATAGGCAAACAAATTTTCTAATTAAAAAAAATCAAGCAGTCTTAATTCATTCTTTTCATATCAATCAAATCATCTAAATCCACATTTCCAACCTAAATTTTCAATCCCTTTTAAATCTTCAAATCTTCTAGAGCATGTTTGTTGGAGGTATGGTTTTGAAAATGTTTTTTATTTAAAAATTTATTGAAATAATATATTTTTTATTTTTTAAAATTATTTTTAATATTAACATATTAAAAAATCTAAAATTAAAAAAATAATTTAAAATAAAAAAATTTTAAAATGTAAAAACTACGCTTTAAGGTTACAATGGCAAAGTTACCCGTACAAAAAAGGGATTTTCGTAAATTCAAACAAATTCCACACCCATTAAATAACTGCCGCATCCCCTATAAATATCCCTCTCCACCCTCATTTTCTTCCCATTGAAAACCGTTTAGAAAGAGAAACACGCAGCGAGGGGAGGGAGAGAGAGAGAGAGAAAAAGAGAGTGTGTCTGTGCAGTCAGGCCTGGTAGTGATAGACCAGCAGCAGTGAGAAAATACACAGGCATTGCTGTTTCTGTCACTCTATCATAATTTCCTGGTCGTGGTAATTGATTTGATTGTTTTGAAATGAGTCCTTTAGGGTTTAAATCCCTGGTTTATCACGGAGAGGTATGTTTGGGAGAACTGGATGTTATTCCGGTGACGGAAAAGGGTTTCTTGTTCCCAAACAACGAGATTCGCATCCATCATATCTCTCAACAAAGTGAGCGATGTCCTCCTCTGTCAATTCTCCAAACAATCTCTCCATTTTCCGTCCGTTGCAAGCTCGAATCGTCTTCTCCTATGGAACAGTCTCATTTGATCAATCTCCATGCCTCTTGCTTCCACGAAGTCAAGGTCTATTGTTTTTCTTTTAATTTCTTTGATTTGTTTTGCCTAATTTTACAGCGTAATTGACTCATTTAGTTAAAAATTTTGTCCTTAATCTTTAGTTTGAGTTAAGAAGGGGAGAAGTGAGAATGCGGTGATCTTGAATTTGTTTTTTTTTGTTGTTATAGACGGCGGTGGTTTTGATTGGAGATGAAGAGATTCATTTAGTGGCAATGCCAAGCAAGCAAAAGAAGTTTCCATGTTTTTGGTGCTTTGCGGTTCCTGTAGGTCTGTACGATTCGTGTTTACGGATGCTCAACATGCGGTGTCTTTCTATTGTGTTTGATCTTGATGAGACACTTATTGTTGCGAACACGATGAAGTTGTTTGAGGATAGGATTGAGACTCTTAGGGGTTGGATTGGACGGGAGCAAGATCCGATGAGGGTATCTGGAATGATTGCGGAGATGAAGAGGTATATTGATGATCGGTTGCTTCTGAAGCAGTATATAGAGAATGATGTTGTTATGGATAATGGAAAGATGTACAAGGTTCAACTGGAGGACGTTTTGCGATCATCGGATGGCCATGAGAGAGTTGTTAGACCTGTGATTAGATTGCCAGAGAAAAATATTGTTCTAACTCGCATCAATCCAGAGGTATGGTTTGCTTGATGTTGTTTGTTTCTTCCAGTTTTATTACTTTTATTACTTTGTTCCGTGGAATTCTCTACTTGTTATTTTTTATGATATATATTAAAAGTGTGTTCTAATAGAGAGTATTTGATGTCAACTGGGCGGAAAAGAGTATATTTGCAATTTGATTACATCATTTGGAACTATTAATACTATTACACGCTAGTATGATTTATGAGAGTTTTTCCTTGACCTATGAGAAGATCAAAACAAGTGCAATTGTTTTCATATTATTTTCTTTCATCTTAATGATTTCATTGGTTCCAATATATCATAACACCTGTATGTTATTTAGTTTCAAAAGCCTTTTGTTTCCAATACAAAAATGGATGTATTTGCATATTCTCGTTTGATATTTACATATTTTGATTATATGCTTGCATAGCTGTTAAAATTAGACTTTTGTTTAGAGAGTTCTCAATTTTCATTTAATAATCCTTGATTTTGGCTAAATTTGGACCATCATTCTTTTGGATCAGTTTGACCTTACTTATGTGCTTCCTTGAAAGTTTTTGGCTTGGAAGGTTCCATACTTCTTAAGGCGCTTAATTTTACTTTTTATCTGGCATTTCTGTGTTGGTTTTCTTGCAATATAGTAGGAGAGTGACTTCTCCTTACTTTGTCATCAGCCATGCTTTCTGATACACAAGACAACAAAAATTTTCTTGTGATTACTGGTAACTTTTTGTTTTTTTTTTTTGTGTAGATTCGTGATACGAGTGTGCTTGTGAGATTAAGGCCGGCATGGGAAGATTTGAGAAGTTACTTAACAGCAAAGGGACGCAAACGGTTTGAAGTTTATGTTTGTACGATGGCTGAAAGAGATTATGCCTTAGAAATGTGGAGGCTTCTTGACCCAGAGGCTCACTTGATAGCTTCAAAGCAACTCTCAGACCGTGTAGTTTGTGTTAAATCAGGCAAGTATGGGATCACTACTATTTTGAAAATATTTTGATTTCTGATTTTGCTTTGAACTTTGTGCATCTTCAATTACCTTTGAAATTTGTAAAATTTTATTGTGAATTATGTTCTGGTGCATCTGGCATATATGTTTGTTTAGTCTCTAGTTTCAAATATGAAAGGGATGGTTCAAAGCCAAAGTTGATGAAGGTTTTCTAAATTGAAGTGGCACTGCTCATAAACAACCTGCAGTGTGTTGTGTTTTCAGTTGTCATGTCAGCCACCTTGCCTTTTACTAATGACCAATAAGAATACCTTTTACTGTAGCAGGCTCCAAGAAATCTTTATTGAATGTCTTCCAAGATGGCATGTGCCATCCAAAAATGGCAATGGTAATAGATGACCGGTTAAAAGTCTGGGAAGACATGGATCAACCTCGAGTTCATGTAGTTCCTGCATTCACTCCTTATTATGCTCCTCTAGCAGAGGTACTAAAAAATATCCATGTGAACTTATTTGTTAAATTTTGTTCCTTTTTCTCACGTTACCTTCCAAGTAAAATCTTTATTAGGCTCATTCTCTCTATTCTCTAGACAGCGAACGCCGTTCCAGTCCTATGTGTGGCAAGAAATGTTGCATGCAATGTCAGAGGTTGTTTTTTCAAGTAAGAGATGCTAAGATTATACATATGAAGTACTTTTAAGTTACTGTTATTGCATGAGGATTATTTATAACTGCATTGTGACATGTTATGTTCACAGAGAGTTTGATGAGATCTTAATACGAAGAATATCTGAAGTCTTTTATGAAGATGAGGTGAAAAGCTTACCTCCTACTCCTGATGTGAGCAACTACATGATGACAGAGGTATTTGAATTGAGATATTGGGTTCTTCAAGCAACATTCTGATCATATTCTTAAATTATCAAACAATCTTTTTCATGAATTACAGGATAGTGGTTTTGTACCCAATGGCAATAACATTGCTCCTTTTAGTGAAGGAATGAGTGGCATTGAAGCTGAACGAAGATTGCATCAATCGGTAAGTCTTAAAAAATCATGTTGAAGAGATTCATGAACGTGATCTGAATTGGTTGAGAGAAATTCCTGCTTGCCTTCACCTGAGAAATACAAGGTTCATTCTGGATACTGCATGTGCTTCTAACAAATGAGAGCAAAGCAATATTAAACATGTGTGCCTATGAGCAACATGTTTTCTGATTCTCTGGTCGTTTGGCATGTAATAGAACTTGATAATTTTTCTCAGCTCTGTGCTTAAATATTTTAAACCTTTCAGGATGGCAAGACTGTCATGGAATCGGCCCCACATTCTATTACAAATAGTGCTGAATTGAGAACTGAAATCTCCCAGCCAAACGTGGCAATAATTCCAAATGTTGCTGGACCAACCTTATCGGCCACACTCTTGCCTTCTCAGAGTATGGAGTGCAGTTGGTCTTGATTTTATTTCTGCTTATCTATATCATTAGAGTACTTAAACTTACATTCCATAATTTAAACCTCTTTATTTCAGAACCTAGTTTACTTGGTGCTCCTGTTAGACGAGATTTAAGGAATCAAAATTCTGGTCAACCCCCTCTTCTTTCTAGAATACCTGCAGCAATACCATTATCCTCTCTACAGCCACAGGGAGGCTGGCTGGTGGAAGAAGATACTAGCAGAGCACAATCAAATAACCGACCTTCAGCAACTGCTCAAGAATTGGATTCTTTAAAATCTGATAAGCTGAGAGGACTGCAGAATCCACTTGCTCATGGTGCATCAGCCTCTGCTCCCGCTCCCTCCAGTTTAGTCTCACATGCTTCAGAATTGAAGGCTGAAGAGGTTTGTCTGAAGTTAATTTAAATTTGTATTTTGAAGCTCTTGCTATTTTTCAATGCATAGGGATCATTTCTAGCATCAGAAACTGAGGAAGAACTTCACTTATTTGCAGGCAATTGCTGGAAATGACATGCATCAACAAATTGTTCCTGCTGGAGGTAAGCCATCAAGCATATGAATTTTTTAGTGCTATAATAGTTTGAAGTGCAAAGTGATGGAGTGCTTGCTTTGTGTTGAACCATCAGGCCTGCTCAGTATATGTAGATATGTATGCAAATCCATCTTTTAATCATATATAGCTACAACTTTCAAACCTTACTTAATGGTTCAGGATTGATTGATCTAACATCGAAATATCGGAGCCTTTTGAGAGACAATACAAGTCTCATAACAGAAAAATTTATCAAACTTGTGGATGTATCATTATATAACATATTTAGAAGCAATGATGAGCCCACTGGTTGCTGTAGTGGGTATGAAGGCCATCATCATCCATATAATTTTTTTTCTGCAGAGGCTGGCATGTCTCAGAATCATGTGTCCTCTAGTAGCAGAGAGTTCCAAGCTGAAGCTGGGAAACTCAATCTGCTACCATCCCACTTGTCTATTGGAGTGCTGCAAGAAATTGGACGGAGATGCAGATCCAAGGTACTGATTGGTTCTGGGCTTCATCATGGTTGCCTCGCCTCTTTATTTCTATGGATCACTTATCATCTGCTTATGTGCAGGTGGAGTTCAAATCTGTTGTAAGCACCAGTAAGGATTTGCAATTCTCTGTCGAGGTCAGTTAAAATTTGTTCTCTGCCTACCCTCATGTTTTCTGGTTCTTGATACTCTTTGAATAATTCACAAAAAGTTCATGAGCTTTGTAATTTTATGTTGTTGCAATCATCTGAGAGCTTACTTCAAGGACATAAATTTTTGGTACTGTAATTGGAGTTTGAATAAATACTTGAAATTTGTTACCAAGTTATGTTTGCCAATTTTCTGTTCTTCTCCCATTCATTTCTTTCTTGCAATGTTGTTTTCATCAGGAAATTTTTAGAGAGATGATAATATAAATGCAATGGTGTATCCATGTTGGAAGTAGTGGAGTGAGGTCCCATTGAGTTCTGAAGAAAATTTGTTTGTCGGTTACAAAATGAAGTGTTTTGCACTGTTCTTATGAAGTTGACCTCAGTGAGATTATTGTAAAACTCAAGCAAGTAAAGGGTATTTTGTATTTCTAGTTTAAAAATGTTCTTCCAGCCTTGTGAAAGTAGCGTGGTTCACTCTTCTGCTTCTGCTTTTAACTTTTTCCCCTTTTACAGTTTTACTCAACTTACAGTAACTTCTCCCACTGCTTTGTTGATTTTGTATTAAAACCCGAGTTGCTTTTTTTCTTTACTATAAAGGTTTTTCTCCCACCCTAAAATTCTCTTTGTTAGTCATATACTATTGGCTGTTGTTTTATCCATGTTTTGTGAACTGCGACAGTAAATTACTATGTGATTGAGGGTCCCAATTGAAAACATTCCTGTTGCAACAGACCTGTTTCGTGTTGTGGATGAGTCATGTATGATGATCATACATATGTGATGATGAGAGGATTACCTTATGATTAGTGCTAGCTTTAAGCTTATATTTTGGGTAAACTATTTTTTAGCCCATCCAGACTTTTGTAAAATTAGACTTTGGTGCTTGAGCTTTTGAAGTTAAGGCAGTACTTATTTTTTGGCTGAAAAAATTGACTTCAGAGGGATCTATGTTTTACATCAAAACCTTAATGGGACAGAGGCTTCCCTGATCAATGATTCAGTGTATCTATCTTTGATCATCTCTTCACTAGAGAAAATTCCACTTCATTTTCTTCTCCTGTCTCTGCTTTTCATTGATAACTCCCTATCAACTCTTGGAAGTTTATAAATGCTTCCTACAATTGAGATTAACAAGAGCTGCTGAATTGGTCGTTCCTTTTGAAAGGCCCCTTTGAATAGAAAATTGAGAGGATGAAAACTTGCATCAAACCTTCGGGGCTATTGTGTGGGTTTTAGTAGCTCTGTGGCTAAAGTCCACTTTTACTAACACCTCTGATGAGTAATGCTATACATACAAACAATTATACAAAGTTTTTATACAACCTGATGCAGCAATTGCTCTTTCAATGCTAATCAATCATTTAATATTTCAGGGATCTACATTTGACCACTTATCATTTGACATATTAGTTTGCATGAACATTTCTTCCTACAATAATTTGTCCTGTATTCTTCTGTCTCGTAAGAGCACTTTTCTTTTTCATGAAGCTACAAAATAATCTCTTCTTTTTGTGTACTTATCTTTCCCTTTTAGCTTGTAGCTTGTAAAAAGACTAAGCAATATCATGCTGCTTTTGGACTCCAACAAACTCATTTTGCTGACTTAAATGATTTAGGTTTTGTTCACCGGTGAAAAGATAGGTGTTGGAATGGGTAAAACACGGAAGGATGCACAACAGCAAGCAGCTGAGAATGCACTTCGCAGCTTGGCAGGTAAATTTACTCTCTAGCTCATTTCTCTCTCATAATTCTGTGTTTGAGAAAATAATTTTTTTTTTTGTAATTGTTATACTCCTTTTCTTTTGTTTCTTTTGTGCAATGTTGATGAATGTGGAGTTAAATATTTGCATGGTCTAGGTTAGTTGTGTGTGAACTCGTCATTAAATGGTAAGCACATAAACATTGATTATTTCTATAGTCAAAGAATTGATGTTATGTGATAGTTATGCATATTCATATTGGTTGCCAGTGGATATGTTAACTGGGTTTAACATAAATTAGATAGGTGCAAGACTTATTATTCTTATCTCAGCATCTCCTTCCTAGATAATCTTGAATATTGACCCATATGTTTTATAAGAAGGTGCTGAATGTATTTATTGTTCTCAGAAAAATATGCAGCATATGTTTCACCCAATTCTGGTGCTGTGGATGGTGATTTCGATAAGCTTTCTATTGGGAACGAGAATGGATTTGTATGGGACATTAGCAGTCCTGAATCAAGTGATCTGGTACGAGAAGATGGTTCAGCTAAAGAACGTCCTTCTGAGGTGCGGATATTTTTATGATGCTTTCAGTACTTGATTTGATTCCTTTGTTCAAAAACATAGGTGATGCTTGGATAAGGGTATGTTGGCAAGAAATTTCCATATTGGGTAGTGGTTATCTGAACAGAAACCACTCCCTTTTGGATTTTGCATTGCACCAAGATGTGGGAGCTAAAACAGTGAAAGGGAAAGCTGGCTTCATGTTCGCCACTGTGCCCTTAACCAGGCTCCAGTTATTCCTGTTTAAGAGGTAAGACTTGGTGGTCAGGCCCATTATCCAAGTACTCCCATGTAGTTGAATCAGCCATTCCCTTCAGAGTTGGTTTACCATTTTATTGTTCTTTTCAATGGGCATGTCTTTTTACTTCTTTATCTTCCATAATTTTGGAGGCACAATTATTTATTTTAGAATTTGCAAACTTCTCATGTGGCCCATTTTATCACTAGTCTTTGTTAGTTTCAAACACCTCTCCCTGTCTCATAGTCTTCGCTACTTTGGATTTGTTTTTGGCACTAAACTGACTATGTGACCTTGAAGGACTAAATGTTTTTTTAAATGTATAACAGAGATTTTCAAGTTTGTTAAATGCATTCTCACTTTTGAGATTATCAGAATGGCATAAAACGCCATAAGAACTCCATTTCTAAGACTATACATTGTCTGTATGCCTAATGTGCATCTATTGTATTGTTGGAAAATGATTTGCAGGTTGCTGACGCTGAACTTGTGAATACATCCAATATGGTAAATCAGCAACAGCAGAAACGTGCCAACTCCCCTAGGTAATGTCAAAAGGGCTTCTTCCTTTTATAGCTAATAAATTGTAAATTGACATCATAATAGCGCAGAGGGAGCAGTTTAGACATTTTTTTTTCAGTTAGTGTTTGAGGAGTGGGATTAGCGTGACTAGCGATTCTGCTCACCAACTACTCTATTTGAATCAAAAGCTCTGTTTTTCAGTTAGTTGAATTTCATTTTTATTGAGTCATGAAGTGGATTTATTTGAACATGTGGAATTCAATGGGCTCTCTATAATGGTGAATTCGGTTCTTTGTGGGCATCTTAGAGGGTTTGCTTATTCAGGTGGTTTGGGATTCATGATGCTTATGCTACAAGTCATACATATGCATTGTTCTTGCTTTTCTTTCTTCCTAGAAGGATAATCCATTAAGAGTCCTCCAAGTGACGTTGTGTTTGAAGGATTTTTGTGGGGCCCTGTCCTTGGATTTTCACACGTGACATCCATATGCACTCCTTGCTGAGCCTTTTTGCCCTGCCTTATTCTGTACCTTATTGTGGTATTTCTGTATGCTTTCTTATACTGTACCTACATAGCATGTGCTTTTTTGAATGTCATTCCAACCCATGGAAATGAGATTCATTTGGAATTATAAACTTTGCTACTTTCTGGGCTGCAAGCTGGAAGGAAATAGGAGGGCATGGTGCTTCCTTTCTGGGTTATTTGGTAGTGTCATGACATTTTTGTGCCTTTGTTTGTGATCTCTCATAATCCGTTATCAGATTTTTGTAGAGCATGAATTTTTCCCGGCACATTGTTTTGTTCTGTACTTTGTTTTGGTGTGTATCTATTGACATAATCTGGTCCATTTGCATTCTTGTCATGGAAAATTATGGCGCGTCTAGTCTGGAGATACTTTTAATGATGGTAGCTTGGTAGCTTCCTACTTCAGTTACTAATTGTGTAATAATTTCCTGAACTGATCATGCCTTCCTGTTATGGTTTGATTTATCTTTCCAGATCGCCACAATCTATACCAAGTAAACGGTCAAAAGAAGAACTGTGTGGTTCACAAAGTCTACCCTTTCGGCAATCCAAGAATGAGAGTCACGTTTGATAAAAGCCAAGATATTGGGAAAACGATGAATGATTTGAAGGTTTTTGTTTTTTGAATCTAAAATTCTGCATCTGAATTTTGCTCTTCTGGAAAGATAGGCACATTGTTATCCTCCTTCGGCTCCCTCCTTTTCGATTTTTGGGGGATGACAAGGGCAGAGCTCGGCTTAAAACTCACATGGTGCTGTTCTGGCTGAATCTTCTCCTCCAGTCCACTTGTTACAGTAACTCTTCTTGTTAGTTGCTTTAGCAGAAATGTGGTTTCTAGTTTAGGTGGCCACCGATTCTTTCGCTTCCAGCACCATTCTTATAAAATAATTCAGCGCTCGTCAATTGTAAATACTTTCGATTATTTCTATGGTGGCAATTGCATATTTTTAAAGCGTTATACAATGACTAATTTTTTGTTTAGCAGTACAAGATGAAACACGGACTGGTCTATGTCAATCTTGAGAGAGAATATGTGCTTTGGCTGGTTGGCTTGGTGCCCTCTGTAGTAACGCATGCCATTCCTCACTGAGCCAGATTTGGAGGCTGAAAAGTTGTATAGCTGTGTCTTCTCAAGCCTGAAATTTGAAGGGGCTAAAGGTCGTTGAAAGAACCTAATCAGCATGTCGGATGGTCCTTGCTGGGAGAATCAGCAGTACCAAATCTGTTAGAACCTAATCTATTTCCGGAACCGTGAGGCATGTGACTAATATGCGGAAGTTCCTATGTGGAATTGTGGTGATCAGGCCAGGCAGATTCTTCTCGGGGCACAGCTTTTGGCTGGAAGCTTGGAGTCTCGTCCGATACAAAAATATGCCTGCATACGGAGCTATTCAGCTTGGGGATTGAACCACCAAATGCTTAGGTATGGAGTTTCCAGTGAGCAGGCCTCGATCTTATTAAAAATAAAAATAAAAGTATGAAGCTCCCCTCGACGTACGCTTATTTTTGCTTGGTTTCGATTGTAGAAATTCGAGATTTTGATTACAGATCAGACGATACGTCATTGGTAAAAGAGCAACATTGTTTCCAGTGCATTGTCATATGGCTTTGATTGTGCTTCTCTGCCGCCGCCCCCCCTAAACAATACACAATTAATTGAAAAACAACTACTGCAAATGGGAGGAGGGACGAGTTCCAGAATCACCGTTGACTGCTTACTCTCGAGGTTACCTGCTGTTTTAATCTTCTTAGGAAGTGTTGGCCAATTGCTGTAACTTCAGAAAGTTGTGTTTTCCACCATCACATAAGGAACCACCATCAATTGGTGCGCAGGATAATTGTCTCATGGAACCCTAACTATAATTTCTATGATTGCACAGGGAATCAAGCTTTAAAGGTAAATCACCCTTCGAATATACTACCATCATCTGGGCTGCTGTGAAGAGTCATACTAAAACAATATGTAATTGTCATTGTTTGTGCTGGGAATAACAGACAGTACTGGAATATCAGCACTGCTTTCACACATTTCTTCAACCTGCAGCATTCAGGAGAAAATAACAGCGTCTTGCTTGCAAAACTACCATTGTTCTCATCTCCATGTCACACATGATAAAGAATAAGCTGTCACTATGTACATATTGCATTATAAAACAATAAAAGAACAAAACTTGAGCAATCTAGTGGAATAGATTACAGCAACATCATGGCTGAGTCACAATCGTCTATACACACAGCGGCAATTGTCTCGCTGCCCAGGCCACTTCAAAAATGTAGGGCAACTAGGTAGCACAGAATCAGGCATAGAATAAATTGTTTTTCTGCTTTCTTGATGCTACAGCAACCCTAAACTGGTTAGCAGCTTCTGTATCCAGTGCAGGTCATTTTGAACAACACAGTTTCTTACAAACTCTTGCTTCTTTTCTTCTTTGGCCCGTGGCTTATATACGAGTTCATGGCTGTGCTGCTCCTCATCATCGAGCCCTTTGATTGATTCTTCTCGATGTGGATTGTCATCAACATCACACTTTACTTCTTTCACCAGTGGTTTGTGTATGATCTCGTTGCCCTGCGGCTCCTCATCGTTGAACCCATCCATTGTTTCTCCTTGAAGTGGTTCATCACCGACTTCACGCTTCTCATCTAACTGAATATTATTAGGACTCGGTTAATAGAGGAGAAGAGAATAACGGGCAGAAATGCCATATACTTATAGACAAGGTCTTGCAGATCAGTAAATTACAGTTTGCAATAACCTTAACCTGCTTGTATAAGTGCCCGAGTAGTTCTAGAGAAGCAATGTGTTGTTTTTTCCTCGAGTATTCTTATTTGTGGATAATTTTTTACTTTCAAGAAGACACAAATTAATGCCAGATTATTCAGTGGAATGAAACCTCTGGAACTGGAGGAATCGGCTAATGGAAATGGAGAACAACTTTATTTCATTTAAAGTAAAATTGGTAGCAGAAACGAAAGGTAAGGATAATATCGAGAGAAACAAGATGTGCTATACATTAATCAGGCAGTTACCTCTGGCAAATTGTGATTCTTTTCACCAGCTCCAACAGAGGCATCAAAGGCATGGCATCTTTCTTCACTGTCAATAGCTGCTTCACTTGGTATCCCTGTTGCTGCAGACAAGCCAGTAACCAGAACAGCATCTCCTCCACAAGTAACCAGACTTCCTTTGACATCAGAGTTTGCTGAGTTTATGGCTGTTGGAGCATCATCATTTCTGACAACATCCTCTCTAACCACTGTACTCTTGCTTGATGTAGTTCTCTGTTCTTCCTCCTGGTGACTGGTTCTCTTTTCACTTAATACTGCATTGCTAACATTCACATCCACAGTAGAAGCCCCCTCTGAGTCACTGATGTTATCTGCTACAATAGCTAGAGGTTTCTCTTGCACAGGATAAATGTTATCAGCAACAATTGCTTTCTTGCAAGTCACTGGCGATGGTTTCTTTTCTGGGTTAGAACTCACATCCACGGTAACTGCTCCATTGCTCATATCAGAAACCACCTCTTCCTTTTGACAAGTCAAGTTCTCGGCAACAATCAGCGATTCTGGGTTGACAACAGGTTCCTCACTCCCATTAGCAGATGGTTCTTCCTCTGTTATCTTCTGCAATGCAGCATCTTCCCAATCTTCCCAAACTACGATGGTATTACTGGTTTCCCACGTTGGGAGAATTCGATCAGGACCCGGTTGCCAGAAAATCTTCTCAGCAATTCCTTTTAGTATGAACTTGAACTGGATGGATTTTCCAACTGGTATATCCTATATAAACAGTAGAGGCATCAGTAAAGTAACAACATTTAATAGATTGTTTAATAGTTTCTGCTTACCATCTCAACAGTCCAAAGATGCCCATCTGACCAGTTCAATGGTATTCCACTTTCAGGATCCCATAATCCCAACAAAGGATCATCTCCTACTATGGTAAATTGTTCTCCAAAGGAGCACTCCTTCCGTAGCTGGAATTTGACATGAACTGTCTTTGAATCATCTGCACTCAGAGATAAGCATGTCTTGTTGAGACCAAGGATTGAAGAAAAGATCTCAAGGTCTAAACAAGGAAAGAATTACTCACTTGTTTCTTGGTTTTGAGCATCTTCAGCCTCCAAGTCTACCTAAAGGAAGAAATTAAAACCAGTTCAGATCAAACACTGATTTCAAGTATACCTACAACAAGTCCTCACCCCATTAGCACCTTATAACGTCATCCATCAAATTTCCTTGGAGAGAAAAATAAACACAAGTAAAGGTTATAGAGATGTGTTTTAAGCATAATTTCTATATTCTTTGATATAATTCTTCTCAAGGACTCTGTTTTTCTCTTTTAAAAAATTCTCAAGAAAAAAAGAAAAAAGAAAAACCCTGAGTCAATGTATTCATGAGTATTTTTGGAGAATTAGAAAACCTGAAACTTGAATACTATCATATACACAGAGCAAGAAAGAAGTTACAGAAAAGATTACATGCCTGGGACTCAGGTGAGAAAGAAGAAGAAACACGAATTGGACAGATAGGCTTATGTTTCACACATAGCCAATGCAAGAAGCCAACACTATGAACAAGCTTCTTTGATGGCAAAATACTAACTTCATGTCTCAATTCTCTGAAAGAGAAAACGGGTCTGTTGTCTCCTTTTTTGTCAAGGATGACGTTTGAACAAGAACTTGTTAGGGTTTTCATCACTTGATAATAACAGCAGTCCAGTTGCTGCTGCAGGCTGCAGCCGCAGAGACCAGAGAAATAATGGTGGGGAGGATTTGCTTGTTTTGTTCTGTTCTTGTTGATTATGAAGTAATCTGATACAGGTGGTTATGGTGATAATGGTGGTGGGGCCTCTCGAGAGGATAAATGAATATGGAGGCCTGCCATGTGTGGGAGAGTTAAATCTGCCACCCACTCAACCTGAGAATCTAAGCCTTTCGAAATGTTAGCATTTCGAAAAGGCCACCTAAGATAAATTATAGTTGTAGATTTTAAATTTCAGTCGGTGCTAGCTGCTTTCAACCGAAACCTTAATTTCAGACAATAATAATATTGTTAATTCAAATATATATTAAAAAAAAGGTTCAATATGGTCTCCTAAATCCTAATTTCCTTGGAGTGACGGAGGTATTGTAAGTTTCTTAAGGCTCTGTTTCTTTATATAATGCGGTGTGTAGCCATTGATATTTTATTTTAATTATATATTTGAAAATGTTTCGTTAATTAGAAAATATTATAATTTTATATAGATCTCATTAAAAATTCTTTTTTAAAACTTTAATTAAAAAAAACTATAATTTATATATATTTTTTAAATCTATTTTTTCAAACTGCAACTTTAAAAGCTACCTAACTATAATATAATATACAAGGAGAAGAGCAAGGCAAATCTCATTTACATGCATTTTTAATATGGATAGTGTAATTTTTACCTTTTATTTTAGTCATCGAACTTTTTTATTTGCAGTTTTATCCTCCTAAATTATATTAGCATGATTTTATATATTGAGATTTCTTTCAAAACTATAATTATCTCTTAGTTTTTTTTCTCTCTCAATGAAAATAGTCTCTAGAACCGAGAAGAACAAGTTGAATGGTTGAGAAGAAACGAAGAACCTACTAGAAGAAATTAATGGATTAGCAAATGGATGATGAATGCATGACTTAAAGGGGAGAGACTTACATGGACGACTATAATTGTTCCTTTCACTAGAGGCTGGCACGTGGATCGGGAGATTTCTCTCCAGCAACACGATATAGCACCATAAAAAAAGAGGATTAATATTTAAAGGATAACAACAATGTTTTGAAAAGAGAGAATGGGTCGAAATTCATATCATTCCAGGATCACAACACTTCTTCATAAAATCTTCATTTAAAATTCAAATTGTTAAAATTTGCTAATAAAAATGAAGGGGAGGATTGACAATAAAGGCAGAGAAATGCTTTGAAGCAAATCTCATCACTCAGGAGGCCCGAGCTACCTCGAATATGTTATTTTCGTAAGCTCTTAACTACACCAATGAATGTTAAAAGCAAAAAGCATATAATTGCAGTTGAAGAACTAAGGCTTTATATCAGCCTTTACACAGCAGGAATACAGAAAATTACAGAACCACTAAAGATGTGGTCAATTGGTTACAAGAGAATCAAATCTAAACCGAGGTCCTAAAAATCAGGACATTATTAACCAAAACAGCAACATCTAAAAGACTAATCAAACTGAACTTAGTCAACAAAAGAACCCAACAAACTCTCCCTTAAACTAACCTGCAATTTGCAGTCAGTTTACATTTGGTGCCATGCAAACTCCAAGCAGTTCTCTTAATCTTATGAACCCCTCAAGTGTTAAAGGCTTAGTCATAATGTCTGCTAACTGATCTTTGGAACCACAATACTCTAACTTAACAATTCCATCCATTGTTAAGTCACGAAGAAAATGAAATCTAACATCAATGTGCTTGCTTCTTCCATGCATAACATGATTTTTTGATAATTTAATAGTAAAGCTGTTATCATAGAATATATCAGTGCACTTACTTTGTTCAAGACCAAGCTTTTCAAGAATCCTACGCATCCATATACTTTGACATGCGCAAGAGGCAACAGCTATGAACTCAGCTTCGTTAGTGGAAAGAGTGATTACTGGTTGTTTCTTTGAAGACCATGCTACAACACCTGAACTGAGCAAGAATGCGTATCCTGATGTGCTTTTTCGATCTTCACTATCTCCTGTGTAGTTGCTGTCCAAGTAGGCTACCAACTTCTCTTCTTCACCTTTTTTGTAAAAGATTCCCAACTCAATAGTCCCTTTTATGTAACAAATAACTCTCTTTACAGCTTGTTGGTGTAACTCAGTTGGCCTTTCCATGAATTTGCTGATTAAACTTACCACAAAACCTAAGTCTGGTCTGGTGGCAGTCAAATACATGAGGCTGCCCACCATTTGCTTGTATGTCGTTGCACCAACACTTACCCCGCCTCCATCTTTTACAAGTTTGAAACCCGGTATAATTGGATTTTTGACAGGATTGCAGTTTTTCATGCCAAATCTTTCAAGCACCTCATTAGCATATTTCCTTTGATTGATGAAGATCCTTTCACTATTTTGCACAACTTCCACGCCAAGAAAATATTTTATTCTTCCAAGATCAGACATGTCAAACTCCTGTTTCATAGAGTTCTTGAACCTTTCAAACATTGCTATATTATTCCCTGTAAAAATAAGATCATCAACGTATAAACTTACAATAAGACATTTCCATTCCACTGTCTTTGTAAACAAGGTATGTTCACTCGAACATCTTTCAAAACCTTCTTTAATGAAATAGGACTCAAGTTTGTTGTACCAAGCTCGAGGAGCTTGCTTGAATCCGTATAGAGCTTTCTTGAGTCTATAAACCTTGTCTTCTGCTCCCTTTATTTCATAGCCTTATGGTTGCTCAATAAACACTGCCTCGTTCAGCTCCCCATGCAAGAATGCACTTTTCACATCGAGCTGATACACATCCCAACCTTTGCAAGAAGCAAGAGCTAGGATCATTCGAATGGTATCCCATCGAGCTACAGGTGCCAAAGACTTCGGTATAATCAATTCCAAATTTCTATGAGAATCCCTTTGTTACAAGCCTCGCTTTGAGTTTATCCACTTTCCCATTCTCATTTAGCTTGGTCTTAAAGACCCATTTTGCTCCAATTTGTTTGGCTCCAATTAGAAGTGTAGTCAGCTCCCAAGTTCCATTCTTCTCGATGGATTTGATTTCCAAATCCATTGCTTCTCTCCACTTCGGGCTTTTGGCAGCTTCTTCAAAGGATATTGGATCATTAGAGGCTATAAACAACATTAAATTAATTTCTTCATCTAAGTCAGATAACCCTTCACCACTTACACAATCTTGCAAGTAAGCTGGTGTCCTTCTAACTCTCCTTTGAATTGAACTAGAAACGTCTTTACTTGATGATGAACTTGAGCAGTAACACTGTCTTCAACCTGTTGCTCTTTTTTTGTAGCATTATCTTCAACCCGCTTGAAAGATTTGGCAATACGATGTAACACCATAAAAAAAGGGTTAATATTAAAAAGAGAATGAAAATGTTTTGAAAATAGAGAATGAGTCAAAATTCATATCAGTCCAGGATCACAACACTTCACCACAAAATCTTCATTTAAAATTCAAACTGTTAAAATTTACTAATAAACATGAAGGGGATGATTGGCAGTAGAGGTAGGAAAATGCTTTGAAACAAATCTCATCACCCAGAAGGCCCGAGCTACCTCCAATCTTGCTAGAAATTTAGATTAGGATTGTTCTTTCAATTGTTTATTTAAAGCTTTGTTCTTTTTAATTTTGTTCAAATTTATCTTTATTGTAATTTGAACATTGAAAATTCAATAAAAACCCACTGTTCTTGTTTTGATTCATTACACATTCTCTCGCATATAAAAAGTATCAAAGAATATTTTAATTATGAATTAAAAATCGATTTTGTGAAATAAAATTTTATATGTGGTTAAAAAAAGAAATTAGAAGAAGTAAGACCAAATTTAACCAAAAAAGAAAACCCATTTGGATATTGGCATGGAAAACTTCAATTTGTTGTCTAAAGTTTCAATTTATCTATTATTTGGTCTTTTTTATTTTTGCATTTTATATTTCAATCCCAAACTTTATTTTTATACGTTTTAGCCCTCAATATTGAGATAAGAGAGAAAATCATCAAAAAAATATTAAGGAGATAGAAGGTTCTCGAATGATAATATTCTGGCCACCAAAAAGGTTAAGCTTCAATGAATTAGTCTTTTCAAGTAGAGTTTGATGGAGGTAATGTTGTCCTCTAATCTTGTTGAAAAAAAAATAGATCGGTGCTTATATATTTTTGGATTCATTTAACTTTTGTTTTTTTAGAGAGATAAGAGGTTGTTTCGGGGTTGAAAATGTATTTAATAAGGGTTATATGATATTTTTTTTTGAGGATTTTTTTTTAATAAAAACAAATAAGTTTTCAGACTTTCAAAACTTGGAGCTAGTTTTTTGGTTAACATAGGTGACTGGAAAATAGCGGAAATGATGATAGGTTATTTGCCTTCATTTATAAACAAAAATGGAATAGAAGACGCTCCTTCAAAAGAAAAAAAAAATTCGTGCAGAGGCTTGAGTTTTTGGATCCTTAGCTAGGTGCACATCCTTGTCCTATCAATGCTTTGCCTTTTTGTTTTTATTTTTTATATATATAAATTGATTAATTTTAATTAATACCCTCTATCTCATTTTTTTTACTTTGCATTTATTTTTTATTTAAATCTTAATTAATATGCTCTCTCTTATTTTTTTAAATTATTTATTCTATCTTTTTAAAATAGTAATTAATCTTTTTAATTGTTTTTTAATTTTATAATACTTCAAAGAGATTACTGTACCTTATTTTAAATTTTTGTTTCCTGTTATATTTGTATAAATAAATTATATTTATATCAAATATTTATAATAATAAAAATATTTTGTTCTTAGCAACCATAAGATAAAATAAATAAAAGGAAAAATTATATTGAAGATCCTATAGTTTGATAATTTTCTCACTTTGTTTTTGTATTTAAAAAATTATACTTTACATCTCATAGTCTATAAGCTGTATAACATTTTATATCTGCACAAAAAAATATCAACAAAAAATTGAAATTATTTATAAAATTATCATTTTATTTCAATTAATAACTAAAAAACCCATCCTAATATAAAACAACAAAATTTCCACTCTCCCTCTATTTATCAAACATAAAATCCTAGCCACGACCCAAACCTAATAAAAATGTGGACATCTATTTGTTCATCTTAATTTTTGAAAAAATATAATCCTTTTTTTCGTTGTCGGCAGGTCGACCATATTTTTGCAGTAGAGAATGCATTCTCTCTCCCCGTACCTTCTGCTAAAGAACAACGAAATAAGGCCTCCCTCCCCGTTCTAGATATCATGCTTTGGGCACAAGATTAGAGGCTCAAACATCAAGGTCGCCGTGTATGAAAGCGTCGAAAGAATCCTGATAGCCGCCTCCTCTCCATTACAATCCAAAATGAGCGTCATAACTTAATTTTTATTAAAGAAAAAGAATTCTTCATGATTTAATTGAACTTTCTTTTCAAAAATGGAAAAAGAAGAAAAGAAATGATTAACCAACAAGTTCCAAATTATTGATTGGTAGACTTTGTAAGATGCTTTCTTCAAGTATTTACCGAAAGGTATCTCGAATGCGTTGTGACATTGTCACTTACTCAACAAGCCTACCCTACCTCTTCTGGGTCGAGACAATCAGCAACTGGGCTCCTTCATCATGATGGAATAGCGACCTTCAAACCATTGAATCAGCATCATAAAGAAAACCCTTCTTTTCAGAATAAAGGGGCTGGTAAAGGATAACATCAAACTAGACAGAATGACCTATCTCCGAGAGAAAGGCTTCGAGGTTCTCTTTCCTTGGTTTGACTAAACCGGCACTCGAACACTGGGCATGCAGGAAGAAAGGGGCTTTTTTCACTCTGATAGGACCAACATCTTCGACGAAATAGGAAGATGGCACCACGCCATAATGGCAGACAAGGGTGAGTCCTAACTGTGTTTTTGGTTTTTGTTTTTTGAAATACATCAACATAATATATATTTTTTAAATTTATTTTTAATTTTAACGTAACAAAATAATTTAAAAACATAAAAAAATAATAATTTAAAATTTAAAAAAATATTTTAAAATATTTAAAAGGACTGTAGCATCGCAATACTAAATAAGACATTCTTAGATAGTGTTTAATATTGTATTATAGGTTACTTTTTACTTTTTTTTTTTGAAAAATATTAAAATAATATTTTTTATATATTTTAAAATTTATTTTTAATATTATTATATCAAATCCATCTAAATACATACATAAAATAATTTAAAAAAAAATATTTAAAAACAATTAAAAAACATGGTTAAGCCACACAAGCAAACTGTTAACTTAGTAGAGTAGTGCATAACCATATATCTCCTCATGGGATTTTTAAAAACTCTAAAAAAAATTTGACTTTCAGAACTATGAAGGAAAAGTAAAAAATCAAATAATAAGTGGCATGATGTAATTTTCATTAAATAAAAACATATAAAATAAAAAAATATTCAATATTAAATATTTACATGTGCATCTATCTCTTGTTTTTATTAACAAGATTTCTGGTTCTAGTATTTAATTGACATTAATATTTTTTTATTTACGAGTTCATATATATTTTTTATTTTTTAATTAAACACAAATAATATTATTTTTTTTTCAATTAAAAAAAATCATGATAAGAAAAACACATATTAATGCATTACCTTCTTTTCTTGTATTATAAATTAATTTGAAATCTAACTCCTAGCGTACACAGGTACATGACTAGTTAAATATCCAAAGATTGGTAGTTGTTAATGCGGTATGCTTATTTATTTTTTGAGTTTAAATTTAAAAAACAAGCTTGTTTATGAGTAAATTCTAGCCAATAAGCCAAAATATTGATTCAAATCCATCCTACGATGAGCCTCGAGCTTTATAACCCTTCAAGTTTATTATTTTAGCACCTCGTAATGGCCTCCAAGTTCTGTAAAAATCATATTTAAGTTTGTTACAAAACCATCATTACAAAACAAGCTAATAATAAATTCCAACGGTTGAAATTTGTCCAAAACCCTCCTATTTTGATTACAAGACTAAACATTGATAAATCATTAATTGAATCTATCAAAAACCTAGCAAAACCTTATAAATACCTTGGAAAATAAAAACCAAAAAAAAAAAAAGGAGAAGAAGAGAGGAGAGAAAATACTGAGAAAAATAGTTGTGAAGGTTCACCAGCCTAGCACATGTGTTTCTTTAGCTTTGAAAGGTTTGAAATTTGTGGAGGTTTAGTTTTGCAAAAGAGAGCAAAACAGCAACAACCACTGTTTTGAAGCTTCAAAGATATAAACCTTTTCTAAATTAGTAGATGATGTCTATCAGACACAACTCTAGCTTTTCATTTTATATTTCAATAATGTTTTGAACTTGTTTTGGTGATACATTGTATTGAGCTTGTATCTTGATTAATGCATGAAAAATATTGTTTTTCCTTGCTTAATCCTACTTTGAGTTGGTTGTTACTATTTACTGGATATTTAGAAAATGTTTTGATGTTTGTTTTGCTAAAATGGAATAGTTTGTGGAATCTGGCAAATATGGCATTAGGTTTTTTTTTTTTTAAGGCTTGCTAACACATGTTCTTGGTTATAGGGTCTTGTCTGAGTCTTGTGAAATGTTAAAGTGTTATTTTAAAAGATAATGAATGTTTGAGCATTTTTAAAAAAATATAAAG
>Ga0307511_10001950_pt1 | contig 21667 bp, 30 predicted proteins | sample 13_EM_MG_FD_200266 | JGI IMG/M metagenome (GOLD analysis project Ga0307511, IMG submission 200266) | Populus trichocarpa ectomycorrhiza microbial communities from riparian zone in the Pacific Northwest, United States - 13_EM | ecosystem: Host-associated > Plants > Roots > Unclassified | place...
GCCTTCCTACGAATCCCCCCCCCATCCCTCTAACCCCCCCTTCCCAAACAACCTTTTCCCAAACACCTCCTTCCCTAATAGCGCTATCCAGAACATCCTGCCCGGGAAAAGTTTTTCCTGAACGCGTGCCACCTAGGATCTTCTCTTAAAACATCCCCTTCCAAAACATCTCTTTCCCAAAAATCTCCTTCCTATCCCAAAAATCTCCTTCCCAAACACCTCCTCCGTTAACACCTGCCCCAGGATATCTCTGCCATAAGCATCCCCTTCCCAAACATCTACTTCCTGAACATCCCCTACCACCATCCCCTTCTGAAATATCTGCTCCCGAAATATCTATTCCCGATCACGTCTTTCGTAACCATTCCCTTCCCAAACTCGCTCCCAAACAACGTCTTGCTAAACACCTATTCCCTGAACACGTGTTTCCTCAGCATGGCATTTAGCATGCGGCTTCTTCCATAAAGTATAAGAATATACTCTTTTCTTATGCCTCGCGAACGGGCCATGAGTCAAGAAAGATCTCTTTATCCCAATCACGCCCTTCCCAAGTATCTAGTTCCCACACACCTCTTTCGCAAACAACCCCTCGGGACCATCTTTTTAATTTTTTGTTCGTCTTTTGCCTTTTTTCTTTGCCCTGCTACCGATGGAACGGTCATTGAGGTAGCACTCAGGTTCCCAACCGGTGTACCGAGTTTCATTCATATACACGGAATTAAGTGAAAGGGTAGTAAGCATGAGATGTAAGGCGGGCTGATCAATGCTGTTGGAGATCAAATAGCAAGGCCCCCTATTTCAGAGTAGCAGAAGCTTGCCACCCTATTTGCCAACATGGGAAGCAAAGCCACGTCGGAAAGGGTGGTACTTGATTTTGGTAAATGGTGGTGAGTATTGGGTATAGAGTATGCTTAACCCTAAGCTTGACATATTAGATTAAGGTAGCATATGTATGGTTCAGCGGCCTGCAAACCTCTAGCCTACCTACGTTACGGAAAGAGTGCTGGGGGTCAGAGGTTAAATATGGGTGTACCTATGCCCCTGACAATAATTATGAATATATGAAAGAAATATGTTACGAAGGCTTCAATTTGCACAGGGGAGATCTTTTAGGAGCTGTTTGTGCCAGAGCTCTTCTTGGCAGGGGGTTTGCGGTGAGTTAGAAAGATATATTCGCGGGGGTAGGTGTTCAAGAAAGAGGTGGAAAAGAGATGTTTAAGAAAGAGGAACAGGGGTGGTGTTGAGGATGTCTAAGGATTGGATAGGTGGAGTGGATATCTGAGAGAGTCAGTTATTAAAACACTTAGGGATTTTCTGACGCTATTGCTGTTTCCGTGTCTCCCCTCAGCGGTTCCGGTGGATGTGGAAGTGATGTGTTAGGGGTTGTCGCATATTCACCCAGAGAGGGCATCCTGGTGGGGAAGGTATCTGCCGAACCAAAAGCCCCCTCTACCAAACATCTCTTCTGCAAACACCAGCTCTCTAAGCACCACCTCCCTAAATAACACTTTTCTGAACATCTCCTTGCCAAAGATCCCCTTCCTAAAACCTCTTGTCTTGGCACCTTCCCTCTCTAACATCGCTCCCCCGTACACCTCCGCCCTAAACACCCCGCTCCCAAGATTTCATGCCACCATTCGCTGGCCCCAGGTAGAGATATTAAATCATAGCCCGTCGCACTGACGGTGTATAGGTATCCTTGCCCCAGGAAGGGAATGGAGCCGCTGGACGTTGCAGGTTACGTTTATATCTAGCTGGAACCCCTTCTTGGCGGTCAGATGCATCCGTCCATCTACGTAAGTAAGCTCATCGTATCCCTCGTTTGATCTTTCCACTGGGCTTCATGGTCAGGGAACCCTACCGGGAGAGGTAAGGCAGCTATTGGTTACTGCTAAAATGTTGGTTTCACCGAATTCCTAACGGGCATGGGCAGTGCCATACATTAGCGTAATCAACCAAGATAGAAATGAAAATATGATTCCTACAATCTGTATGATAACTGGTTCCCGTACTCATGTACATCGATGTACTACTTCAACTGCCAAACATAATAGGGTTCGCTGGGCAACATGGCAATATGAACAGTGCAATAACACTTCACCACGATTTGAACCCAAATGATGGATGGACACTAGAGACTTCCTCTACAAAACATAATATGATTCCCTAGAAAACATTGACATTATGAACAGGGAAATAAAATATGATAGGTTGAACAGAATGTAAAACTCACCAAATGCAAGATATGTATACTGTCTCCAACCCCCCTTCCACTCCATTATCCCTAGCTCAGAGTCCCGCCCGTGCTCCCTCCTCATCCCCCCCCTTTCGGTAAACTCTTCTGCCACTTCACCGCCACATCCTGCCATCAAACTGTATATTGTCATCCACTTCCACACTCCATACCTCCTTTTTCCTTGCCCGGGACTGTCACGCCGACCTGTACCATTCATATCAGCTATAAATGTAAAAGCCCCGGAATGGTTCTCCCTCACGGGATTGAGTAAAACCGACCTTCCACCGTCCTCGGTAGCACATTCAATTGTGAGCTTACTCGATAGGGTGCCAATTGCAAAACGTGGACTGATAGTCGTTCCACCTAGCGCACTCAAACTTCTAAACTCGGTTCCCTCCAGACCAGGGGCATGCAAATTCTCCATAACTCCCAGAATCCCCTCATACGACGCTATAACTTCCTCTCTCATCGAGTTCTCCACCACTAAGAATGCTCACCACCGTGTTATCAAATGACACTTACACGACTGGCTCTCCGAATACCTGTGAATTACTTTCACCACTTTCAATCTGTGGGACGAGGGTGACGGGCCATTTTCCGAATTTTGGTGCGGCGTAAGTGGGTTCTGGCTTATTTTATTTGGTTAGGGCAAGAAGAGTTTGGTGCATCTGACCTTAGGGGCATCTGCTAGCCATTGGCCCTAGTTGAGGCTCATTGACAACAGAATCCTCCATCCGGCGAAAAGCTAGGTGCGGCCTTGTTCCTGAACATTCCGTTTCACCGTTTCAGTGCCATCCAGTCTGGTAGTCAACTAGTGTAAAGACTGGATCGTGAGCATGCTTGGCTTGACGGGCAAAGGAGTTTGGGTCTCACGCGAAGGTGTTGATGGTAGCCTGTTACCAGATGTCTGTTGTTCTCCAGAAGACGTCGCTGTTCAGTGCTGCCGGAGATGTGTTCGCCAATGTTCGATTTCTATCAACACTCTGAAGGTGGTGATCGAGACAAGCTGAATTGAACGAATAGAGCTGCCATGTTATGGTGGGGAAGACAGGATGAACAGGAAAAGGCAGCGTATTTCGTGGAGGCAGTGTGTTTCGTGCAGGATCTGGTAACTTTCGCGTGATGGGGTAGTCACGCCACGTCAGGTTTTGTGCAAGTTTTGGCTTACCAATCACAACCACAAGCTCCCCATCATATGTGCACTGATTTAGGGGAAAACTAACATTGTGGCTATCTAGGCAATCCACCAAGCTCCTATCGACTTCCCACCAATTCACCTGCACCTTGGAGAAACATTTCCACTAATCAGCCTAGTTGACCTATAGCATGATATCCAGGATGAACATCGGAGTTCAGCACCACTCGCTCTGGGAACTTTACGTACCAAGGGCACCAATCGTAAAGATGGACAAGGTCAATCCTGACAAGATTACACCATACCTCAATTCCGCGGAAGAAGCGAATTCGCACGAGAGCACACTACCATCAACCTTTGGGTGTCTTGTCCCAACGGAGCACTTTACAGAACGAGCCCTTGGTCGCAACTGTACTACTAGAGTACTTACAGACAAGCGGGGGAGCACTAGGAGATCGCTCTCGCTGTTCACAACCAGAATACCTACTCAGAGTCTGGGGCAACAACCATCGCGAACCTCCGCCTCACATTTGGATTTTTTCGACCTCTTCACCCTCTCATACGGGCCAACACAGGTAGCGCAAGTCCATTGCTAGCGCAGTGAGTACCACATCGAGGAGATCAAAACAAGAAGTCTCGGAGTCAATAACCTAACATTAGCTGACCAATAATGATTAGAGCAGCAGCAACCGACCAACGATGGCACAATGGAATTGTTGTGGGAAGTGTGCGTACTACACTGAACAGTGCTGGCAGCGTAGGGAACAGCTGAGTTGTGACGGAAATGTGCGAGACGTCTTGGGAAAGATGTGGACTCCAAGCTCGGATCGGCTATAGACCGTAGCAATGGTTCTACAGCACTGGCCTCGTTCGCGAGATAATGGGCAGCACTATAAGAGAAGCCGTGCTTAAGGCTGATGATGCGGAAAGTAAGGAATTCTGCTCCCATTATATGCCACTTGCTCATTTATATAACAGAAGCAACTCCGTATCCGTCCAGTCCCTCAATAACCCGAAAAATAAGAAACCATGATATCCCCGTTACCCATGGCCGTCCTATCGATTGTGGTGTAGGCATGTTTCTAATTTCATGCGTGGGGGTATTACCCTTATTACAACATAGACAACGTCGGATACGACAGCGAAACAACCACCTCCGAAGCACCAGCTGCAACACAACATAGAACAACAGTTAACTGCGTAACAACGCAGACCACGGAATCATGAGCTCAGGATCCCCCACAGGGTTATCACGTACACAAGCGAGAACACAAAAAGTGGTTATGCAGGCACATGATCTAGATCAAACATTAGGAGAGGCAGAAGAAATGAAGATTGTTAAGCAAATACAGGAGATGGATCGGCGGGGTTTTTTCATGCGAGCTGATATGGTTCGACAGGTAGCAAGATTTTGGTCCACCGGGAAAGAGAAAAAAATGTACAACCACCTGCCTTAGGAAAAAAGTGGATCGTTTGCTTTCTTAACCGCCATCCACATCTTGATACCAACCCAAGTACACAAGCAGCGTATTGTGTCTTCTAATCCCAAGATATCGAAGCATGCATTTAATGTCTTGGCGCCAATGATAAAGAATCTCATGATTCTTCCACGGAATATATTTAATATGGATGGGAAAGGACTACAAATAGACAAGTCAGTATGAGTGAAGGCATGTAGCTACCACTAATGATATATATATATATATATATATTAATACAGGTGTGGTTAGGTGATTTGTATTCAGGATTATTCTACTCATTAAAGATGCAAACCGAGAGCTTATAACGGGTGCTGAAACAGTGTATTCAGATGGACCTGTACTTCCTCCGATAGATGATATTTATAAAGGGAAATCACAACTTATACAATAGAATACATATTTGTCAGAGGGGGATAGAGAAACAATTTTTTTTATTCTCTCCAAAGGATGGACCAAGTAAGTTCCAGGTGTCGAATATCTGAAGCTTATATTTAATCGGTAGACTGAAAAATGGTAAGTAAAGCATATTACATATTACTGGTCTTGGCTAATATAATAGTAGCTTACAGGATTCTTAAGAGTGGTACCCATCAATTGTTGGTGGTCATAACTCTCATTTTAGTAGTGAGTTTATTACATTCGCTAATGGTCATCATATTCAATTATTTTGCCTACCCCCTTATCAACTGACAACTCATATTCTACGACCACTTGACATTGGATTGTTTGGTCCTTTACAAAACTACTATGGACGAAGGGTTGAACATCACCTGCGGCTTACTGTGGAGGACATTTCTAAGTGAAATTTTCTTCCGTAAGTATTATCCGATGGTATATCTAAATTGTATATACACTAATATAGTTTAGACACGTCTGCAAAGCTAGAAAGAGTGCTATACAACTAAGAATATCAAGTCTGCCTTCAGGGCAACAGGTATAGTACCTTTAAACCCTCGTCGTATTCTTAGTCGCTATACCGGATCTACTGCTACAGATCCAATTCAAAGCAACCACTTATACCTACCTCAAACTCACCAACAACTCCTGGCACTTCCCAAGCCATTCGCCATACGCATCTACGTGCTTTACAACATGCCAAGGACCCACGGTTACGACCATTAATTGACAAGTTTTCCTATTCAGCAATTGGTGCAAGTTATCCGAGCCAGCAATTGGTGGTTTCACTCAAGGGTTTTTAGGACAAGTTCGTGCCATGGAAGTTGAAGCTGCTATGGCAACACAAGTCGAGGCAGTAAAAGATGCCAGGAGGTGGAAGACACTTAAACTGGCCGAGCTGTTACAGGGGAATTGGTATTGAGCCTCCGAAAAGGGTTGGAAGCCAATCCTATATCACCAAGCCGCCAGGGTGCCGGAAGAAGGTCACTTTCTCAAAAAAGCAAGCACCCAAGAAAAAAGCAATAGCAACCTCAACTCCTTCTCCAAGCTCCTCCGACTGATATCGGACAATTGAAGACTTCTCAATTATGATATTATTGACTCGGATTCTGGTAATTCATCCAGGGCTAGTACAATTTTTGTGGAACCCGCCGGTAGGCAGGGACCCCCCCTACCAAGCACCCCCCCCCCCACGTCCTAGCGCTGTCCACTCACACGCTACCCAGGGTGGATATGGCGCAGGGGCTCGGGGCAGGACCCTATGGCCTCGGCGGAATTGAGAATTTCTGTGGTTTTGCCTCTTTCATGTATTTAATGAATTTTATCCGCTTCCCCATCCTGACCCGCTTCACCGTCTCACACAGTAACGAGAAGTGATTAGGAGTGGGGAATCATTGTCACGACCACAGAATCTGTGTGATTGTTTCCGGGATGACGTTGTCTACTTGCGCTCGGGGGGGTCTTTATGGGGTGGTTGGTTTGGCTCAACCAGAGCTTTAGTTTATTCCTTTACAAGGTTGGGAGGAGTTATTTTATTCCTGAGGGTTGGGGATTTCGACCGAGTGTTACTGGGTTGTATCTTTCCACTTAAGCGTTGTTATTGTCCGGTAATCTTTGGAGGGATCTTGTCCAGCACGCAGATCCAGGGCGGGGGCGGCTCAGAGTTTCAATAATTCAGGCGGGTCTTCACCTGGGGATGCGTGCCCTCGCCACATACCATAGTATCAATACGAGTACTGATTTACCGAGAAAAAATAGGAGATAACTATGTATCACCTGAGGCCGGATCACAAGAGGAATGCGGATACTTATGGCGCTAGCTATAATTCGAGCCAGAACGAGCTTCACAGGAGCGAATCGAAGTACAACGAACCAAAGACCTCCGAATGGCCTCTGTGACGGCTAAAGGTGATACGGGGATCATACCCGTCTGGAAAGGGGGAAATGTGGTCACCAGGAAAACAGATCAGGCTTTGGTTTCTCTGTCGCTCAACACCAAGGGTTGGCGGCCGTGCTACCTTCTGCACAAGATCTAGATTTGGCACAAATGACATTTTGTGTGAATTTGGGCGATTAGCCATTCGACGTGACGGTAGTAGATGATGTACTATGCAACCTTTCGTGCATTGACCGTGCTCTCTTTTGGTCATGGGCGCTGGGAGTTGGTGGCGGCGGTAACCACAGCGACAGCGGTAAGAGTTGGCGAAATAGGTGGAGCCAGTGACGGTGGTGAATCATGTCAGGGCCTACAGTGGGTGAAGGGGGTAATGCCAGTGAAGGGTCTGCAGCGGCTGAAGTTGGTGAAGATGGTGGAGGGCCTCAGGCGGGTGAAGGGAATGAGGTTGGTGAAGGGGATGAAGTTGGTCAAGGGGCTAAACCGGGTGACTATGAATTGGAGTTACCCTGAATTGGGTAGCGAACGGTCGTTCATACTGAGTATGTTGCCCCCTGGCTGGGCTTTGCTGTAATAAGTGGATATTGGAATTGAATCGCCGAATTCTTTGGTGTCTCGCCCACACTCTGCGTGATGAGACTTTCAGGTTTGAGATTATGCTCGCTCGGTGGTTAAATGTTTCCTACCGTCTTCTGCATAAAAAGGACAAAGCTCTACATTATTTTGGTATTCGCTAACGTATTTGACGGGGATCTGGCGCACCACCGGGATCTGGCGCACTTCCGGGATGCATGTATATAATTGTTTAAAAATCAAATTATAATGCAATTAGGCTCAAATAAAAACCAGAGTTTTATTGCATATATAGGTGTCATCTGCAAGTGCTGCCATAGGGTGAGCATTGCAATATGGGGTGGTGAAGGGTGGAAGGTAGGAATTGGAGTATGTATGGACTATCAATTGATGTGACGGAAATTGTGGCCTCAAGGGACTTGTGGGCCTCAATATATATTGTACGTGATGTATAATACATGTGGATTCAGTATCAGGACAAACGGCCTACCATGTGAAGAGATGTAGTGAACTACATAGCGGTTTATGTTAAAAAATATATATCCTGAGGGATATCGGGGTCAAGCAATCTTTATATCAGGTTTATATGCGAGCTTAGGTTCAAAAATATATGCGTACTATTGGTAAGTAAGTCTTATATGTTATGAAGGTTTGGTGTGACACGGTGCAGCTGACGATAATTGTGCTCATATCACACAGAGTAAACTTGTGTAATATAAAGGAAAAGACCGTGCTCTTATTGAAAACACATTTATCTATTGTAAGGTACCTTATTCAAGAGCCTGGGTATCTTGTCTACCTTCTAGTCTGAGCTAGTTCAAAATATGTGCCAATTTCTACTCATTTTGGGGGGTATTTAAACTCAACGGATGTCGCAGCTTGTCAATGGTACCAAGGCTTTGTAGGAGGCTTCATAACGTACTATGAGTGTTGTTCTAATAACATGGTAGCCCTATCCGTCGGATTAAGGAAGCTGACCCACTGGATATCGGGAGAAATGGATTGGTTACCCTCAATTACGTAACCTTGTACAATTGCCCCCATGACCCCTCCATGTCTCTAACTAGTTCCCTTACATGTAGTAAGTTTTACCAGACCATATGACTTTATGCATACCCCACAGGAAGGTTCCTTGATCCCGATATCCGGTAGGATATGTATTTTTTAACACACTCCGCTATGTAGTTAACTACATCTCTTCACATGGTAGGCGGTTTGTCCTGATACTGAGTCCACATGTATTATACATCACGTACAACATATACTGAGGCCCACAAGTCCCTTGAGGCCACAATTCCGTCACATCAATTGCTAGTCCCTACATACTCCAATTCCTACCTTCCATTTTTCACTACCTCATATTGCATTGCTCACCCTAGGGCAGCACTTGCAGATGACTTCTGAATATACACTAAAACTCTGGTTTTTGTTTGAACCTGTTTGCATTATAATTCGATTTTTAAACAATTAAATACATGCATCCCGGAAGTGCGCCAGATCCCGGTGGTGCGCCGGATCCCCGTCAAATAGGTTATGGCTAAAGGACAGCACAATTAATATATATTGTTATAGAGGGCAAGAGCACCTTTGCCTCTTGGTCGCATGTCCCTGTGGATACAGAAAACCGATCGTTATAAGAGTAATTACGTTATGGGAAATATGGAGATAGCAAGGAACCTGCTTTCCATCACTTTTCTTTGCTACCTGTCACACATTGCCGAGGTATCTAGAGGTGATACCCTGAACCTGTATTTGCACCGTCCCAAGCATGGTAATCTCCCCATATCTCATCATTATCCATAACGGAAGTGTTCAACGGAAATGTTACTTTTGGAAGAAACCAGATAGGTTCGGTCCCCGCTGGAGCTATCTGTAGCTCCTTCATCTTTCACCGGATTATATTAACAAGTAAGTACAGATGAAGCCCCCGAAAGCCCTGATAACAATTCAAAATGCTCAAGCGGCACCGTGGAGATCTCACCAGACGTCCACAAAATATGGGTACTCTCCACGCTCTTCCTTCCGGCGCGGGCTCCCCGGTTTCCGTGCTCGACGCAAACTCCCTGGCATCCACGCAAATGCTCTCCACTCACCACGGAGGAACATCCGTTCAACCCTGACCAGGTGCACTGAGGCCTCACACACAGGATTGAACTCTGGGCATGTACATGAACTATCTGGTTGCGGTAAATACTCCCACTGCAGGCCCTGTACCGCCGGTCCGGTCGATGGATCCATTTTGATATCCATTACAGCTCGACGAACCGAATCCGGCTTCGCCGCTGAAACCATTCTACCCATGATTGGGCCATGGTTGGGGAAACATGATTGGCAGAAGTGGTCCGGTTTGGGATGTATATCATAGATATATGGGAGCCATTCTACAATCTTTGTTCGCGCTCTCTGATGGGCCTCCCACACTGCATGATGTGTTGCTCGCTGGCCACCAACCACAGTGTAGGTATATCCCATGAAAGACAATAAGATAACTTCGTGCTGAAGCTCTGCGGTCTGTCGCGTGCAGTCCACACACACTGGAGTGTGGCACATGGCACAGGGCCTCAGGTCTCGCCCACATAATGGGAACGGTGCGCATAGAGGGGCAACATTGGTGACGAGGATGTCGCGAACCCCACGACACGTCTGCCCCAGGTTGACGATGCTAGAGCGATGGCTGGAACCAAGGATAGATTCCAGAATTGGGTAGATACACAACATATTTTCCAGTCGATCTTGGGTTGACGATTTGGGCATCTGGAGGATGGAGGGCCGGCGCTACGGGCTTGATATCGGAGAAAGGCAGGGATTTATAGTTTAATATTGATCTTTGATCTGTTGTTCATGGCAACACGGCAGGGCTTGTGGCGATCGGAGTCTTTGCATTGCAAGTCTCATGTGTAAGAATACTGCTTGACAATGACCTTATATATTCATACTTCTCACAGTGCCTCACATGTCGCCCCTAGAACGTTATGTGGTAGCTATGATGTGATAGGGTGTCAGTGGCGAGATAAGCTCGGGTGCGATAAGCTCCGTATTCTCTACCGTGATGATGATGAACTGCAGGAGAAACACTATCAAGGCGGGCCGAGCTGCAGGGCTCTATCAACTAGTCCTCATTGTGGGTTACCACATGTGGAAAGTGGAACGTTTCCACCCAAAACTTCCATTTCCGTTGACCCCGAATGTGTAACCAAATCTTCTACCCGTGTCGTCACATTCCTTCCCGATAGCTACTAGTGTCTCACGTGCTATCGTATTAAGGATGCGGATCCAACCCTATGGCCTATTTGTATCGCGATGAAAATATTACACAAGGACTCACTCTTGATAGCCTTCTCGGCCTGAACTGGGTGGGTATTCTATACTACCTCAAGCTCAAATATCACCACTGAGGGCAAGCGAAATATTAGCGGCGCTGAGCGAGGCCCTGTATGACTTTCACACAGGAACCCTTCGAGGTATCAACCCCAAATCTTGACAGTCCTTGTATTGCCTTTCTGATTACCTGATTGTCAGCCCACGCCCCGGATAGCCTTGAATTAGTGGTGTCTGCAGCAGGTACTCACTAGGTAACAATGGTGACCATGCTCAGGCAATGGCTGCTCTCGTTCTTTGTCTTTGCCTTATTGGGGTTTCCACTGGGTTTTTTCAATTGTACTATTCAGGACGCAGCACAGAACACTCTCGGTCAGCCACAGGGAATAATATATCATAGTCCGACAGCTACTAAACAATAGGTAACTGGAGTACAAAGCATAGAGTCCAGATTGGATACACGAGAGCACAAGCATTTCATTTGGGAACCGCCAGCCAAGTCATTTGGCCCCATGTAACCTCTGTCGCGAACACTTTTCCGGAATATACCCCCGCTGAACATCGCTCCCTTAAACACCCCCCCTGCCAAGCACCTCCTTCCCTAATATCTCTTCCCACACATATTCCTTCTAAATATCTCTTCCCCAACACGCGTTTCCTGAACACTTCACCCCCGAACATCTCATCCTTGAACATCTGCCTCCCTAACATACTCGAACCTGAACACCTCTACCCCAATCATCTTTCCTGAAATCCACCCTGCCCCAAACTCGCCCTTCCCAAACATCTCCTGCTTCGAGAACACCTAACACATCCCCAACACCATCTTTTCCTAGAGGATCTCCTCCAAATACATGTCCTCCCTGAACATCTCTGTGCCGGAAACCTCTTTCCTAAACCCCTCTTGCACCTGTTTGCTGAGAATTTAACCCCTGAATATACCTGCGTTCCAAGCATTCTCGAGCATGAACGCCTCCCCCGTGATCATCATTTTCTGATATATCTCCCTCCGGAACAAACATCTCTTCCACAAATGGATGCATGATCAACCCATTCCCGCATCAAGTTAGTCTCTCTTTCTGTCCTTAAGCGTAAGTGTCAAATTCGCGCAAGCTGAACCTGTCAGCGTGAGGGATATCGCTAGTTGGGACTGGTTGCACCCCTGAACCTGCTATCGCATTGAAACTCTGCAGTTCTGTATAGGATTCGGCTCAGCATGAGTTTTAGCACAAGTCAGATGTTGTAGGGTATTTCGAGGGACTAAGGAGTACTCAGCGTAATCAGCCACCAATTATCCTTGGGACACGAATCTGGGGAACTTCGTGGTGGCATGTACTTAGTTTTGAAACATATAATAAACAAAAGGGCCACTGGTTGCTGGTGTGGACCTTGTTTATTCTAATGTAGGTCGGGGACGGCGGGAGGGTTGAGGGGTGAAAGCTTGAGATGAGGTAACGGAAGTGCCAAGATTGCAAGCTTGAGCGTTGCGTTACCCTGAGCCCCGATCCTAGCGCACTCGATAACTCACCACCCTTACCTCGTTAACCTCCTTCATCACCGTTATCGCCTCCACCACATTCGTTGCCGCAGTGCGTTTTTTCACCAACAAAATAAAAACAGTACTACACCGGCAATCACTTTGACTTTGGAACCAAACAACCACAGCAGCTACAGGCGCGGACGGTACCACCAGATAGCCACCACCCCCACAACAAGAATATTTGTAGACATCGTGTTACAGTGGTGGCCTCGTTCATGGAAGAACAGTGAGTATATTAGGTATACTATGGAGCAGGCTGCTTGCATGATGCTAATAGACCCGAAATTAAGGAAATTCACCCACCTTATACACCGCTCGCGCATCTATACAAGGGCAGAAAGTCCTGATCGGTACAGCCTCTGAACAACCCGAGCAAAAAGAAGTTACGATATCCTCCGCCTTCCTGCCATTCTGATGTAGCCGTATTCCCAATCCTCGTATGCGGTCTGTTTCCCAACTCGCCCTGCTTCGGGGGATTACCCTCAGTCTGACAACATCTACAGGCTCCGGGTAACAACTACCGTGAACCCTTCCCCGGCGTTTGAAGCATCTCGACTTGTTCTTCTCCGTCCTCTCGCACCAGCCAACGAGTACAGGTGGTACAACCAGAACGGCAAACCCGCAATTTCCACACGGAGCAGCGCAAAGCAACGGCACTCAGAGACAATCACGCAAGCTTAATGCGCCAACAACGAGCATTGCAGCAGCAACCGAAGATGGTACGCTGCAGGTGTTGTGGGAAGTATGAACACTACATCAAGCATTGCTGGTATCGGGAGAAATAGGACGCAATGTCCGAGAGCCTCTGGGAAGGGATTCAGACTCCAAGCTAGGATCCGGGATGGACCAGATTTATGATGGCGGCTCGGAGAAAGAGGACCCAGAGGGGGATCAAGCGGAGAATACAAAATTGTTGTTCGATGCGATGGGGAAGGACCCAGAGGAATCAATAGTCTACCCACTTCAGGACTTTGCACGATTCGGAGGGCTGAAAGATGTCTGCACCTACTTGGCGAGCGAGGCTGCCAAAACACACCGCAATGGCAAAACCGAGACCACACCACAGCAGACGTCACCGAGATTCAACTCCGGTACCTAGACTGCACCACATCACGGACCCACGGTTAATTGCGCAGCAACGCAGACTACAGAAGCATCAACTCAGGATGGGACTATAGTTTCACTACCAGCATGCCTAGTCCTCACCCATGCGGAAGTGGCAAGCCAAGGATCGGCATCGTCGCCGCCCCGGGAGCAACGGAGGATCTGGGCATGTGGGCAATGCAAAGAGCATAACTTGTGTGTGGGGGTAAGGGGCAAGGCGCGAGCGACCATTGTCTTGGCGAAGATTATGAGGCAGACATCAGCCTCATTAACATTCTAGTGGAGTGTTTATAGTTTTCTACCCGAAATGTGTTGTTTGGAGGGGCAAAATTCCGTCTTTTGAAAGAAGAACGTTGCCAAACTTGCGCAAATTTTCTGCTGGAGACTTGGTGGAAGCTTCTCTACTTTTTGCCTACCTCGGCGGACTGTCTCTTTCTTGCCCTCTTCTCCGGGAGTATCTGGTCTGGTACGTAGATACACAGCTAACGCGGCTGGGGGTTGGATCATCTAGCCAGGTTACCACCGGTGTATGCCTGGTATCGCCATAAACAAGACAGTATCCAGGCGGGTAATGGGTCGATAAACATGAAAATAAATAAAAACAGTACTATCGAGTTCATGGAAACTCACCGCCATGGTGACCCCTACGCCGACTTCACTTCGTTCACCAACTCAACCATCTTTGCTACCTTAATCCCCTTCAAAATGTTTACCACGTCCACCACATTCGCCGCCGTATTGCCTCCACCACCACAATGACAACGGTACGAGCGAGTTCAGGGTAACGCATCACCACGGTGACCGCCGCTACACCGCCCCCACTGCCTTCGCCAGCCCCAAGTCCTTCGCCAAGTAGGCCATGTCCACCAGGTCCACCTCCGCATAGTGGCTATCGGCCGGTAGTCAGGATAACACTCCTTACATCATTTCCCTACACCTTATATGTTCTGCATGAGATAACGAATCTTCGTCTCATACCACTAGGTCACAAAAAAACCACATAACGCGCTGCATAAACAGGTCCAAACGCTACGTATTTCTCCTCAACTTGGCACACGCGGAGGCGTAAGATATTCCTTGCATGCTCTAACCTGTTTTTGCAAGGTAGGATATTTTTTGGCCTCCTAGCTGCATAAGCAGAGGCGACAACGCCCATGTCAATACTACTCCCAGCGCTATTAAAACATCAACATTGCATTCCGTCATTTTGCCCCCATATTTGGAAATGCTGAATATATGTACAGGGGAGGGGCAAGGTGCGTTGGCTGATTGTCACACGTATGCCGTAAAATTTGATAGCCAGACTATACTCTCACTTTCGGTTGTCTTTCTGAGGGTCAGATCTTACAATAAGGTTACTTTCTTACCAACGAGCACAAACCGGGAATTGGGTGTATAACCCCTTCAAGTGCCACGGGCTCTGTTTAAACAGCCAGCCCACAGGAAGTCTGACCCACGTCTAGCCCCGTTCAGGCATTTGATTTGTCTAAGGATGCTGGCCGATATGTACTACAGGGCTAACGCCTTTTACAATATATTTCGATACTATGCTGGATAGTTGGGAGACGACTATTGTGGAGAGGAACGAATGTACCAGGTATGAATCTAATGACAGGAATCGCTAGCATTTTCTAACCTCCATGGAAGCCCTGTGGTTCCACCAAATCATTCCTCCCTATCTCGTTCCCCTTTGTCATTGTTTTCTCCCTTTATTGCTGGCTCAGTTTCTCAGTTGATTGCAGATTCAACTCCCCCTCAGCTCAGCCTCGATCTCTGCCCCAGTTTCTGCCTTTATTCCTCCCTCGATATCTGCCTTGATTCCGCCCTTGCTTCTTGCCGCAATCTCTGCCCTAATTTCTGACCCGATCTCTATCCCGTCTCCCGAGATCTTTCTTCTGCATTTGATAGTTTCTTAGTCTGGAGTTATGCCTAATGGCAATTGAAGGCTTCCCTGTGTGACGCGGTCTGAACAGCATGAAATACCCAAGAATGCAGTGTTTGTCAGAACGGAATTCTAAAATGGATTCTTCATGTATAGAAGGGTGGATAAAAGACAACATCTTGCCAGAAGCCAGGATCTTAGAGAAGGGCTCTCAGAATTGTTGTTTACAACCACGCAAGGACAGAGTTTACACTAGGGTGGATCGGGGGGCATTCTTCATTACAGCAGATTACACGAGAGTCACGGCGAACCAGTATTTTAGGAAGTTATGTCTTTCCTTATATCTACTCCTGTCTGCACACCGCCCTACCGAACACTAAACACCGAAAACACCGTGCAAGACGTGGTCACTTGGTCGATCTTGACACCCAGAGGGTTTCCGACGTTGTAGAAGACAGAATTCGACACAGCGAAGCAAGCACACCTCGAATATCCTATTTTCGTGACGACTTGAAGAGAACTACAAAATCCCCCTAAAGGTCAAGTTTCGCAAGAACTCGAGCTGAAGCGGGGCGATGTTTCCTGGGTGCTGTATCCGAGTCTCTTATATATGGAGGGGACAGCCAATGGTTGGGCTATTGCCTTTCTTTTCCCTTTCTTTTCCCTTTCCATGTTTTGGCATCCCCCCCCAACCCCCCAACGAATTGCGGAGCCGCGACTCGAGATTTTGCGCTGCTTTTGCTAGTAGAATCCTTAGTTATTGCAGCCACCAATCACGAGGTGTAGGGTAATGCAACCCAGTTACCAACACCGGAACCTACCCTAGCCGTTACTACTGGAAATCGGCAGGTATCAGAGGAGAGGGCGATGGTGGGGGCATTTTCAGAGGACGAGTTGGTGTCAGTATCTGGTCGGGTGAGGAGGGTGAAGGTAGGGTTCCGGATATACTTACCTTGGATTCCGCATCTAATGAGCTATATGTGGGCGTGGATCAGGATTGGTACAGTGTGGCAAGTGCTCCTAGAGAGATCAGTGAGTAGGGCCACATTGAGAGTGGTACTTAGGAGTCAACGGGAAACCCAACCGGGTATCCCGACAGTAATACTGAGGCTATTATGGATCAAATAGGCGATGATTGGAGGCTAAGGATGATGATGATGATGCGGGTGAGTGGTAGAATGTTGCAAAATCTTTGCTGACCCATTCAGTCGACTTCGTGGAATCAGGGCTGGTAGGAACAGATGAGGAAATGAAAGAATTTGATCTTGTGCTCAGAATTCTTGGTGAGGAAGGAAGTGTGGATGGAGAAGGCCGACAAGTGATTTCCGAAGCATTCAGAAAATTTGCAAATAGAAGGGACAATTTCCATCAACAGCAAGACTATGTGGAGGACAAGCTTGAGGCATTTTTGGGGGGGATTATGGCAGGACTCAGGGAGCGATTGACCAACTTTACCACAAGGGAGGCTTCCCCCGAGTTGAAAAAGAAAGCCGCGGAGCAGACTTATGCGGTAATCATTTGTGCGGAACAGACAGTGAAGATGATGGAGATGCTTCAAGTTGCTGAGCGGAGGGCAGAGGGCAGAGGAGAAGTGGAAGGCATGGACGGAGAAGGAGTCAAAGGTGAAGGCAGGAAGGCGGTGTCGGCAAATAGGAAGAAGTGGCAGGCAAAGAGTAAGGCACTACCAGTCGAGTCGGTAACAACCGCCACCCAGACCGTTCATATCCAGGAGCCACTGGCGATACAGGTGGATGACGATACAGAGGGGGTTGGAGAAGGGGAGAGCTACGGACAGTGAAGACATATTACTGCAGGATAGGTCAGACAAATCTGACGGTTATCCGGGAGACGTACGAAGACCACTCTGGATATCACGAGGAGGACGTGGCTCTGGTAGCGGCACCTCTGGCTATAAAAAAATAAGCTACTCCACGTTCGGCAGCAAGATCGGCAGGGAAGCGATCTCGGCCAGTCAAATACCCCCTTGGAGTACATCACCTGACGATAACGGACCGTTAGTTGAGGCAATGGTGATCCATGGGGTCCCCTTCCAGAGACCCATGGCAGAAACGATACAGGAAGTTGGAGTGAAGGGAATAATGGGATCACGTTGGCTCTGGGGAGGTATGTAGAAATTGGCTAAAGCCACCAGCTCCGTGCTGGTATTTATTAATAGGAAGTTGGCACTCTGGAACCACCTAAAGGTGCGGGGACGCTGGGTACCGATTGAAGCCTACGACTTCGACAGAGGGAGAAGAGTGGAACGCAGTGCCGTGTAATGGAGGACTTTTGGTGTTGGCTTATATCATGTCTCTGTTACCCCGCTTGGTTTCGTTATTTTCTCACCCAGCGGATTCGGGCCTGACACAGTTTGTTCGTATTTGGTAGATTTTTCAGAGGTCGAGCGCTCGAAATAAAGGTTCCGTCAAAGGTTCCAAGGCCGCCGCATAGCCTAAGACTGTTGAAGGCATAATAGATGGAAAAAACAAAACAAAAAAAACCGCACACCAAAATATGTTGATGCACTAGTGTGTAGATGATAGCTTTCTATGCGTGCCAAAGTAACAGCTCAAATATTATGTGCTAACTACTTTGAGCGATATACGGATGACAGCGCTTAACCAGACTGGGCAGCGCTAATTGCTGGGACGCGAATGATGAGTCATGTAATGACGTCAGCAAAAGGAAGGTTAAACTTTGGCTAGATAAGGAAAGTCAACTCCGCTTTTGCTTATATTGCGTTGTTGTTTGACACTTTGCAAGCAATCAATAACTCCTCCGCTATTTACTCGTAGGCACCTTACTCTACCCCTGGGAGGCACATTCACACGTCCCCTCTACAAACGTACCAAGCAGCCTGAGGGTAACGACGAGAAGCAAGAAGCAAAGTAAGACGGGAAGTATCCGGCGGAGAAAGCATAAGGCAGATAAATTAGGACACCCTCCGGCTAATAGCATACAGAAGTGCAACAGGAGCAGCAAAAACTATTCAGGGGAAGACTCACTATTACACGAATATACACAGATCATCCCTACAGGAGCAGCCAGCAGCAAAGCTGAACTTGGTGGTGTGGAGCAAGAAGCAAAGGATGACGGTACGCGCCCAAGAAAGAATGAGCAGGTCAAATGAGATTTAATATCCTGAAGCGGATATGCAGCAACAAACAGCTATCGGGTGTAGGTTTCAATTACACCGGACAGAATATACCTTGAATTCTACGAACATAGTGGGCCTTCCCAATGAAACCAGTAAGGTGCCATTGCTCCCGCAATGTTAATCCCTTGTCCACCAAGGAGTGCAAGTTTGTAGCGTGATTTATGACTAACTATAATTGCTTTTAGGTTCCGACTTTCTGGTCCATGACCAACCTTACCGGCGGCACAATTCATCTCCAAATAACCCCAAGACCTCCTTTCCGGGATATAGTCTCTACAGTTGGCAACAGCTTGGCCACATTGCCCTCTCCCCTCTCGGTAGGACGAAAACAATCCACACCACTATCGATGTCGATATTAACATTCGGGAAGTTCATGTACGGGGAAGAGATGTTTAGCAAAATATGTTTAGCAAAGAGAGGGTTAAACAAGAGATCTTTAAGGAAGGGAGCTTAGCGGTGGTGGTGTTGAGGAGAGTGGTGTGTTGGGGGGGGGGATGTTTAGGAAGGAGAAGGTTAAGGAGATGTTTAACTCAGATATGTTAGAGGGGTTGTTCAGGGAGGCACGTTTGGGGGCGTGGAGGTTGCAAAAGAGTGGTTTGGGAGGGGGATATTCAACAAAGTCATGGTCAAAAGGAGGTATTTGGGGTGGGGTGTTCAGAATGCCCACCACCTCCACAATCTCCACAAACTCCACAAATCCCACCACCTTCTCTTCAACGTTGCGAGCGAGTTCAGAGTACCTAAACTGTCACCATCTACCCGCACTTTACGTTCGCCAACGGTGCCAGAGAGTTGAAGATGATTTTCAGCAACTTCGCTACAGCCACTTCCTGCACTAGTTCCACTACATTCACCATTTTCACCTTCGTAACCTCACTCCAGCTTCTTTGCCGGCAATGCCACCTTTATCGCCTCAACTAGAAGACAGATCGACTTCAGCTGGTGTGGGGTAGCTCTTCTCCCCAGCCTCTGCCGCGACAGCCAATGCCTTGGGAGGAATGTAACTGTCGTAGACCGAGAACTCCTAGGTCCTTCCATGAGGGTGGAAGAAGGTTTCAGGTCACTAGGCTCCGACAGGCAGAGCGCAATCTCCAGATTCCTCAACGTCAGAACGGATAAGCGGCATGCGGACTACCGGGCCACGATTGCGATACTGACAGATAGTCTATTGCATAAGCGTAACATTTGCAATGCCGGCTGCCATACAAAAAGCCCATCATATGTGCTCACACAGCGTGCCTGTAACCAACTGGAATACACAGGCGCTGGGTGGGCTCAAATATATGATCACGGACTGGGTCCCTTTCAGGGAGTGGCTACGCCAGTTCGGAAAGTCGGAGGACTGATGTGCCGATGAGGGGTAGCCCAAAACAGCCCACACACCATGGAGCACAAAGAGGTGGGGAGACTACCAGGGGATGCACTTCCATGCAATATACTAGATTGTATAACTGCTAGTATTGGGTCAACAAATAAAAAGAACAAAGTTTAACTGCTCACCATATTGGTCCTCTGCATGCCCCTCGAGGGATTCATGTCTTTCACAATCTTCACTCCTGCACAAGCAAGCAGCGGTTGTAACGGATTCAGGATAATTCTTCACTGCAGTCACCCGCTTTACGATTCACTACCTCCGTCTCTGTTGCCACTTAGAAAACCTCTGCTGCCTTCACCCCCCAAAAGAACGGTGGTTCTGAGTTCAAGGTAACTCCTCACGCTGTCACCCACTCTACCGCATTCGCCTTCTCTTTCGCTACCTCTTTGCACTCTATTTTTGGATCATTACTCCATTATACTAGGTATAAGTGCAGGTTACTGATCCCCGGGTGGCTATAGGGCTGGATTAGCCAATCTCTGCACAGTACCGGACCCTCTTCTATGTCCATGGGGACACTCACAGTTCAACCGGTGCAAATGAATTCAACGTTCAAACCCAAAGAACACATTTTTTTGGTATATCCTTCGCCAGCTACACCACTTTTCTGAATAGGCACCTCGACCACCCACCACCATGAATGGGTCCACCACAGGGACAGGGAAACAATGACAGCTGCTTCAGCGTAACTCCTTAGTACAGCCACCCTCCGCTGACTTCACTAACTCCACCTTCCCCACCATCAGCACTTTTAGCTCAATCGTCAACTCCACCTCCTTCGCCAATGTCATCACCACCAGCTTCACAACCCACTTCTATCGCCAACTCACCTCCTTTGGCAGGACCAACACCTTCACCATCTCTGCCCCTGCGCCACCTTCACTATTCCCCCCGACTTCCTCAACTCCATCACCATCACCAGAGCGAATACTGTCACCACTTTTACTGCCGCCATGACCTTCATCACTGGCACTGCTTTTTGTCAACTCAGTACTTGCATGCAATCGATATAGTATATGGCGTGGGAACGTATACCCAGGTGGTAACTCGGTAGGATCATTTAACACTTTCCTTGCGTACAAAAAATATCTGCGGCCTAATCCTGATTACAAACCAAATCCGCAACCTCCGCGTAGCGCTCCGGACCTGATTGAGATCTCTTCCACCTATTCCTAGTACCACCTTGACCAACCCCACCACCGTCACCACGTTTACCACCTCCACCAGTTTAACCACCTCTCCGCCTCCAGTAGAAGAAGGAACTATTGCCGAATCTCGAATACCAACAACCACTTTGACAGAACGAGCATTTGGTCGGAATTCAAAAGCCCAGAGTAGCTACAGGTAAGGGGACAGAACCTTTTCATTACCAGAGATGTCATTTTTTCTTGGGTTAGAAGGGTGGTTTTTTTGTTTCAAATCTTGGGACCTGAATGAGGTAGCAGATGATCTTTGTCGGGGGCAGGGGGCGGAGGTCTGGAGGCCAACGAAGACAAGGCATATTCCATTTCTCTTTTTTTTTTTTTTTTTTTTTTTAAAAACTCATTACTCGTATGTGACCCTGTAGGAGGGTTA
>Ga0307511_10001951_pt1 | contig 21652 bp, 14 predicted proteins | sample 13_EM_MG_FD_200266 | JGI IMG/M metagenome (GOLD analysis project Ga0307511, IMG submission 200266) | Populus trichocarpa ectomycorrhiza microbial communities from riparian zone in the Pacific Northwest, United States - 13_EM | ecosystem: Host-associated > Plants > Roots > Unclassified | place...
GGTGCCCAAACACGACGCGAAACCGCTCGCCGACCTGGCGCAGCGTGATTGGCTGCAGAACGCCGTGCGCGGCGATATCGTCGGCCAGCTCCTGCAGGCCCTCCTTGGACATGGACTTGCGAACTTGCGGCGCGGTGTCGATCTGCGCCAAGGGGATCAGCTGATATTGCGAGTCTTGCATGACGGCCTCCGTGGGGTGGGTTGATGGCTTTTGCCTCACCCATTGGTGAGGATAAAAAACCATTCGACATAGGCGCCACGAACCTGGAGCCGGGCCGCGGTCAAGGGGGAGTGTCTGTAAATCAGGGTTACCGATTTACAGATGCCCCCTTGACGGCGGAACGGCGCAAGGTAGTCTCGCCCCCACAGTCGAAGGGTAGAGGCCACGCGCTCGGGCATCCTCCTTCTGTTCTATCCACTGCAACTAACCGGACGCCTGGCGCTGCTTTTGCGCCTGGCTTGCACACATTCGAAGTACTGTTAATATACACAGTATGTCGTTGCCTAAAAATCACTTACCCGAGCAGCCGGGCCAGTGGTCCTGCCCTCTGTGCCGATCAGAAATGTTCGTCCACGTCATTGCCGCCAGGCCGGACGGCTCTTTGCGTCCCACATCGCTATTTCAATGCGACGGCTGCTCGGCTGTTTTCACGGATCCAAAAAAATTCATGGAGCAGCGGCGCAAGATCATGGTCAAGCTGCAGAGCTACGATCTTTATTCTTCGCAATGGGAAGACAGCGAAAATCCGGATGTGATTCGACTTAAGAACCGGCGCATGTGAATTGATTTCGCATGCGAAACCCTCCGCGATTCTGCGGTAGGCCGTGTGCAGCGGTAGCGTCGAGCTAGACGTGAAGAGTTGCCCTGCAATGAGTCCAAGGTTTTCTTGAGCTCTAGGCCGATTTTGTGAGCGGTTGCGTTCTTGTCGGACGCCCAGATATACAGGACAGGCAGTAGTTGCCAAGTGACAGTTTTGGTGTATTGTTAACGATCCAGTAGGCGATTTCTCGCCAAAACCTGCCTAATCTGACAGTTATGTGGCTTCCCATTTCAGCTCGAATTACCCTTTTTCCGTTCGGTCAGGGGCCCCAACCGGATGCGTTGGTTCTATTTCGTGCTATTTGGGACACTGATCCGGATAGTTTTTCGCGGCAGTCAAACCCTCTATATCCATCAACCGCCGTTGGGAAGCGCGGAAATTTTCAATGCCAAAGCACAACTCATGCTACCCGAGTTGATTTGCTATTAGGGCCAACTGATCCGAAAGAGAGTGGCGTTGAAGTTGTGCTGGATGAAGCCCCGCATCTTTCCCTTATAGAAGACTCTGCTGCATTGTATGTAGAACTAGGGCGAATGATAGAGGCGGTGCGCGCAGGGAATTTTTCTGCTAATCGCGTTGCCTTGGGTGTTCAGTTTGTACAAACTGCAAAGACTGCGGCGGAAGCTAATCAAGCGTTAGTTGCAGTTGTCCCACCTCAGTATCGTCTACAGCTTAAAGATGAGGTGGACGTGATAGTTCAGGTGAACTCGCCGCAGTCCATCGCCCTTAAGCCGGAACTGCCGTTTAACTTCATTAGAAAATGGAGCACGGAAACTGTACAAGTGTATAGCGGGTTTGTGCCAATTGCGGTTAGCACAACTGGCATGCAGCTGGCGCCAATGCTTCAGCCAAACAACTACCTTGTTTCAAGCGTGGCTTACGATATCAATAGCATTGTTCGTGCTGACGCTTTATCGCAAGATGAGCAAAATGCTGTATTGCGAGAAGCTCTTGGCCGGGTTGCCGCTGATCAGCAAGTGCTAGGACTTTCCGTACAAGGATTTGGACCGTGAGTACCTTTCTTCCCAATATCGCTTTTCAGCCATTTGCGATTATGAAATCGGGATCTACTTATGGGGCGCTGGGCCCCATATCGGCTCCGCATGGTTCTGTTTCACATGACAGAAGTACTACTTCTGGAAGCTCACTGCCAAGTACTTCACCAGGCGTGATGTTTGGCGGAACAACGTTCGCGGGTGTCCCTGTTTTGTTCGAACAGCAACTTCAACTTGCCCAATATCGAGAACTTGGGGAAGCGTTGAAGGAAATGCATGAGGACACGGATACTGAATGGAGAATTGATTCAACCGTCTACTCCGTTGCGCTCAAAACTGCGACTGTGCTGATGGGGGCGGGCTTTCCACCGCCAGCAGTTTTCACTCATGGCTCGGAGTCTGTTGTCTTCAACTGGTCAAATGGCCGCACGGATTTGTATCTCACCATTAGCGGAGATAGATTGTCGGCGATGGTCGCAATACCAGAAAAAATTCAGCGGCGACTGACCTTTACAAAAGAGCAATTTGCCAATCCAGCGCCTATGCTCGCAGCGGTTCATCGGAGCGCGCTTGGTACTTCGCGGTCGGTGGTGTCTAATGCCGTCCGCAGTACTGATGCTGTCACTTGGTGATTGTGTTTAGTCAGGCGGCATCAGACCGCGACACAATTTTTCGTTTTTGCACCGATCCCCAAGTTTTTCATCCGAAGCGGGGATTTGAGAAGCGCAAAGTTGTTCATCTGACATCTGAGGACAATTCCTTGGTGATGTCCGTTGCGTGGGAGCGCTATGCGCCTACAGTGGGTTTGGTGAATGCCTACGGATGTCGGTTTGCAGCAAATATGAATTTGCGTCCGCAGAATCAAGGAAAGTCACCGAAGGTTTATTGTGGCAGCTATGCGATGCGGGTTAGAGATATTCGTGCGGCGATTGAAGGTGCTTCAAGAGAAATTCCCGAGATAGTCGAAGTGCGGTTCGAGCATTTTGTGGAGGCAGATGAAATTGCGCATATGAATCTGCGATTCCAAATTGATCCAACCGTTGATGGAGGGTCTGACACTGCAACCGCAATTTTCCATAGACTTTGGAATTTGATGAGTGGTCCGGTGAGACATGTCTGTGATTGTGATGGGCATTTGGGTGAAAAGCATCGTAGTCTGCAGTTGGTGGATGCTGCACTCGGAGAATATGTTGATAGAAAAACGCCCATGCTGCGTCGGTGGTATATGACCCGGTTTTACGTGTATCGGTGGTATTGGGGGAAATTCAAGAGCGCACCTGCGGAAGCTGTTTAGAGTCGACGTTGTGCAATCTTGATTTCGCATGCGAACCGCTAGTGCAATTGGAATTGCTGCTGTCGTTCGCGGAGTGCCAAGGCTCGCGCCACTTTGATGTCTTCTTTGTTTTGTGGAAGGCCGCGCCGTGAAATTGCCCGCTTGATGCTCGAAATATGGCACCCATACTGCTTAGCTAGCGAAGTCTTGGAGTGCTGCCCCGTCATCCAAAGGCGCATTGCCTCTTCTTCTTTTTCTTCAGGCAGGGCCTTCGGCCTACCCAATACAGAGCCGCGCTTGATAGCCGCGGCCATGCCGGCCCTCGTGCGTTCACGGATAATCGCGCGTTCAAATTCGGCGAACGCACCGATGATCTGAAAGATCATGCGGCCCGCCGGCGACTTGGTGTCGATTAGCTCCGTCAGGGACTGAAACTGCGCCCCGCTCGATTCCATGCGCTCGACCAGGTAGAGCAGATCCTTAAGCGAGCGCGCAATGCGATCCATTTTGTAGACCACGACGGTATCGCCTGGCTTTATCTCGCGCAGCATGCGCTGAAGCTCCGGCCGGCGCATGTCGCCTCCCGACCGCTTCTCCTGATAGATCTGTTCACAGCCAGCCCGTTCCAGGGCATCAATCTGCGCGTTCGTCTCTTGTTCTGCCGTCGAAACGCGGGCGTAACCGATAAGCATGATTTTATTGTTTGAGGTCTTATTGTTTGCCTATCGTACTAGCCTCCCGATTTAACCTTTATTTGCAATTGAGGCCGATAAGGCCCCTAATTGAATTAAGGCTCAATGTCCAAAGGGTTGTCTTTTTCCGGTTCGGGTTGGTTCGAAAACGACCCTCTCCGCCAGTAAAAAATCAAGCCACCGGCCCCCGGTGGCTTTTTTTCGCCCTGCTTTTCCCCTGAACATGTGCCCGCTACTCGCTGGCCCTGGCCTGCGTCGGCAAGGTCTGCCGCAGTTCGCGCATCTGCCCCATCAACTGCCAGAGCGGCAGCAGGCGCCAGGCAATCACGCTTAAGCCCGCGGCACTCATGGCGTAAGGCGGCCACACACCGAAAGACTTGGGAATGAAAACGATCATGATCAGCAGGCCCAGCCCCAGGCCCCAGTTAAGCCAGCGGGTGTTGGCGGTGCGCCGCCGCCCCAAGGCGTCCAGCAGTTCGCGCAATTGCAGCAGCGCCGGTTCGACGCGCGCCATCTGCTTGGTCAAGGCGGCCCAGGCCGGCATGGCCTGACTGCCGGCGCGCAGGCGCTCAAGCAAAGCCTCGTGTTGCGCAATGGCAGCCTCGATCAGGTCGCAATCGTCAGTGGAGAACCATTGCGACCCGAGGTGACGATGCAGGGAGGACAAGATGGCCTGGAACTCCTCGCGCAAGTCCTTCGACTCGTCCTCGCTCGCCGCGCGTTTTTGCTCCTCGGCCTGCTCCTCGTGCGCGGCGGCCTTGCGCGCCAGCGGCAGCAGGGCTTCGGCCACCAGCAGGTCGGCCGGCGCCATTTTCAACGGATTGCCCAGTTCCTCGCCCAGCCAGGGGCAGCGCAGCACGATGGGGGCCAGGTCGGCCACCAGGCGCTTGCGCAGCTTTTCCGACCAGGCCGGGTCGTAGGCCATCGCGAGAAAACGCGGGTGCAGGGGCAGCAGCGAAGGCGCCATGTTGTCGCCGAACACCACGTCATCGAAATTGACGACCCGGTTCGGGTGACGCGCCGACTGCTGCTTGTTCATGGAAGCCAGGCGCTCTTTCCATGCTTTCTCGAAGCGCGCGGCCTGGCCGGTCCAGCGCTCCACCAGCGTAGCCGATTCGGCCTCTCCCGCCGCCGCGCAGATGTTCAGCACGCCATGCTGGTATAGCCCGTCGAGCCAGCGTTCGGCCTGCTCGTCGCCCTTGAGCGCGGCACTGGCGCGCGCCAGGATGGCGCGCAGGTCGATGGTCTCGCCGCGCCACACCGGACTCTGGTCAGGCGCCAGATGCAGGATCAGGCGCAGCAGCTGCACGTCGACATGCAGGCGCTTTTCGTGCTGCATCTCGAGCAGCAGGCGCACCGTGTCCTGGTCCTTCTGCACGTCGCGGAACCAGGTAAGCAACTGGCCGTTGCTGATGTCGGAAGCGCCGTGGGCCCAGTGCCGCCCGAGCGCCGCGCCCAGTTCCTGCGGCGTGTTGCAGGACTCGCCGCCGATCCGGTACGGGCGGTCGAAACTCTGGCCCACGCCCTGCTCCACCGGCTCGGGCAGGCTCGCGTCGCCCGCCAGCCAGCGCGCCACCTGCGCTTGCGACCAGCGCGCCTTGGGGTCACGCAGCAGCAGGCCGCGCAGGAGCTTGCGGGCGTCGCGGTCCTGTACCGCTGCCAGGTCGATACCGCGCGTGGTCAGGTGATGCACGATCACCGGGTCCGACAATCCGGCGAAGGGGTGGTGGCCCAAATGGGCTTCCAGCAGGATCATGCCCAGCGCCCAGTAGTCCGCCTTGCCGTCGATCAGGCCGGACAGGCTCTCAGGCGACGCATAGGCCAGGGTACGGGCACCGCCGGTGAAGCGCCGCGTGGCATCCAGAACGGAGGCGATACCGAAATCGGTAAGGACCAGTTGCAGCGGCTCGCGCGCGCGGATCAGCACATTGGCGGGCTTCAGGTCACGATGCAGCAGCCCGACCGCGTGCACCGCGGCCACGCAGGCGGACAGGTTTTGCGCCAGCGAACGGAAATCGGGCAGCGCGGGCGTGCCTGCCGCCAGCCACTCGCGCAGCGAACCGTCGCTGCAATACTCCATCACCTCGTAGGCGAAGCCGTCCGAGATGCCCTGCTCGATGAAGCGCACGCGCCAGCGCTCGTCAATGCGCGAGATGCGCTCCAGCACCTCGGCCTTGGGCAGGATGCCCTTGCGGTAGATCTTCGCGATCAGGGTGGCGCCGCCTTGCAGCGGCTCGACCAGGGAGAGTTCCGCTTCCGCGCCACCGGCTGCCAGGGCCTGCTGCACGCGATAGCGTGCCTTCAGGGCCGCGGGCAGGTTGAGCAGGCCGCCGCCGGCACCTGGCGCGGCGGCGCCCGGCCCTGCAGCGCCAAGCGGCCGGTTGCAATAGACGCATAGAGTACTGCCGGGCGGATTGGCCTGGCCGCAATCTTCATGCGCGCAGACCAGCGCTCGCGCCGGCGCGGCTTTCGCGGGAGCCGCTGCCGCTGCCGCGGTGGGCGGGGCCGCCGCTTGCGGCCGCACCAGGTCGACCCCGGCGATCATCGTGCCGCAGGCGCAGCGCATTGCCTGCGGCGCGTTGTGCGTGCCGCAACCGGGGCAGATGCGGACGTATTCGTATTGTGCTGATTCGCTCACTGTCGCCATGACACCTGTTCAAATGCAAGTCCGCGCTCGCGGCATTGGGTCTCCAGCGCCGCCATGTCGCCACGGCCGGGGATGCCGATATACCACACCCGGTTGCCGTCCACGCTCATCTGGATGCGCTTGGCGACCTCTTCCGCGCGTGCCTCGAGGAAAGGCGCGTAGCATCTCTCCCCGCGCGGCGACAGGGTCGTCAGCGTCTGGTTCGCCGAGCCGCGCCACAAGTGAGTGGGCGGCTGGCTGTCGATATAGGGTTCGGCGATCACCGCATCGAGTTTTTCAAGCAGGCGCGCATGCCGCCTGCGCAAAGTGGCCAGCGGATAGCCGCTGTAGCACAGCAAGTCGAAATCCAGACCCGCCTTTGCGCGCCATTGATGCAGCCCGTCAAGCAAGGCCGACAAGGCGCGCGGCTGCTCGAACGGCTCGCCGCCGCTGATGGTGACGCCGTCGAAGCCCTCGCGCGCCACTTCCTTGCACCAGGCAAGCAGTTGCGCCACCGGCATGTCGCGCCCATGGTCCGGCTTCCAGGTGTCCCGCGAGACGCAGCCGCGGCAGTGGATGCCGCAGCCCTGCACCCACAGGCCGAGGCGCCGCCCCGGCCCCAGCACGGTGACCGGAAAATGCGCCTTGTTGATCGAGATCTTCACGCCAGTTGCAGCAGCAGTGACACCACTTTTTCGTCCTCGGTGATGCCGGTGACGGTAACGCGCTCGCGCCCTTCCAGGTCGTGTTCGAACAGGGCGCGCGACAGCGGGTTGATGAAGGCCGATTCGAGCTGGTTGCCGATGCCGCGTCCGCCGTTGGAAAGATCGCGCACGCAGCGCGCCAGCAAATCGGCGCGCACCTCGGGCGCCATCGCCAGGCGCAGCTTGAACTCGTCGAACAGGCGGCGCGCCACGTTCTTCAGCATGCCGTCCAGGATGCGCCCGGCCACTTCCGGGGTGATGAAATTGAACACCACGATGTTGTCGCCGATGCGGTTGAGGATTTCCGGGCGCGACAGGCGGTATTTGAAGTAGTCGCCAATCGCCTCGCGCACCTTGGACTCGACGACTTCGTAAGGATCGCCGGGCTTCACGTTCTGCACCCGCTGGCCTTGCGCATCCTCCACATAGATGCCCAGATTGGAGGTGAACACCAGGATCGCTTCGGAGAAATACGCCGTGTCGCCGCGCCCGTCGGTCAGGCGCCCGTCTTCGAGGATCTGCAGGAACTTGTCCAGGATGCGCGGGTGCGCCTTTTCGATTTCATCGAACAGCACCACCGAGAAGGGCTTCTCGCGCACCGCGTTGGTCAATTCGCCCCCGGCGTCGAAACCGATGTAGCCGGGCGGCGCGCCCAGCAAACGTGCGCCGGTGTGTTCCTCGGCGAATTCGCTCATGTCGAAGCGGATGTAGGCGCGCTCATCGCCAAACACCAGTTGCGTCAGCGTCTTGGCCAGCTCGGTCTTGCCCACGCCGGTGGGCCCGGCGAAGAACAGCACCCCGCGCGGGCGGCCGCTGCCGGCGCGCGCGTGCGCTCCGGTCATGCCCATCGCCGAGCGCTTGAGAAGGTCGAGCGTTTTCACCACCGCCTGGCGCTGGCCCTTGACCCGGTCCTCGATGAAGGCATCGGCCTTGCGGATGCGCTCGCGCAGGTAGTCCTTTTTCCACGGATTCTCCAGGGCCCCGACCTTGTAGCAGCGCACCGCGTCGTCGATATCCGCCAGGCCGAGCTTCTGGCGCGCCGCCAGTTCGGTGATGTCGGCCAGGGCCAGAAGGGTCATGCCTTCGGTACCTTCGGCGAAGCCCTTGACGAACTGGCCCCGCGCCGCCTCGTCCGCCTGCTCATAACCCTCGAACAGCGGCGCGAGCTGGCGCGCTGCCTCCTGGCGCGTCTCGAAATCCGGCTTGGCCACCGTGAGGCTGGCGGCGCGCTCGCTGTCGAGCGCGAACCATGAAGGCAGGTCCTGCGGCCGGTTCACCAGCCAGACCATCGGATTGAACAGCGGCGGATTTGATGGTGACGCGCCACCGTCCTTTGGCACCACCGGCGCGGCGTGCAGCGAAAGCTTTTCAGCGGCGACAAAAAAGCGGTGCTCACCTTCGGAAAGATGGTCCGGCTGGCGCGCCAGGCGCGAAGCGAAATCCAGCACCAGGGCGCAGCGCGCCTCGCGTTGCCCGGCCACCTGCTTCATCAGTTTGGCCAGGGTCTCCAGGCTCACCATCTGGCTGCCGTCGGAAAGGGCCAGCTCGAACAGGCGGCTGGCCAGCTCGCGCGGCTCCGGCTCGTTCGGATAGATGCGCAGGCCGTCGGCCGGATCGAACACCAGCATGCAGCGGAAGCCCTGGCCCTTGAGGGTCTCCCACAGCGCGCGCAGCAACGGCACCAGCGCCGCGTTGCCGCCGATGGCGGCAAGAAAGCTGTCGCGGATATTGCCCGAGACGACAAACTGCGAGCGGATCGGCAGCAGACGCTGCAAATCCGCCAGCCAGCGGGGCGATGCAATGCTCATGTGACCTCCCTCTTGTTCGATTGCCCGGGCCCCGCGCATACTCCATGGAAGCACTGATCAAGTAGGCTGCGCCCACCTCACCCTTCGGAGCGAAGATGATGTCGCCTCGCACGGGTTGGCGACTTGTTCCGCGCTTCCCTATTTGATCTCGCGCGCCCTCGGCTGCGCGCGCGGCCTGCCCTCTTCTTCCTCTGTGAAGCTGGGCAGCTTGCGGCGGTCCACCAGTTGCACCGGCAATTCGCCGGCGCCCAGGCGCCGCGTCACCTCCATGCCGATGCCGCGCGCCTCCAGGGCCTTGAGCAAGGCGGGAAACTCCGAACACCAGCGGTCCTCGGCGAGGTGATCGAGCACGGTGCGCTCGTTGGCGCCCGCCTCCACCGCGCGGATCACGTTGAAATTCATCGTGCTGGCCGCCGCGTCCATGCGCAGGCGCACCAGGTAGTCGCCCCAGCCGGCGCGGCGGAAATGCACCACGCCGCCGGCGACGAACAGGGTCTGAGAGATTTCTTCCACCTCGTAGCCCAGGTCCTTGAGCGTCTGCTCCAGCACCACGGCACTGGCCCGCTGCACCTTTTCGCGCTCGGCCGCCTCCAGGCGCAATTGCACCGCGCGGCGCAACTCGTTGGCCAGCAGTTCGGCACGCTCGCCCGGCGGCGCAGCCTCCAGTTCCCGCGCCAGCTTGCCGATCGCCTCGGGCACCGCGCCCAAATGGGCGATGCGCCCAAGCTGGCGCTGCGCCAGCCCCTGACGCGCCGCCGGCAAGGCGAGGTCGACAGGCTTTTCGGCGAGCCGCTCTTTCTGGCGCGCCGCCTCGGCCAGGAGCACCGCCCCCATGTTGTCGGCCAGCGCCGTGAGCCCCGTCACATAGGCGGCAACCTGCTCCGGATCGGCGGACTCCAAGGGCGCCGGCCGTACTGCTTCCACCTGCGCCGCCATGCCCAATTGTTCGGCCAACGCCAGCATCGCCGCAAAGCGCGCCTCGGCGGCCTCGATCGCGTCGCGCGTCGCCTGCGCGCCCTGGCGCAGGGCCGCCTGCTGCGCCTCGCGCCGCTCCTGCGTTTGCGCCGCCTGCACCTGGCCCAGCCGCTCGGCGTCCTTGCCGGCATCGCGCGCCGCGCGCAAGGCCTCGATCGCCGCCGCCGCCAGCAGCACGGTGACGGAACCGGGAAAAACGATGGTAGTGGTGGGACCGCTCATGAGGGCATGCCGAAAGGACTCGCCGGCATTGTGACGCAAAACCGGCGCGGCGGCACGGCGCGCACGGAGCAGGCAGTCCGTCCCGCGCGGACCGTCAGCATGGCATCCAGCGGGCCGCCGGGGATGTCGAAGCTTTGCGCGCTGCTCACGGCCGGCTCCTGGCTGGGTGCGGACTGGGCCGTCACCATCGCTGGCTACCGTGAAGCACGGATCACTGGCTTGGATCTAAGATACGAATCGGTTTGATGAGAATCATTCTCAATTTTGTCAGAAGCGGCTCGCAGCGTCAATTTGACCGGCAGCCAGCCGGGGGCTCTTTATCCGGTGCGGCAACACGCATCCGGCCCGGATGCAAATGTATTGCCTGCGCGAGTGAACCAATTTTCAACAAAAAGTCCAATATCGCGTCTACCAGTTGTTATCGGCGCGCGTTACACACTTTGCTGCGACGCAACCGGTTTTGTAAAATTACCCGCGCGAATTACATGCCAAATCAGCGAAGACGGCGTGGAATTTAATAACCATTTGATTTATAATGAATTATATATTGGCTTGCAGTTTGCTTAAGCCAACTGTCCGATCCACAGCCTTCATCCGCCCCATGCCGCCAGTGCTGCTTTCACCGGCTTCGATTTCCTCACCGTTCCTCTCTGGAGACAGTGCTCGTCCGGCTGATTTCCTGCCTGTTTCCGGACGGCAACATCGCTTTTCCTCTTTGCTGTGCCGCGTCAGCCCGCTTGATGCCAGCCTCGCATTTCCCCGCCTGCCCGCCACCGCGGCGCCGGCCGCCCTTTCTGCGCCCCTAGCCCACAAGGCCTGCTCTGGCGCACCGATTTCCAGACCTACTGCCTAGCCCGAAAATAATATGGATCACTCCGAATCTCTCCGACTGAGCAGGCCCGAGGCCGCGGCCAACGATCTCGCGCCCGGCATGACAGCGCCGCCGATCCGCCGTGCTTCCATGGTGCCGACGCCTTGGCTGGGTTTGCGTGCCGGGCTGGCGCGCGCCTGGCATCTCGCCACCGATGTCGCGGCAACGGAACAGGAAGATGCCGGACAAGATGCCAAACGCGCCCCAAACTCCTGGCAGGCAGCCGCCGCGCGCCGCCGTACCGTGCTGTTGGCCTTGATTGCCTCCACCGCCCTGGGCGCCGCGTTCCTGCTCGCCAAGGCGCACCCGATGCCCGACGCGCCGCTGCTGCGCGCCCTGGAGCTGGGCCTGTTCTCGCTGCTGTTCGCCTGGGTGTCGGCGGGCTTTTTCACCGCGGTGATGGGCTTCGTCGCGCAATTGCGCGGCGACCCGCACGCCCTCTCGCTGGCCGGCCTGCACAACAAGCCCCTGCATGTGGACGCGCGCAGCGCCGTCATCATGCCGATCTGCAACGAGCAGGTCTCCACCGTGTTCGCCGGGCTGCGCGCCACTTGCGAGTCGCTCGCCGGCACCGGCATGGCCAGCCTGTTCGACGTCTACATCCTGTCCGACTCTTCGGATCCCGAGACCATCGCCGCCGAGCGCGCCGCCTGGGCCGCGCTGCGCGAGTCCCTGGGCGGCAACGCGCGCGTCTATTACCGCTGGCGCAAGGTGCGCACCCGCCGCAAGGCCGGCAACGTGGCCGACTTCTGCCGCCGCTGGGGCAGCCAGTACCGCTATATGGTGGTGCTGGACGCTGATAGCGTAATGACCGGCGACTGCCTGGTCAGCCTGACGCGCCTGATGGAAGCCCACCCCAAGGCCGGCATCATCCAGACCGCGCCCAAGACCTGCGGCCTGGACACGCTGCACGCGCGCGTGCAGCAGTTCGCCGGGCGCGTCACCGGCCGCCTGTTCACCGCCGGCATGCAATATTGGCAACTGGGTGAGTCGCATTACTGGGGCCACAACGCGATCATCCGCGTCGAGGCCTTCATGCGCTACTGCAGCCTGGCCGGCCTGCCCAAGAGCGACGGCAGCATCAGCCACATCCTGTCGCACGATTTTGTCGAAGCCGCCCTGATGGGCCGCGCCGGTTACGAGACCTGGCTGGTGCCGGAACTGTCCGGCAGCTACGAGCAGCAACCCGGCAACCTGCTGGAGGAACTGCAGCGCGACCGCCGCTGGTGCGAAGGCAACCTGCAGAACGCCAACCTGATCGCCGAACCCGGCCTCTCCGGCACCCACCGCGCCATGCTGATCACCGGCGTGATGTCCTATCTTTCCGCGCCGCTGTGGCTGGCCTACCTGCTGCTGGGCATGGGCAGCGCGCTGTTCGGCGCGCCCGACGCGCGCATGAACGTCGATGAAGTGCCCGGCGCGATGATCGGCCTGTGGCTGTGCACCGGCGTGATGCTGTTCCTGCCGCGCGTGCTGGGCGTGGTGGCGATTGCCCTGCGCCGCGAGCAGCGCCTGTATGGCGGCACCATCGCGCTGATCAGCGGCGCCGTACTGGAAGCGACCCTGTCGCTGCTGCAGGCGCCGATCCGCATGCTGGCGCATTCCGCCTTCGTACTGGCCTCGGTCACCGGCCTCAAGCTGACCTGGAAATCGCCCTCGCGCGAGGCGCAGGCAATCGACTGGGGCATGGCAATGCAGCGCTTCGGCTCTCCCGTGCTGGTGCTGTCCATCCTGTTCACCGGCTTCTCGATCCTGCGCCCCGGCGCGGCGCTGTGGCTGCTGCCGGTCGCCCTGCCGATGCTGGCCGCGATCCCGCTGGTGGTACTGACCAGCCGCGAAGATGTGGGCCGCGCCCTGCGCGGCTACGGCCTGCTGCTGATTCCCGAAGAGATTTTCCCGCCGATGGTGCTGCGCCACGCCTGGATGTTCGCGCGGCGCCACGTGGTCTCGGCACTGCTGGTCAGCAGCGAACGTACCGTGAAACCCGCTTTCCCGGCCGCCGCGCCGGCCGTGCGCATGCGCCGCCGCGCCAACTAGGGAGTCTGGACGGCAGAAGGTCGTCGGTCCAAAGCGGCGATAAAACGGTATCGTGAGCCGACACTTTCGGCGGCAATAGAACGACTATTGCCTTGAAAGGCTCGTCCCACGCTCCGCGTTTTCGTTACCCTTTCGCCACTTTTTCCTCGACTCCTTCCACCGCCCAGACTCCTAGGCGCGGCTCGGGCAGCGCTGCTACGTTCCGCCCGAGGGACGGAACGCCTTTCAGTGCAGCCAGCGGTAGATGCCGTAGGCTGCCGCGATGCCCACCACCAGCACGATGAAGTAGAAGGTCTTGCCCTTGCTCGTGCCCGGCGTGATCTCCTCGCTGTAGGAGATGCCGGTACCCGGCGCGCCGACCGTGCCGCGCACCCGTCCGCCCTTGCCGATGTTGACCGTGGCGCCCTTGCCGCCAATGCTTGCAGAAATGCCGGTCTTGCTGATGTTCAACTTCACCCCGGGCAAGAGGGAGATGGACTTGTGAAAACGTAGACCCATGGGTTCCTTTCAGACGCGGATGGCCGCGCGCATCGTTGCCACGCAATGTTGCCAGGCATCGTTGCCGCGCATTATCGCTGCATTCGGATCGCGCTGGAACCTCGCGCATGCGCCCTCCCGCAGCCGGCCCGGGAAGAAGCAAAGCCGGGCATCCCCTACGGATGGACCGCGGCCACCTGCGCATCGGCGGGCGCGATGCCGCCGGCCCCGCCGGGCGTGGGCAAGGTGAAGTAAAACGTCGCGCCCTGCTCCACCACTCCCTCGGCCCATAGCTCGCCGCCATGGTGGCGCACCACCCGGGCCACGGAGGCCAGGCCGATACCGGTGCCGGGAAACTGCGTGGCCGAATGCAGCCGCTGGAAGGTCTGAAACAGCTTGGACTTGTAGGCCGCGTCAAAACCCGCGCCGTCGTCGCGCACGAAATAGGCCGGACCGCCCTGGTCCGGCTGCCTCGGCATCGCGCCGAACTCGATCCGCGCGCGCGGGTGCTTGCCGGTGAATTTCCACGCGTTGCCCATCAGGTTGGCCAGCGCGCTGCGGATCAGGCGCTCGTCGGCGCGCGCGCGCAACCCCGGCTGGATCACGAACTCCACCTCGCGCTCGGGCGCGGTGGCGCGCAGGTCGGCGGCAATCGCCGCGGCAAGGCCGCTCAGGTCAACATCGCCGAACACTGGAGTCTCGCGGTCCAGGTGGTAGAGGGCAAGCAGCCCCTCGATCAACCGGTCCATGCTGTCGCAGCTGGCCACCACGCGCGCCAGCAGGCCGCGACTATCCTCCGAAAGCCCCGATTGCTGGTCCGCCAGCAGGATGGAGACAAAGCCGCTGATCGAGCGCAGCGGCGAGCGCAGGTCGTGGGCGATGGTGTAGGAAAAGGCTTCCAGCTCGCGGTTGGCGGCGGCCAGCTTGCTGGAGCGCTGCTCCAGGTCTTCCATCAGGCGCGTCACCTGGGCACGGTTGCGGCGCCGCTCCAGCGCGCTTTCCACCGTGAAGGGCAGCACCATCAGGTAGTGGCGCTCGGGGTCCTTGATCAGGTAGTCGTCAGCGCCGCCCTTCATCGCGCTCACCGCCACCGCCTCGTCGCCGCTGCCGGTGGTGACGATCAGCGCGGCTGGCGGCACCAGGGGAAAGATCTCGAAAGCGATGCCGTCGCCCAGCAGGTAATCGGTCACCACCACGTCGAAACGTCCGGCCTCCAGGGCGGCGCGCGCCTCGCGGATCGAGCCGGCAATGACCCAGTCATACGGCCAGTTCTGCTCCTTCACCGCGCGCGTGAAGGCAAGCTGGTCCACCCGGTCGTCCTCGACCAGCAGCAGGCGGATTTTCTGGTCCATGCTCATGCTCGCACTATCCTGGCGGCGGGGCGGTTGGTCGATCTGGCGTGGTGTCGAAATGGGCGCGGCATGCGGCAACCCGGATCGCAGCTGCCCGCGTGGCTGCCTATTCGGGCAGCTCGCTCAGGGTCCAGTACAGGTCGATGGTGCGCACCACTTCGACGAACTGGCGGTAGTCCGCCGGTTTGATCATGTACCCGGCCACTGAAAGCTGGAAGGTATCCACCCGGTCGCTCTCCTCCCGGGAGGTGGTCAGGACGATGACCGGGATGTTTTGCAGCGCCGCGTCGGCCTTGGCCACGCGCAGGAATTCGATACCGCCCATGCGCGGCATGTTCAGGTCGAGAAGAATGACGCAGGGACGCTTGATCTTGCCGCCGCGCAGCAGGTCCAGGGCGGCCTCGCCGTCGCCGGCGACGAACAGGGGATTGCCGATGCGCAGGTCCTTGAGCGCCCTGCGCATGGTCATGACATCAACATCGTCATCTTCGACCAGCAGTATCGGTACTAGGTCCTTCACGTGCCTCCCCCGCCGGCCCGGACGTCGTCCTGCACGACTTCCCTGCGCGGCAATGTGAATACAAACCGGGCCCCTTTTCCCGTTTCCGATTCTACCCAGATTCGCCCGCCCATGAGTTCAATTATTTTCTTCACCACCGTCAGGCCGATGCCGGTGCTGTCAGGATCGTCGCGCGGATTGAGGGTCTGGAAGATGTCGAAAATGCGCTGGTGGTGCCTGGGCTCGATGCCCGGACCATTGTCGGCGACATGGAAACGCCAGACCGGCACCATCGGGCGAGCCGCGTGCGGCGCCGGGTCGGCATTCTCGTCGAGCGCATAGGGGAGCGCGTCCATCAGGCCCGGGCCGGGCTCTTCCAGCGCCTCCGCGCCGATCTCGACCTGCCCGCCGGTCTTTTTGTCCATGAACTTGACGGCATTGGAAATCAGGTTCTGGAACACCTGGCGCAGCCGTGTCTCGTCCCCCATCACCCGGGGCAGCGGCGCGACGCGCACCTCGATATGCGGGGGAACGGCGAGGGAATCGACCACCTCGTGCACCAGCCGGGCCAGGTTCACTTCACCGCTGGCCTCGCGCGTCCGGCCCAGCCGCGAGAAGTGCAGGATGTCCTCGATCAGGCGATGCATGCGGCGGCTGCGCGCCGACATCAGGCGCAGCAGTTCGCGTCCTTCCGGCCCCAGGTTCTCGCCATGGTCCTGCTCCAGCCAGCCGACCAGCGAAGCGATGCCGCGCAGGGGGGCCTTCAGGTCGTGCGAAACGATATAGGAAAACTCGGACAACTCCTGGTTCACCTTCTGCAGTTCGCCGGTACGCTGCTGCACGCGTTGCTCGAGTTCCGCGTTCAGGCGGCGCATCGCACGCTCGGCGGCCTTGCGCTCCGAGATGTCGCTGACGATCACCTGCACGGCCGGGCGCCCCTGATATTCAAAGGGCGTGACGATGCTCTCGGTATCGATCACCGAGCCGTCCACGCGCACATTGCGGAACTCGGCGACGGGCGCCGGGCTGCCTCCATCGGTGACGAAATCGAGACGCCGCCGCATCAGGTCGTGATAGTCAGGATGCACGATATCGGTCACCGGCCTGCCGATGATCTGCTCCGCGGAGGACGCCCCGAACAGCGCCACGCCGGCCGGGTTGATCAACACCACGCGGTCGTCCTGGCGCACGTAGATGCACACCGGCGTGGTATTGAACAGGCGCCGGTAGCGCGCCTCGCTGTCGCGCAACGCCGCTTCGCTGGCGCGGTGCGCGGCATCGCCCTGCAGCTTGGAAAGGCCAAAGGCAAGGTTTTGCGCCATCTCCTGCAGGAGATCGATCAGCTCCGCATCGAAGAAATCCCGTTCACCGGCGTACACCGTGAGCGCGCCCGCCACCTCGCCGTCGATCCAGAGCGGACATGCCGCCACCGCGCGGATGCCGGTGCGCCGCACGTCTTCCCTGGCGCCAAGGGCGCGCGGATCGGCCAGCAGGTCGTTGCTCACCACCGTGCGCCCCCCGCGCAGCGCCTGCGCCAGAGGCCCGTCGGCCGACGGGGCGCCCGGCGCCAGGGACACCGGCACCTCGCCGATCAATCCCGCCACCTGCCCGTAGGCGCCCACCGGCAAGGCGGCCTCGCGCGCCGGATCGAGCATGCCGACGAATGCGGTCACCAGTCCGCCCTGCTCGACCGCGATGCGGCACACGGTCGCGCACAATGCCTCGCCCTCGGCGGCGCGGGCGATCGCCGCGTTGGTGCGCGACAGGGTGGCATACAGCCGCGACAGGCGCAGGATGCGGCGCTCGGCCTCCTTGCGCGCGCTGATGTCGCGCACGATCACCTGCAAGGCATCCTCGCCCCGGTAACGGAAGTGCGAACGCACCACCTCGGCATCGAACACGCTGCCGTCCAGGCGCACATGCTTGACCTCGGCACGCATCACGCGCTCCGGCTCCTGCGCCAGCTTGCGGACCGAATCGACCACCTCATGGTGAAAATCCGGGTGGGTCATTTCCAGGCCGCGCCGGCCGATCAGCTGCTCCAGGCTGTGGGCGCCGTACAGGCGCATCGCCGCGCTGTTGGCCATCGCCACGTGTCCGCCGATCAGCACCGCGATGGCGTCCGGCGCCGCTTCCACCAAAGCCCGGTAGCGCGCCTCGCTGTCGCGCAAAGCCTGCTCGGCATCGAGCTTGATGAAGGCGAAGGTCAGGTTGCGCGCCATCTCCTCAAGCAGCTCGAGCAGCTCGGCGTCGAACACGCCGGTTTCGCCGGCGAATACGCTCAGGCCGCCGACCCCCTCGCCGTCGACCAGCAGGGGCAGCACCGCCATCGAGCGGATGCCCAGGGCGCGCATGTTGTCCTGCCCGAACTCGCCGTCGGGATTGGCGAGTACGTCGTTGCGCACATAGGTGTTGCGGCTGTCGATGGCGCGCACCATGCGGCTGCCCTTTTCGGCCACCGCGATGGTGCGCTCGCCGATCCAGTCCGCCACCGGGCCGTAGCTGGCAGCCGGCACGTAGGCGTCGAGCGCCTTGTCGTACATGCGGATTCCGGCCGTGATGAACTTGCCTTCCTCGACAACGATCCGGCACACCGCCCGGCACAATCCGGCGCGATCGCGCTCGCGCGCCATCGCGGCGTTGCTGCGCGACAGGGCCGCGTACAGGTTGGACAGCCGCCCCACCCGAGCCTCGGCGGCGCGCCGCGCGGTGATGTCGCGCAACTGGGTGAGCACCGCCGGCTTGCCGCGGAACTCGAACGGCGTGGAGCTGACTTCGATGAAGATCGGCGTGCCGTCCAGGCGCACGTTCTTGAGCTCGCGCGCGCCGACCTCGCGCCGTTCCACCGTCACTTCGCGCAGGCGGTCGCCGACCACCATGCGGTCGTCCGGATGGGCCAGGTCCAGCACCTGCATGCCGACCATCTCTTCCGGCGTCGACGCGCCGTACAGGCGCGCGCCGGCGGGATTGATCATCACGATGCAGCCTTCGGCGTGCACGAAGATGCATTCCGGCGAGGTCTCGAACAGGCTCTTGTAGCGCTGCTCGCTTTCGCGCAGTTCCCCTTCGACAAGCGGCAGCTGGTCGAGCATCCGGTTGAACTGCCGGGCCACCGCCCCGACCTCGGGCGACCCGCCCTCCGGGGCACGCACCCTCACGTCGCCCTCGGCGACGCGCCGCGCCGCCTCGGCGATCGCCAGAATCGGCCCGGCGATCCGCCGGCTGATCCAGGTACCCGCCAGCGCCGCCAGGAGAATGATCACCAGGCCGAGCAGACCACCGCGCCAGGCGCTGGCGCGCGCCTCGCCATAGATGACCACGGTCGGCAAGCCGGCGACGGCGATCCAGTCGGTACCTTCCACCGGCTGGAAGTAATAGCTGCGCTGCTGCCCGTCAAACCCCCTCGCCTGCCCCTCGCCGCTTTTTTTCTCCATCGCCATGCGCACGCTCTCGGTGCCGCGCCCGTCCTTGCCGCGGCTGGCCGGATTCTCGCCGTAGATGATGGTGCCCGCGCCGTTGATCAGCCCCACCACGCCTGATTGGGGCAGCACCGGGCGCACCACCGGACGCAGGGATTCCAGGTCGACCGACAGGTGGACGGTGCCGCCGATGCCGCCGCGCGCATCGCGTATCGGCATGCTGGCGATCACGATCGGCCGCCCGGAAAGGCCGCCTTCGAGCGGCGAACTCAGGGCAAATACGCCGTCCTTGAGCAACTGCCGGTGCTGCGCCGAGCCCGGATAGCGCAACACCGCGCCCGACGGCACCGGCAGAACCGAGCAGACGAGATTGCCGGCGACATCGAACGTGAGGGCGTTCACATAGTCGGGATTGATCAAGGGCACATCGACCAGCATCGGATCGCAGTGCGCCGGGTCCATGGCACGCACCAGCGGGCGCTGCGCCATGGTCGCCAGGGTCCGCGAGGTATTGGCGACGAACTTGGCGGTGTCGCGGGCGGTGATGCGCGCCAGGTCCTCGATCAGGCGCTTCGCATTGGCGACTTCGACATCGGCGCTTCGGTAGATCGACCAGGCAAGCAGGCCGCACAGGGGCGCCGCCACCGCCAGCACCAGCAGGACCAGTTGGGCCAGCATCGGGATGCCGGGCGGCGCCTGGGTCGCCGGACCGTGTTCCGCGGTCCGGCGTTTCTCAACGCCGCGCAACAGGAGGTAGATGATCAGTGCCGAGCCGAGCACGAACGCCCAGCCCTTATAGCTCTGGAACAGCGAAAGTTGCGCGCTTTGCGGGATCAGCGTTTCCGCGACCCGATCCGACACGGTGATCCAGGCAACGCCAAAGGCCGCGTACACGCCGCTGCACACGGCTGCGTACGAGAGACCACTGACGGATATTCCAGGGCGGGCCATGCCGGAGGATTAGAGGTTTTCCCGTCAGAATAGCGGTTTTCGGGCCCGCGCGCCTCACCAGCCGGGCGTTCCACGCCCGGCCCCCTCAACCCTCGCCGCCGCCCTCGCCCCCTTCGGGGATCAGCTTGAGCTTGGAGCGGCGATGGATGATCACCGGGGTATGCACCGGCTTGGCCGGCGCCATGTCGTCGTCGCGGCGGCGCTTGACCACGCGGCGCCCGTCCAGGGTCATCGAGTTCGGATCGATGCGGCCCTTGCCGCGCCCACCCTTGGCGTTCTTGCTGGCCTTGCCGCCCGGGCGCGCCTTGCCGCGTACCGCGCCGGGCGCGGCGGCATTGGCGCCGCCGCCGCGCGCCTTGCGGCCCTTGCCCGCCGCGCCACCGCGCCCGGACCCGACATTGCCGTTGGCTTCGCCATAGGCGGCAGGCTGGCCGAAAGCAGCTTGCCCCTTGCCGCCACGCTTGCCCTTGTTGCCGCGCACGCCGCCGCGGGCGGGGGCTGCTTTTTCGGACGCAGGCGCAACGTTGCCGTTGATTTCCGGCAAGTCGTCCGGATCCACCGGCTCCAGCGGCAGACCGAGCAGGTCCACACCCGCCGGCTTGGCCGCCGGCGTGCCCTTGGAAAGGTCCTTGACTTCGAGCGCGGTCAGCGGCCGCATCTGCCCGCGGCGCAGGGCGCGCGGCAGGGAGATCGGGCCGAAGCGGGTGCGGATCAGGCGGCTGACAGTCACGCCGACCGCCTCGAACATGCGCCGCACCTCGCGGTTGCGGCCTTCGCGGATCATCACGTCGTACCAGCGGTTGATGCCCGGGGTCTCGTCGCTGAAATGCCCTTCTTCCAGCTTCATGAAGCGCGCCGGGCCGTCACCGATATCGACGCCGTCGAGCAGCTGGTCCATCTGGTCGTCGGTCAGTTCGCCGATCACCCGCACCGAGTACTCGCGCTCGACTTCGTAGCGCGGGTGCATCATCCGGTTGGCCAGGTCGCCGGAAGTGGTAAGGATCAGAAGGCCTTCGGTATTGAAGTCCAGGCGGCCGACCGCGAGCCACTTGCCGGCCTTGGGCGGCGGCACCTTGTCGAACACGCTGGGGCGGCCTTCCGGATCGTCATGGCTGACGATCTCGCCCGGCGGCTTGTGATAGATGATGACTTCGGCGGCTTCGCGCCCGGTCTTGATCTTGACCTGCTTGCCGTCGCAGCGGACCACGTCGCGCCGGGTGATGCGCTGGCCGAGCGTCGCGGTCTTGCCGTTGACGCTGACCCGGCCGGCGGTGATCGCCTCCTCCATGTCGCGGCGCGAGCCCAGGCCCGCTTCGGCGAGCAGCTTTTGCAGTTTGTAGTCTTCGTTTCCGGCGCCGCCACTGCCGGGCTGCGCGTCGCCCTTGGGCTCACGCTTCTCGATGCGCGGCTGGGGCTGCTTTTCCGCCCGGTTGCCGCGCTCGGCCGTACGATTCTCGCCGCGCGCCTCACCGCGATTTTCGGCCTTGCCGTCCGCCCGGCTGTCGCCTCGATTTTCACCCCGGTTCTCGCGATTGGCGCGCTGGCCGCGGCCGCCGCGGGCGCCTGGCCCTCGCGCCACGCGGGGCGTGCGTTCCTTGCGCGGCGGCGGCGCGCCCTCCGGCTGGGCCGCGCCCGGCTCCGCAAGCTGGCCCTCGATGACCGGCGCTCCAGGCTCCGGATTGGGCACGAAATTGGCCTTGGGCGCGAATTCCTGTCCCTCGCGCTTGCCCTGCTTGCCGTTGCGGCCGCGGCGCCGGCCGCGCCGCTGCATGCGCCGCAGGCCGTTGCCTTCGCGGCCCTCGCCGCCTTCACCGCCCGAGCCGTTGTTGCCGCCCGAGCCGCTGCTGCCGCCCGCCTCGCCGTTGTTCATCGCCGGGGCGCTACCGAAATCGCCGGCACGCTGCTCCGGGGCGGCGGAAGCGGGGGCGTC
>Ga0307511_10001952_pt1 | contig 21651 bp, 10 predicted proteins | sample 13_EM_MG_FD_200266 | JGI IMG/M metagenome (GOLD analysis project Ga0307511, IMG submission 200266) | Populus trichocarpa ectomycorrhiza microbial communities from riparian zone in the Pacific Northwest, United States - 13_EM | ecosystem: Host-associated > Plants > Roots > Unclassified | place...
CTAGTTTATTATTATGCTGAACTTTTTTTAAATGGATGACATTTCATTTCAAAATATTATCTAACCATTTTAAAAATAAATTAAATGAATAAAAATAAATCATAAACCTCATCTATTTTTTTTTTTATAATGGTTAAAATACAACACCATCTTTATCAAAATGTTCATTGACACGGGAAATGTTTTTTTTGATACATTTGGGCACATTCTCTATCCTTAATGTTTGTTAACTGTGTTCTCATTTATTTCCTAGCATCTAGGGACTAAAATATTAAAAAATAAAGTTTGAGATTAAAATATAAAATCAAAAAACTATAGGGACTAGACAATGGATAAACTGAAATTATGGGGTTCAAATTGAACTTTTTTGTGCATTTTCAACTTTGGAATCTATTTTGTCTTTATTATTGTAGAATTTTCAATTACAGTCTATGATTGCTTGAATATTTCTCTATAGTTTGTATATTTGAGATCATGCAAAGTAAAAAAGAAGAAGAAGAATGGACACATTGAACCATGCTGGCACAACTTAGAAAGATAAAATTACAAAACAATAAAAGTGATCTATCAAAATAAAAGAAATCATTTAAAATAAACAGATAAAGAGTGGATTGCACTGTTTCTTTTCCCAAATTTTTAGTTTATAAGTATAAAATAATAATATAATGATTTGGATTTTACAATTTTTCCTAACACTCATTTTGCCAATTCAAATGATATACTTACTTTATCTTTTTATTTATTTATTAACATGAGTGTCCGGGCCAATTTACGCATACCTCGAATAATTCTACGAGCCCTGAAGTTAACGACCATGTAAGCCTCCAGTGACCCTAAAATTTGTGGAACTCAAACTAGTAATCTCTAAAGAGTAAACCTAGAGTCTAACCAGTTGAGCTACACCCATAATTTTTAAACCCGGCATGGTAGTCGACCCAATATAATGATCGGGTCATGGGTTAGATGGCTTGACCTAGTCAACAAAAAAAAATCAGGTAAAAGCCAGTCCAAGTTAGACCCTTGACGTTTTATCCACATGCACACACAAAATTCAAACCAGTTGGTCACGGTGGAGTGGAGTAGTGGACCACTGAAAAAGAAAGAAAACAAACAAGCTTATAGACCACAAAATTCAAACTGCACGGTCTTTGTCTCTCTCCCCTCCCCCCATTAGTTTCTTGTGCTCAACCACAGCGTCTGCGTTTCTCTTTCATGGACGCCTCTTCCTTTCATCTATAGGCTGCTCTTGCTGACTCTTCCTTTGCAAACAGTTCCCCTACTAGAGAAGAGTACTCTTAACCAACAGGGAAAAGGCGGATTCCGGTCCGACATCCTGTATAGGGTGGGATGGAGTTGTTCTCTTTTTGGAAGAGAGTAGGGCCCTCGTTGAGCCTGAGTTTGTTCGTTCTGTGTACAAGGTTGGCTTGCTTTGTGGTGCCGTTGATACCTTGCCTAGCTGAATAACTGATCGACGGTGGAATGGTAAGCTTCTTCGTTCACCTACACTTGTTCCCGCCAGCCAAACGACTTAAATGCAGCTGCAAACACCTGCAAACTTATATATATATATATATATTAAAAAAAAAGACTGGGTCTCAGCCGGGTTTACCCGGGTCGACCAGGTTTCGCCGGGCCAACTTCCAGGCGGGTTTTTATTTAGACCCGGACTGGTCCCAGGCTCGGGTCAGCTGGGTCCCGGGTCGACCCGCCGAGTCGGTCCGGGTTTCAAAACTATAGCTACCCCGCTCAGGTTTCCTTACTTTATCATTAATCAATACAAACACAGCATAATAAATTGTAGTTTATAAAAAACAAGTACATTAATCACTAATTTTGATTGTGAAGTAAGACGATGTTTTTTTTATTTTTTTATTTTGAATTGTTTTGATATATTATTGTTAAAAATACATTTTAAAAATAAAAAAATTATTATTTTAATATATTTTCAATCTAAATATAATTTAAATAATTAAAAAAACAAATTTATTTTAACAACTTTTGTTTTTAAAAATCATTCAAATATCTATTATCACTTGAGCCGGGCTAATCCAAAGCCCACAAACCCATCCCCCACCACACACGCGAAGCATAATAAATCATCCCATCCTCTCCATCTAGGGTTTACTTCTCTTGAAAAAATAAATCCTTAGATCTCTCCCCAACCACCACCTTATCCTCCATCAGAATAACACAATCCCTAACTCCAAACATGATGCAACAACCAGGAATCGCCGGAGCGGGTGTCCCGCAACCAGATCAACAACAACAATACCAACAGCAATGGATGATGCAGCAACAGCAACAATCGCAACCCGTACCTCCTCCTGCTGGATGGACTCCGCCGCCTGTTCCTCCTCCGTCCCAGTATGGTTCAGCCGCCGGAAGTGCTGCTGTTGGAGACGAGATCAAGTCGTTGTGGATCGGGGATTTGCAGCAGTGGATGGATGAGAATTATATTCTCAGCATCTTTTCTACCACTGGGGAGGTAATCTTTTGATTCCAATTTTTTGTTTTGGTTTTTATTTTCGTATAAATAAGAAGCCTTATGTTTTAATCTGTAATTCGTAATATTGTGCCTGTTCCTTGAGAAGTGGACTGAGATGGAAATTTTTTGGTGGAACTTTTAGGAGAATAGGAAGTATAAATTTTGTTTGTTCAATTTATTCTATTGATTGTGTATTTAATTGTGATTTGAAAACAGATCTAAGGTGAAGAGACTAGGTTTGTTTTGTGGATTAATGATTTTTTTATTTGGAAACAATAATTTATGAAAATAAAATAAAATTGATGGGCTGTGTTAATCTGTATGAACGGGATATTTTGTTGATGGGAAATATTAATGTTGCGTAGTAAAAAGAATTTTGATGAATGGTATGCTTTTGTTGTAACAGGTTGTCCAAGCAAAGGTTATTCGTAATAAGCAAACAGGTTACCCAGAGGGTTATGGTTTTATTGAATTTGTTAGTCATGCTGCAGCAGAGAGGATTTTGCAAACATACAATGGGACACCAATGCCAAACAGTGAGCAGACTTTCCGGCTGAACTGGGCTACCCTCGGTGCCGGCGAGAGGCGCCAAGATGATGGGCCTGATTATACAGTTTTCATTGGAGATTTGGCTGCTGATGTCAATGATTACCTCCTACAAGAAACATTTAGAAATGTTTACTCATCCGTGAAAGGTGCAAAAGTTGTTACTGATAGAGTTACTGGACGTTCAAAGGGATATGGATTTGTTAGATTTGCTGATGAAAATGAACAAATGCGTGCCATGGTTGAGATGAACGGACAATACTGCTCTACTAGGCCTATGCGGATTGGACCAGCGGCCACAAAGAAACCTTTGACCCAGCAATATCAGAAAGGTATGTTTTTTGCAACTTTGGTTGCTGTGTAGCATGGATACTTCTGTTTGATTTTATTTTGTTCTGCTTACATTTGTACTCTTATCTCTAATGTTGAAAATGCACATCAGATTGGTAAGCTGAATGTTTTGTGTACCATGTATGTATTTTTCTTTTTTGAGGTGATGTTGCCTAAACATGCTCTTAGTTTTTTGTGCTTCCAGTTATGCACTTGAAGATAGGTGGAATTTAAAGAGTCATTTCCTTCCAGCACTTACCTTTGTAAACTTGGGCACATTTAATTTAGTTAAAACATGCAAAAACTTATATAAAACTCATGTTGTCTTAAAGCAGGACACCAAGAGGCTCTCATTTTGGGGAGCCTGGAACTGACTTCAGCTGAAATGATTCCACTTAAATGCGTGGCCTCATTTTAGGTCAGTTATTTTGTTTACGTCATAAGCTTAATTTCTTGTGGCGTTTTGCTACATTAACGAATTACTTTCCAGTTTGTTATTTTCAAGGAGTTATGATGTCAAGCTAAATATGTTCTTTTTCCTAAAGATGGTGTAATTTCATTCAAGAGTTCCTTTATTTATATTAATCAGACAAGAATCGTTGGTTTATTTCTTCATGGTTCAGCCCTTTGCTTTGTTCACTTACGGTCAGCAGCTGTTTTTGAGTTCTTGTTTGGTATTTAGCGAAACTATTTACTCTGACGTGGATTCCAAGCATTAGAAACCTTATGAAACCAACCTATGATGATGGATTCAGAGATGTTCTCTGTCATGGGGGTCATTATTCTGACCGCCAAACTCAGAGTTTTAGTGCCCTTCAAGCTGCTCTTTTTTTTATAACATACTTTCTCTCTTATTATTTTTATTTCTTGTGCGACTGAGAGCATCCATGTTTTGGAGGAAGTGCTTGATCACATGCTTCTGTCATTCCATTCCTTAAGTACCTACTCGAGGATCAAGTCCATGTATCTTCTTGTAGAGATCTATATGCATTTAGTGTAATAAGACATCGGGTTATTTGATTTTGAAAGGAGATCTCTTCTTTCTTCTGTGATCATCATCTTTTGACTTCATCCTGTCTTGTATGTCACTTTCTTATTCTTCCTTCTTTTCCATCATTTGTCTTAGACTTGTCTTGCTTAAAACTTAGATAGGCTGTAAACTGAACTTTTGCTTCTGTTCTCCTGTTTGTCTCTGCACTAAGGAAATCAGGAAATATGGAACCTAGAATAACAATTTTTTCCCCAGAAACCAATGGGTTTATTGTTGATAATAACATCAAAAGGTGCTAACATAAAATCTGAATCACGTTTCCCATTCTCTCTGCAAATATGAATCTAGTTTGGAACTTTCCAATTGTTCATGCTTTGAAGTTTGGATATTGCGAAGTATTTGGGCCTTAAATACTTTCTACCTTGATTACCTTTCTCATGATTTTTTGGCTGTCTGTGCTGGGGTTTTATGCTAGCAATGTTCATCTTGAAAAACAACAACTGAAAATTACTTCACTGATGCTCAGTGTTTTGACAACTGACAACAGTATAATGATTTAAAACTGTTGCAAGGCAAGTAGATTAGTTGCATTATTTCTCCCATACTCTAGGCAACATTTATTAACTTCACACTCAAAATGGTGGGCATATGTAAGCAGTGATATTGTTATAAACTGAATTTCTTTTCTTGTCAAATTTCCTGAAAATACTAGCAGTAAGCTGGCTAAGCTGGCACTGGTCAGTTAGCTGATTTTGATGGAGTCAACTCCACTAATATAATGCAAAAGTTAATTATTCTTTGTTCGCTATATTTGATTGGGTAATTGATTTTCTGTTATCTATGAGAACCTCTGTAAATCACTGTACCTTGCATGTAGGTTTTTACCCTAAAGAAAAATCATCTCTTAGATTTTTTAAGAACAGAAAAATAAATTGATCTTTTTTTCCCTGAATGCTCCTCAGAAGTAGTGTTTTTTTAATGTTTAAACTCATTCCAGCGTGATAATATTGTTTGGTTTATTCTTTGGGTTTTCCTGCGTGCTTTCTCCATGCTTACATCTCCTTGGATTTTCATACAACACCAATTATCCTTCAGAGAAGCTCTGGGTTTGGTGCCTGCTGCTTTTTGTTTGTGTTTATTCATGTGTTATTTCACAAGCATTTGTCATTTGCAGCTGCTTACCAGAGTCCTCAAGGAAATCAGGGGGAGAGTGATCCAAATAACACAACAGTGCGTAGTTTGCTTTATTGTTGATATGGATTATTACTTGCTGAAGTGATTTGACTTGTTTCTCTTGTCTGCAGATATTTGTTGGTGCTTTGGATCCAAGTGTGACTGATGACACTTTGAGAGCAGTGTTTAGTAAATATGGTGAGCTAGTGCATGTGAAAATACCTGCAGGCAAGCGTTGTGGATTCGTTCAGTTTGCTAATCGGTATATGAATACCCTGATTTCTGTTATTTTGGATTGTAATGATTGCCTTGTCCTGATTTGGTTGTCTGTGTTTTGTTGCATTTAGCACTTGTGCGGAGCAAGCACTATCGATGCTGAACGGAACTCAGATAGCTGGTCAAAATATTCGACTCTCATGGGGCCGTAGTCCTTCTAACAAACAGGTTTGGCTGATGCCCCTTAAATCTTCCCTGTTTTCACACTTGCGATTGTACCAGTGTTTATTTAAAAGGTGCATCTATTGGTTTCGACCAGGCTCAGCCAGACCAAAGCCAGTGGAACGGTGGTGGATATTATGGATATCCACAAGGATATGATGCATATGGATATGCTGCTGCTGCTGCTGCCGCCGCCGCTGCCGCTCCCCAAGACCCTAGCATGTATTATGGAGGATATCCTGGATATGGAAACTACCAGCAACCAGGAGCTTACCAACAGCAACCGGGAGCTTACCAACAGCAACCCGGAGCATACCAACAGCAACCCGGAGCTTACCAACAGCAACAGCAGGTAGAGTAACCGTATTTTAGAAATTTTTCGTTCACTGAATAAATAAGAGCTCTATTCAACCAAGGCTTGACTAGCAGAGAGTAAGCAGTTGAACTTTTAGAATAACAATACTCAAATCTCATCCTATTTTGATTTTAGTTTCCTGATTGCTGGTAATATAATCCGATGCAAGAGATGCTTCAGTGCATTTTCTATTGCTGGGTGTATTAATTCTGGTGAATTGAATGATTTTGATCTTTATTCAGTAGTGGTGTCATTTGATCCTTTTGTTTTATTAGTAATAATGTCTTTTACGTTCTGGTATGTGCAGTGATCTGCTTACACTGCGGTATCGATGTGAGAGGACCGATGTTAATCGGTAGCAGAGCAATCCTAGGTTGCAGTTCACTAGTTGCATGGATGTGCTTGGTGTTCGGAGTTTGGTATTTTGACATTTGTTCTAGTGTTAGCAGTGTTGTGGGCACCATATGGGGAGGAGGGGGCATCACTGCATTCTGATATGATCATGGTTTTGTAATGTAATGGTGCCTCAAAGTTTGCACTATTTGCCTAATGGATTTTTCGCACTCGTGGCTCTTTAATTACTTAAATTATGGTTTACTTTTTTATTTATTTATGGGATGTTATGCTCTTTGAGGTTTGTGTCTCGTATTATTCGATGATGTGGTGCTCAAACTCAAACTTTGCTATATTTTTACAAGTTGTAGCTTTGTCTCATACTCTCATCACCTCATGTGCTTCCTTATTAGCTCATACTCTTATTCCACACCAGCAGCTCATAAAATCAAAACAATTCTTTTCAAATTTCTTTCTTCTCTTCTCTTGCAGATCTAAAAAATCTCCGTAAAAAAATTAAAAAAATATATAAACGACTCGCACACCTCGCTGAGCTGGACTCTGCTCCTGTCCCAGAATAAAAAAAAATAAAAAAACTGATAGGGGATGGTGAATTCTTTGTACATCTAGATATAATGCAGGAAGACTGTATTTATGATTTCGCTCTTCACAAAAAAAAAAATTAATAAACGACATACTAGTGGTAATGCTGTAATTTCATAAAGATTAATTGGTTATTATATTGATCGAGATAAATGTGACATTTTTATGTTTTTAGTACAATTTAATGACTGGTGTGCTACAAATCAAAATAAATCTAATGGAGTTTAGGGGTTAATTTGTCTTTTTAATTTTGAATGCACAATGAATTAATTTAATTTCCATTGGACTCGTAATTTTTTAAACTTGGAATCAAGGGTTGGTTTGTCTTTTTATTATGGTATTTTTGGTGATAAAATGATAACTTAGGGGTACTTTAATATTTTAATAAGCTGAAAAATATTAAAAAAAGTTGTTGGTGCATGCGTTGTATTTGTGAGCATGTCAAGTAGCTTTGCACGCGTGCATTTCAAAAATATTTTTGAAAAAATTTGAATTTTTTTTTGCTTTGAATTAATATGTTTTTGATGTTTTCAAATCATTTTGATGTGTTGATCTCAAAAATAATTTTTAAAAAATAAAAAAACATTATTAGCATATTTTTTCGAGCGAAAAGAATTTTGAAAAGTAACTGCAACTACACTAAACACACATTAATGTGTGCGCGGTGATTTATAGCTACAGAAATTGGTTACTCGTAGAAATTGATTATTCACAATGACATTAGATTTTTCATGGTGTTCGTTTCTGATGAGGTGGTGTGTGCAATGTTTTCTATAGTGGTTTAATCCCGATCATCTTTTTTTTTTCTCTTTATTTTCTTTGAAAAACGAGTTGTTCAATCAAAAACTCAATGCTGTCCTGTTTTAGATTTCTGATTTAGTTCTCTTTCCTTTAATTGTTTGATTTTCATCTTAATTCATTTTGTAAACTTTAAATCTGATTTTGCTCATCATTGAAACTTTATTTTTCCTTTTATTTTGTTTTTGTTTTAGATTTATTATTTTCTTTTGATTTTTGATTTTTGTTTTGATTTCTTTTATAAAATTTATGATTTTTTCAATTGCATCCTTAAATCAAACAATGTTATTTTTCCCTTTATTTTGTTTTTGTTTAGCATTTGGTCCTTAATTTTGTAGGATGCTATTTTTTTTGTTTGTTTTGAGATCTTTTGTCAATTTAAATTTGTTTTCAATTTTATCCTTCAAATTAGAAATTGAGGGTCGTGACTTTTTCTTGTTGGGTTACATTGACCTCGTGATTGAGATCTCGAGTTTGAAAGGCTAACTTGATTGATAACAACCTTTTTTTTCTTCTTTTTTTTACATTAATTTTATTTTTTAATTTTATCCTTTAACACTATACATTTCATCCTTTTTTTTTTCATTTTCTTGAAAAATTATTATGGCCTCATAAACATGTTGTGGATTTGGTAGGGGCATTCGAGCTGACTTGGGTTATTTCTCCCCTCTTTTTTTTTTTGAATTTTCTTCCTATTGCACTTGATTGTTTTTTTTCTTTTTAATAAGTGGTTTTTCTTTTTCCATTGAATCAGAATTTTTCTTACTTTTTTGAAATACACTTACACCCTTTTAATATATTTTTCTAATGATAAGACTTTGTTCTCGTGCGGGCCACGAAACTAGTTTCTCACTAATCGTGCTCGTCGAGGAGGCCAGAAAGCTTGAGGAGAGAACTGCGAGTGCTGCTGTAGGAGGAGCTTTTTCATTACTAGGTAGGGATTGTGAAGAGAGTCTTTAAGAATTCAATATCAATACTATCAGAGGTAGCTTTTGAGTTTTGCTTCAGATGAGTGTTGCTCTCACTTTTGGTGCCCAAATGCCCATCAACAAGCTCCCTTTTCTTAATTCTTTAAGTTTTCCATTCTTTTTCTATGTTTTCTTCTTGTTTTTTTAATCGAACAGGTGCTTAAATATTGCTGTAGTGCATAAAATTCTGCCGGCTTGTTTATAAGAATTGACCATTAATATTTATTTGGCTCTTTTAGATTGTTAAAGTCTTGTCTTCATATGATTTGGGATAAAGTGGCTAAGAACATGGAACTTACGCAGGATTGTGTGAAGGAATTGCAGGCATGGGTCTTGGGGAAACGAGAAGAATGGCTCTTCCTCTGTCTTCTTTCAGTACTTAGTTCTTGGATCATGAGATGGTGATTTCTTAATTTCAAATGGCTATTTTTGGCAACAACAATTTCCACCATTCATCCACTGTAAACAAAATGTCTTATAAAACATATTTTGGAAAATAATAATCGAATAAAAAATTTACAGGAGCAAGGTCGAGTGTTACATTATCTTAGGACTTGGCTCAAGTAAGAGTTGTTGGCCGAGCAAAACTTTCCAAGAGTCGAGTTACAATTTTTTTTTTTTTTTGTAACCTCAAGCTTTTCACAAAAATTCTCTCGAAGCAAGAAAGTAAGGTTAAAAAAATAACCCGTAACATGAAGGTTGCAATGAAGATGCCTATCCCATTGCTCCTTAATAATTGTTGTATAATCAAAATTTTATTAAGTTTTTTCATATACATCTACTATACGTAACAACCTTATATGAGGACCAGCAATTTTCACCATAATCAAACACTAATCCCAAAATTTGCTTTCCAAGATGATATTTTGCTAAACTTTTTTTTCCAGGTATAGATCTGGATATCTTATGATCTGCGAAAAGCTTGTTAGTTGCCAAAGCTTGAAAGTAAAGCTAGAGCACATGAATATTCTTCTTTGTTAGGAAGGAGGTTGCAAAACGATTTGGTCTCGGACGCACGATCTCTCCCCAAACAAATCTTTTGCTTAACCAAGCTAAAAGGCATTGATGATTGTCTACAAAAACTGTCACCTTACATGAACGTGATGCGAGGCTTTGAAAGTGGATGCTACTGATATCCTTCAAGATCAAGTTCAAACAGAGAGCTGCACAAGGAGACCAACGAATATTACCATACTTAACATGTACCAACTTCCTAGCTTTTATATCACTAGATGCGTTATCAGCATGCATAATTATTAAATAAAAAAAGAGGGAGAATCTGCATCACTAATGTAATACAAGAGGCAAATTCAAAATTTTATTTTCTACCAAGGGCTCTATGATTTGACATAAAAGCACTGACGTTATCGATCATTTAAACTCTTTCTCTCAGCAAGGAGAATAAAAAAGCTGGTAGCAGCATGAACACAATAATTCTCAGAGCCATCAAAACATAGATTCCAGGTGGTACAACTAGAAATCATGTGATCAGTGCGTATCACAATCAATCTGTATAGTGCTGTTTTTCTTCAGAAACAAGCAACTCAGCAAACTATTCTTAAAAACAAAAAAGGAAACATACAAAAAAAGTATGGGAATTGGGAAAGGGGCAGAGAAAAAGAAATTGCTCATCTAGGCAAAATTGTAGGTTGAGGTGAAGGTTCGCACTGTAGTAAACAGGATCTATGAGTGCATAGAACTCAACAACTTCAGGGCAAGAGCTTCTTGGTCTGCAAGTGAAATGGAATCGGTACTTATGCCTGCATTATCTTTACTTTCTGTCATCTCGGCATTATCACTATCACTGTCAAAATATTTCTTTGATCTTTTATGCTTTCTGCCCTCTCCTTCTGAACCAGAGAGATCATCCTCGCCTTCTCCATCCTCCTCTAAACCCATAGATCCTATTTTCCTCTTCATCTTTTCCTTAATCCGTTTCTCTCGGCGGCGCTGGCGATCTAAAACTTTATCTTCCTTGTCCACATGCTTCATTTGTTCCCTCATGTTTTTATAGTATTCTTCTCTTTTGTCTGCAAATGAACAACAGATTAATGAGAAAACAAAGGCTGACCAATGCAAAGGACAATTTGTTTCAGCTAGACATTTTATCTTTGGCAGACAGCCAATCAAAACAACTATGATCCATACTCCATAGCTTATATGTGTTTTTCAATTGTCAAAAAACCGTAGCAATGTTTTCAGAGCTAGCAATAATCACGGTGAAGGCCACAGAAAAGTAAAGCATTACTTTGTTTCAGTGCAAAACAAGCTAGTTCTGTCCGGGAATATCAGTCAAGATAATTCATGCCTGGAAATTCAGGAGAAGTTACCTTGGTCAAGCAGAGATGAATTATCAACATTCTTTCTATCAGCCACTCTTGCAAGTGGAGGAAGTGTATTGCCTTCTTCATCAAAGACAACCCTTGTCCCTACCGGTCTATGGACATTGATCTTCAACTTCTTTTTCTTCAAAACTCGTGTTGCTGGCCTGCAAAAACAAAACCAGATCCCATTATTAAGGATAAGAAAACAAAGGTTTAATCCAATAAAGATTTAGCCTAGTCAGATGATTCATTCACAAATAATTCCAATGTCTTATTCCATAACATTTCACAAAAGAGGAATAATTCCAATAAGATGCCACATTATTGCATCAATTAAGTGCGTGTGTTTAGTATTGTGATGTAGAGTGCTTTTTAAAAGTGTTTTTTGTTTAAAAAAGCATCAAAATGATTTTTTTTTTAATTTTTAACACCAGTACATCAAAATTATAAAAAAAAACACTAAAAAAAGCATTGATTTGATGTTTTTTCAAGGAAAAAGCACTTAAAAGCGGAAGCCACCGCACTTCCAAACAGGTTTGATGGGGAAATTAGTCATTTGAAAATCTTCAAAAGCTGCTTGTAGTTAATTCTTATATCTAGAAGCACTGTGGCATGAACATATTTCCATATTTTTTAAGAAGTTACTTACACAAGATCTTCAATTTCGCCTGTTTTTGCTTCACTCCCATTTAGAGCATTCTTCGTTTGAAGAAAACCTTTTTCCATGTTCTCTTCCTCTGAATCACCAATCTCTAGATTCTCTTTTAGTCTGCCCACACTTTCTTCCCTGAAGTTACCGATATCAAGCTTCTCACCTGGTATCTCTGCAGCATCCTCCTTTTCAGAATCTTCTGATTCGAGAAGAGCAGATTTTCCAAATGCCTTTTTCCCTTTTATTTTCTGGTTCAGAAAACGGACTTTTGGGGTCATAGGTAGACCCAATGAAGCTGAAAATTCTTCAATAGATAGCTTCAAAACATCAAACACTTCTTTGTCCTTCTGTATATGTATAGATCGCAAATATGTTATGAAGGCCCTCTGAGCTAGCTGCTGCATATCAGGATACTTGACTAGTAAAGCTGACAACAATCCAGAAACTGGCTGCAGTCTTTTTGTATTTGCCTGAGAATCAGCATAAAAGCATGTTTAGCATCATGAACCCATGCATATAAGGGACTCAATGCTGTAAACACAAATTAAAGTCAACCACCGTGACTGATTATTTCAGGTAGTAAACCAATCAGCAGATCTACCCCTCCAAATTGAAATAAACCAGGTTAAGATAATACATTTTTCGATTAAGGCACCCACCTTAATAAACTGTACGGGAATTTTTGCTGTTTGCAATTTTTCAAGCATTTTCATTTCTGAAGGCATCAGAAACAAAACTGACCTTCCTCCAGCCAGATAGCGTGCTGTGCGACCAACCCTGTGTATGTAGGATGCAACATCATCTGGACAATCTACCTATAGAAGAAACAAGTTCTAAGAACCTCATCATTGGGAAAGATGTCCCAGGGCTTTGTCTCAAAAAACAAATATCTCACCTGGACAACCCAGTCAACTGCCTTATTAAAATCAAGGCCTCTTGAGGCTACATCAGTTGAGAAGAGAACTGAATGACTTTCGCAGAACTGAGAATAAATTCCCATCCTTTTCTCCTGCTTCATCCTTCCATGGAGACACTTCAATGGGATTCCAGGCCGTAGTTTCTTAAATGCTTCAAAGACAAATTTCACCTATCAAATGGCGCAATTCAGAGTTGTCAAGAACAGTTGTAACTGGGTTGATTATGAAACTAGGAATTGTAGAAAAAAAATAGAACAAAAGAGTTACATCTGGCACGCTTGAAGAATGGACAAGTAATACTTCCTCAACTACCTATGCCAGCCAAACCATTCAATTATATTTCCCTGTCTACAACACCAAATCTAGAAATTGCCGGGTAGAACAAGATGAAATCATCTCAAGCTCGAGATGCATATGCCCATACCAATGCACTCATCAATATAACATAAAATTTGAGTGATCCACTAATGCTCAGTTAACTATGGCTTCCATAAACAAATTAACTTAAGTCAATGGAAGGAACCATCCAGGCTCCAAACCCAATCACACACATGTCTACTACAAGTTCCTACCGTCTTAATCAGGCATTGGCTACAACATGTCCAACTAGTAATTGAAGAAGTGGCTTAGTTTCACAACCAAATACAATGGCGGTATTAAATCAACATCAAACACCCTTATCCACAAAAAAAATCACTAGCTTCTCAAAGGAACACTGACAAGTTACCTGTTTGCAGCTAGAAAGAAACACAAGAATCTTTGAGTTAAGATGAGCTTTTACAAAACTCCATAGCATATCTAGCTTCTGCTCAAGAGGAACAATCATTGCAGTTTGCTGCAGGCGGCTGGGAGTTGCTGTCTCAGCATCTTCATGCACACTGATATACTCTGGGTCCTTCAAACTCAGTCTTGCAAGATCCTGAATGGACTTTGTTTGAGTTGCAGAGAAAAGCAATGTTTGTCTATGCTTAGGTAGCTGTGCGACAATTGCATTCAGAGTCTTTTTAAATCCAACATCAAGAATACGATCTGCCTCATCAAGGACCAAAACCTGTTCTATGCCCAGCAATGCACTCAAATCAGCTAAGACAAAACAGGATCTAAATTTAATTCCCAGACAGTAGGTGCATAGGCACAGGAAAGAAAGATCAGTATAGAGTTCATTGGAGCAAGATTAAGTAGTTGGAATGGTTCGGAGTGGAGAAAAAGTTAAAGAGCATTTTTCCCAGCAGAAAATGAAAGTAAAACATCATATGAATGTTAGTTGATACCAAGTGAGAGTAACTAGATTTGGAAGCTAATTTCATGTCTCTCTCTAAAACAAAAGTCTCTTGATAAGACATTGTGGATAAGCACAGTCTCTTGTGATATCCATGTTTTGAAAATGAAAATATAAAAAAATGACCAGCAAAAAAAAGAAAAAGAAAAAGAAAGAGAAAAAAACAGTCATGTTGACCTGAAGCTGTGAACAATCAAAATTTGGAGTCTCGTCCATATGCTGAAGAAGTCTTCCAGGTGTGCAAACTAATATGCTCAGAACATTAACATGTTCTTTCTCCATTTCCACTTCCTTTCGACCACCAATGAGTAGTCCAGCGCTAAAGTTATGGAACTTCCCAACAGTTTTCAATACATCAAAAAGCTGCCCTGCTAATTCCCTTGTGGGAGAGATGATGATGCTGCCTACTCCATCCTCAGAACCCCATCTTTCTTTATATAATTTTTCCAAAATCTGAATTCCAGATATAAATCAATAAATATGTAGAAACATAAAAACATCAATTCCATCATTTAATCATCCAAAAACATTCTCTATTGAACTGCGAAACAAGCAATAGTCTAACCTTCAGATTTAAGTGCTCAAGTTAAGCATCCCTGTATTGTTCAATTACTTCTCATTTCAAACTGACAAGAAAAACTAAACTACACTAATTACTTCCTAAAAATCCATTCTTTTCCCGATAATTAATCTGTCAATCAAAGTACAAAAGCACAAAACTAAACTGTACTAACTTTAATAAGAGAATCATAACAAAAACAACCAAAACAAGCCGAACCCGTCAAACTTAAAGCCGAGAAAGATATAACACCCATTCATTTCCCAATTATCAATTTTTTTCCATTCCGTATCACCAGAAAAGGCATCTGTCGACCCTAAAAATCCGTTCTATTCCCAGTTCTTTTTTTTTCCTATTTTGCAACGCCAAATATCTGCCACTGAACCACACAAGCTCAAAATAAGAACCACACTAGGTTTCCCCCCCCCCACTTTTTGCATGAAAAGGCAACAAAAGCAAGCAATCCAAACCCATAAAACTCAAAATAAAAATAAAACCAACTCACAGGAATAATAAAAGCGAGTGTTTTGCCAGACCCAGTTTTAGCAGCACCAAGAATATCCCTTCCACAAAGAGAATGAGGCAAAGAAGCCCTTTGTATATCAGTCATTTTAGAAAAATTCGCTCTCTTTAACCCATCTTGCGTTCTCTTTGACAAAGGCAATTCCTTGAACATTGTAGCCCCTGAATATCTTGAAAATTTATCATCTTGAAGGGGCCCAATTGGTGCATCTTTTGGTAGCGGTGGGAGTGATAAAGGGTTGGTCCCTGAGTCTGGTTTTTGTGAGTCTATCCATTGGTTTAGCTTGGAGATTTCTTCCTGTTCTGCTTCATGACGATCCCTTCTTGTTTGTTTAGACTTTGGTTTTGATTTTCTCATCGTGGAAGCTAACTCTGGAAGTTGGAGAGACAGAGAGAGATGAAGGCACTAACTAGGAGAAGATTCGATGGGTTAGGGTTTTGTCAAGGTTTTGCTTTTCTTTTGTATTTTATTTTTGGTCTCGAAGCCACGTGTGTATCTACCTGGAGACACGTGACAATAATTCAGAGTAACTGTCCCTTCCCCGGCCATGTGTAAGAAAAAAACAATTTGAAGTTCACTCGGTTAATTTACAACTCGTTTAAAATTTATTAACTTTTATTTTTTAAAAATAAAATCATTTTATTTTTTATAAAATATTTTTAATAACTAACCCAAAAATCCACTCAATCCTAACCCAAAAATTGAGCCGAATAAATTTAATAACTAGTAGCTATGATTTTTTTCCTTTTGAAAGACATAAATTATAAATTTATAATAATAGGCTTTTGCTTTTTTTTTTAAAAAAAAAAAAGTATTTTCAATTTCAAAGTTAATTTTTGCGAATAAATATCAACTCTTAATTAGCTTATTCATTTCTCTAATCAAAAAAATATTTGCTGTTTTTTTTTATTGGATTTCAACTTTTGATGATAAAGTAGAAATCATATTTACTTATTAGTTGAGTTGAAAAAGATTTTTTCTAAAAACAAAATAAGCAAGAGTTTTATACATGAGATTTGGTAAGAATAAAGTGAGTTTGTTAATCTTTGCATCCATAATTTTTAAGTCCAACTCGGTGACTGGCCTGGTTTAAGACATGGATTTCGAGTTTTGACCGGGCATGGGGTTGCTCGGGTTAATTTTTTTTTTAAAATCAAAACGACATTGTTTCAGTAAAAAAAAAAGTCAACGGATTGCAACCAGGTTTTTGACCGGGTCTTACCGGGTCACCCCTAATTTTGCTTTTTTCTATTTTTTTAAACTCTCCCAGTTCCAGCCTCAGGTTAGCTGGGTTCTTGGTATACCTATCAGGTCGGGTTTCAAAAATATTTTTGCATCTAAATAAAAAAAATTGAACATTTATATAATAAATAGTATACTCAAAATTTAACCATGAAAAAAAAAACACAATGCCCTTTTCTAATTTAAAGAAGAAGAAAATATACCTATAATCGTACTTGATTACTTATTTATTTATTTATGAGTAAATTACAATTATGGTATTATTTGGCAAGTGTGAAAAAAAAACTAATTTAAAGAAATATGTTTTTCAATTTTTTTTTTTTATAAATTCAGAATATCTAATACTGAAGCAATGGTGTATTTTTATAATTATTTGAGTTAAAAAATCAATATTGATTAATGCATAATCTAATATAGAAACTTATTTCATCTTCAAATAAAAAAATAAAATCGCCTTTGAGTATATCTTATGATTTTGGGAAATTTTATATAAGTATTAAAAAGTTGTAAAATCGTATATAATCTTTTTCAAAGAACACTAACACAAAATAAACGTTGTAACTATTGACAAACACTGTACGATTCATCCAATAAATGAATCTACAAACCTATAATAAATTATTATCCTTAGCACATGCATTCATGGGTGTCAATAATTTTTTTAAAATTAATTGAAAAAATAAAAAAAATATTATATAGAAATAAAACTTGAATAAAATAATCCATAATGTATCAAATATATAAGATATAAATGTGAATACACATTTTATTAAAGTCTCCACTCAATTCTAACATGATTATTAGGGGTGATCATTTTCAGTTCGGTTCGGTTTAAAAAAAAAAAACCAAAACCGAACCGAAAACCGATTCAAACCTTCCTGTTTCGGTTCGGCTTGGTTCGGTTATTTTAGAATAAAAACTGGTTTTTTCCGGTTTGGCTTAGGTTCGGTTCATGTTGGTTTTTTCGGTTTGAAGCTTATAAAACTAAAATCAAACCGAATCGGTCGATTTTTTAAAATTTCTAATCGGTTTAATAGATTTTTTTTACGGTTTGGTTTTTTCAGTTATTTTTTTCTGGTTTTCTCGGTTTAATTGATTTTTCAGTTTTTTTGCTCACCCTTAATGATTACCATTATCTTTGTAACATTCACAAATTGTTTTAGTTTAATTTTTTTTAATTATATATATATATATATAAATAAATAAAAACCTTATTCTAAAATCTAATTAAAGAGTCCCTTTTGAACTATTAGATGGCATTCCCTAATATGTCATTGTTTATCTTCTTTTATCATATTTTCATTTTTATTCTCTCTTAATCACTGTCCACGATTCTCTCTCCCCATAACTATCTCCCTTGTATTATTCAATTTACTCCTTATAAAATTCTTTTGGTTATGTGTGTGTGTCAGGAATTTAATATAATAACTTAATAAACTTTAATTATATTTTAAATTTTAATTATTAGCTTTTATTAAATATATTTCTAAGTATTTTTACTACTCAAAGTTTGTAGTTATAAATATTTATTTAATAAAAGAGATAACTATGAGAGGGAGACATAAATAAAAAATTTAAAAAATAAAATTTTAAAGAAGTATTAATAATTACACTTTAGAATCATAAGATTTTTTTTTTGATAATTTTGATATATTAATATTATAAATAAGAAAAATTTATTTTAATATTTTTTAAATAAAAAATATTTTTTAAAAATATATTATAATACTAAACACACACTTATTACATACATGTATACGACATTAAAAAAAAAGAAAAGGCCAACGAAAACTCATCAAACAAAACAACAAAGACACGATCACGTACAAAGAACACACAAGGAAAAAAGCATCTCTCTATTTCCCAGTTTCCTTCCATTTTTTCATTTAGATCTCTCCCTCCATCTAGCACAAACTCTTTGTAAGAAAAACTTACATACACAAAAGTTTTATCATTGTTTTTTTTCGGTACAAACAGAGATGGGTTACAAAAACAGAGCAGAAGCTGAAACAGAGGCATGCTTAAACGAGGCTTTATTGTTTGCTACTATGTGTATAATTGGACTCCCTGTTGATGTGCACATTAGAGATGGTTCTGTCTACTTTGGGACTTTTCACACTGCTTCTTTTGACAAGGAAAACGGTGAGTGTTTTCTTTCTTTCAGAAGAAAAGATTGCTTCTATTTAGCATTGGTTTTTGAATTACTTGAAAGTTATGATTTTTGTTCAAAATGGTATCTGGGTTCTGATTTTTGTAAGCATTCCTATCTGGGTTTTGGTTTTATTGAGAAATAGTTATGGTACCTTTTGTTATGGATGGGATCAGATTGGATTCTGATCTTGGTTTTTGCCTATTGTCTTAACATATATTTTGTTTCTGTTTCTGTTGTGTACTCTATTTAGCTAAGTAATGGAGGGTTTCGCTTTTTCATCTGTTTAACATAGACTGAATTTGGTACTCTTGGCAATACGAGTCCATAAAGATTGGAAATTCATTTATGAAGTCAAGTTATGGACTTTGCGCAGGTATTGTTTTGAAGGAAGCAAGATTGACTAAAAGGGGAAAATCCAGTGCAAATGTAGGTAATGGGAGTGTGATAGAGACACTTGTAATTCTTTCAGTTGATATTGTTCAAGTTGTTGCTAAGGTATGCAACTCTTTCTTTTTTGATCTCTGTTAGTTATAAGGATTCAACATTGGAGAGTCCGCCTAATATGCGTGCTTCATTGTATGTAGGGAGTTCTATTTCCAGCTGATGGTGTCGCTGCAAATATATCTGGTGACAATGCAGAAGCTGCTGTAACCAATGCTTCATCTTCTGAGATTGCAGTGAGTGAGGCAAAGAAATCTAACATGTTCACTGTGGATAGAAAGAAATCTAATCAAAACAGGTATTTTCTTGTTTTGGATTTGGCTTGGAAGGATTGGTGTTAACTGTTGAAATTTAATTATAAGTTGTAACAATTTAAAGTCATATTTATTGGTTTACTTTTCTTTTCCATGTTGCATTCATTTCCAAGTTGACTTTTAGTTATATTTTGATGGTTTCTCTAGGGCGACATTTTTTTTATTTCCATGGTTTGTACATAATGAGCACCACTTTAGCGCCTTTTGCATGTTTTCAGACACATATATACTATTGTTGAGTAATTAAGAGATAACAACCTACTTTTTCCCTTCTGTATTAGTACAGAAAATCGGTCGAGGAAATATTTCATCATCCAAGCAATATTCCTTTTCTTTGGTTATATGTATAAAACTCTTCACTAATTGTACCTATGAAGTAGGGGTTCAGCCAAAAACAAGAATGGTTCTTCTCAAGGTCTTATGCTGACAAGAGCAGGGAAGGATCATGAAGGGAGAAAAATGCCACCAAATGACATAGGAAATGTCATGGAATTTGAACATGGGAAAAGAGATGGTGTAAATATCTCAAAGGTGAGGCTTCTATTTTCTTTTTCTTTTTCTTTTTGTTTTGTCTAATAGGGAAAGAGTTTTGTAAGCTTGTCTTGATACTCATCAAAAGATATCTGTAAATGATTTTAACTTGTGTTTGATTATTAGCATTTCTGTCACGAGAGACCTGTATCAGCAGCAGCATAGTCGGCTGTTTATAATTCTGACAGCAGGTTTTTAGTTTAAGATGGCTGTGCTTTTTTTTTTAATGCTACCTAGGATGCATCTAATTGATGGTTTGGATGATGTGATGGATTGGCACATGGGTTGAAGGGAATCCTTTCAATTACTGGATAAATGAGTCAGTGTTAATTAATATATGTAGTAGGGATACATTATTTAAGATGCTTGTGTGTGAGAAAGAGATATAGGTACACTTTTCACTTCTTTTCTTTTTAACTTTTTTAATTTCTGTTTTGTGTACGAAGAGAGAAGCTTCTTCTGGTGACTCAGTTAATGGAAGGTATAAATTAAATTACCAGCCTTTTCCAAGTTTCAAGTGATATTTACTAAGTTTAAATTATTTTCTTATATGAAATTCATTCTAACTCTCAGATTCCTGTCAATTATTTTTTTCTGACAGGCAGACTGGAGAAGACTGGTCACAGGGGGAGCAGGATCTCTATAAACATAAGTTTGAGTTTCAAAGGGAAAAGAGTGTATGTCTTGACAGGCATAGTTTATTTCTTTGCTTAATGCCCTATGTTTGTAGAAGTGGAAACTATTTGTCTATTGAGTGTTTGATGTAAATTTTTACTTGTGCAATTGATTTGTGCAGGCTGATGAAGTTCATAGCCCAAATGCAATCAGTAAGTTCAATTTCCATCTCTGGGTTTAATTACTTGTTCAGAACTTAGTAGACAGGTCTGCCTTAATATTGTGAATTTCTTTCACGAAAAGAAAGTAGAAGAGGAGGCATGCATTCTTTTAGTAGTGAATAGTTCTGATACTACCAGTGGATATGTTTGTAATAAAATACTCATTATGTATATAAGACTTCGTTTCCTGGCTTCATAATAACAATCATTATTGATAGACTTTGGGCTTTTGTATCAATTGTATCATATTGTACATAACATTCATGCGAATTTAGTGGTTGCATGCCATTTTCTGATTTTTTTTTTATTATTACAAGGCCCTATGTTGAGATGCATCTAGGCCATAGTTTGTATGTAAATTGCTAAGCTTTACCACTAATCCCTGATTTTGTCTTGTATTTTTTTAAATGCTTTTGTTGGTTTTGATTCTTGTTTTAATTGCTTATTTTGCTAACATGCAGCAGGGCCTCACCTCAGTGAAGCGAAACCCGTTGCAGAAGGGCGAGCAACAGTGAAGCTGTTGCCCAACGGTGTATCTTGTAATTCTGCTGGCGAGCTTATGAAGCCAGACAATCAATACTGTGGAAGGCCTGCTTCTGTGGGAACCACCTCTCCTATTGCTGTTTGTGCAAGTGTTTCAACTTCTTCCAATCCAACGGTTGATGTTCCTTCAGAATCACTCTGTAGTTCATTAGCAATTTCTACTGATGCAGTCTCTCCACAAATCTCAGAATCTAATAGAAGCTCCAAGGCAAGAAACATGTTTTTACCTTTTGGTACCTACCTCTGTGTCATCTCACCTCCTTTGACTGTCAAATTTATATGGCAGTCATCAGGTCACTGGCTGTCTCGTCAGTAAAT
>Ga0307511_10001953_pt1 | contig 21651 bp, 19 predicted proteins | sample 13_EM_MG_FD_200266 | JGI IMG/M metagenome (GOLD analysis project Ga0307511, IMG submission 200266) | Populus trichocarpa ectomycorrhiza microbial communities from riparian zone in the Pacific Northwest, United States - 13_EM | ecosystem: Host-associated > Plants > Roots > Unclassified | place...
CGGAATCGCCTTTTGCACCACGGGCGAAGTCATCACCTCGTAGTGTTTGGTCATCGCGCCGATCGAGAGCACGTCGCCCTTCAGCTCGATGCCCTTGAGCTCGGCCACCTTGGCCAGGTCGATCACGTGCGAAGGTTGCGCCAGGCGCGCCTTCAGCGTCGGGATCAAGGTCTGGCCGCCGGCCAAGAGCTTGGCTTCGGGTTCGGCCGCCAGCAACTGGGCGGCATCGGCCACCGATTTGGCGCGTTGGTAATTCAGTGCGTACATGTGGTTCTCCGTGACTGATCAGGCGGCCTTGCGCTGCGCCTGGTTGCTTTTTGCTGATTCTAATGCCTGCCATACCTTGGACGGGATCACAGGCATCTGGATGTCCGTCACCCCGGCCTGGCGCATCGCGTTCATCACCGCGTTCATCAGGGCCGGCAGCGAGCCGGAGCAGCCGGATTCGCCCACGCCCTTGGCGCCCAGCAGGTTGGTCTTGGTCGGCACCGGGTGGCCGCGCCATTTCATCGCGATCGGCACCATGCCGGCGCGCGGCATCGCGTAGTCCATGAAGCTGCCGGTGAGGAACTGGCCGGACTCGCGGTCGTACACCGCATGCTCGCCGAACACCTGGCCCGCGCCCTGCACCACGCCGCCGTGCACCTGCCCGGCGACCAACAGGGGCTGCAGTACGTTGCCCAGATCATCGACCGCCGCATAGGCAACGATCTCGCCCACGCCGGTCTCGGGATCGAATTCGACCTCCGCGACATGGCAGCCGTTCGGGAAGGTGACGCCGGAAGAGCCTTCGGCCTCGCAATCGAGCGGATGCGGCGAAGCCATGCCCAGGGACCGGGCCAGTTCAATCAGACCGATGGACTTGCCAGCAGCGCTGAACTTCCCGCCTGCATAACTCACCGCATCGGCCGCCACACCCAGCGCCTTGGCCGCATGCGGCGCGGCCTTCTCGCGCAGGGTTTGCGCCAGCAACTTGAACGAGCTGCCCTGGCCCAGGGTCGTGCGCGAACCGCCGGTACCGTTGCCGATCAGGGTCAGGCGCGAATCGCTGGCGCGGTACCGCACGTTTTGCACCGGAATGCCCAGTTCGCCGGCGAACAGGTCTTCGAAAGTCGTCTCGTGCCCTTGCCCCGAAGCACCGGCCACGCAAAAGATCGTGATGACGCCGTCGGCGCCAAACTTGGCGACAGTCTGGTCCTTGGGGGCGGCGCCGGCGGCGGAAGCTTCCAGGAAGCTGCCGAAGCCCATGCCACGCAGCTTGCCCTGCTTGGCGCTGGCGGCGCGGCGCGCCTCGAAGCCGGCCCAGTCGGCCTGCTCCAGCGCGTCGTCCATCACGGCGGCGAAATCACCGCAATCGTAGGTGGTGCCCATCGGCGTCTTGTAGGGCATCTGCGCCGGGGTGACGAAATTCCTGCGGCGCGTCTCGACCGGGTCCAGGCCGTGTTCGTAGCAGGCCTTGTCGACCAGGCGCTCGATGCCGAAAGCAATATCGGGCCGCCCGGCGCCGCGATACGCGGAAACCGGCGTGGTGTTGGTATAGGCGCAACGTGACTGCATGTACAGCACCGGCACGTGGTACACCCCGCCGCAGGTAACCGACAGGTTCTGCGTGCCGATCATCGCGCCGAACGGGCTGGCGTAGGCGCCCAGGTCCGCTTCATCGTTCCAGCGGAAGGCGAGGAACTTGCCGTTCTCGTCGATCGCGATCTCGCCGTTCAGCACCAAGGCGCGGCCCTGGTAGTCGGAAAGAAAACTCTCGCTGCGCGTGCTCACCCACTTGATCGGGCGCCCAAGCTGCTTCGCCGCGAACAGCGAGAGCAAATGCTCCGCATACGGTGTGGAGCGGATGCCGAAGCTGCCGCCCACGTCCTCGGCGATGATCTCCAGCTTGTCCGGCGCGATGCCGGTGATCTGCGCCAGGTGGTTGCGCATGTTGCCGATGCCCTGGGTGCTGGAATAGATGGTGTAGCTGTCGCTGTCCGTGTGATACGCGGCCAGGCAGGCGCGCGGCTCCATCGGGTTGACCACCAGACGCTGGCTTTCCAGGTGAATGCGGGTCACGTACTTGGCGCGCTTGAAGGCCTCTTCGGCCGCCGCGGCATCACCGCGCTCGAATTCGAAGGCGATGTTGTCCGGCGCCTCGGTGTGCAGTTGCGGCGCACCGGCCTTGATCGCGTCGTCAAAAGTCACCGCCGAGGGCAGTTCGTTGTATTCGACCTCGATCAGCTCGGCGGCGTCCTGCGCAACCGCCGCGTTCTCGGCGATCACATAGGCCACCACCTGGCCGGCGTAATGCACCTTCTTGTCCGCCAGTACCGGGTTGAAGGGCTTTTTCATCGCCTGGTCGTTGCGGCCCTTGTAGGCCACGCCACCCGTGATGGTCTGGAAGCCGGAAGCGGTGTCCTGGTGCGTGTACACGGCCACCACCCCGGACACGGCCTTGGCGGCCTCGGTGTTGATGGAGACGATGTCGGCGTGGGCGTAGGGCGAGCGCAGGGAATAGCCGTACAGCTGGTTCGGCTGATTCCAGTCCGCGGTGTAATGGCCCTGGCCCTGGATCAAGCGCAAATCTTCGCGGCGGGATGGCTGCATGGGCTTAGCTTTCGCGGGAAGGAGTAGTGAGAGAAAATCTCTGCCTGGAATGGAGCAAGGGCGCGCAGGGGCGCCCTTCACAGCGATTTTAGCAGCCCGGCGGGGTGTGAGGCTATCCCGCGCACCCGGCGCACGCTAATGAAGCAGAATATGCGCGGCGCATGGCTGACCTCGTTCTCGCGCCGAAACACCCGCTATTGCCTGATCCCGCAAGGCCGCTTCCGCGGACTTGCCCCGCCCGGCTCGCGCCTAGCGCCGCCAGGGGCCTTCCGCTTCGAGATCAAGCGCATAGCGCGCCGCCGCCTGCGCCACCAGTTCGCGCTTGATTGTTCCTGCCTCGGCCAGCGCGGCCAGGGCCTGGAACACGATGTGCTGCCGGTCCACCTCGAAAAAGCGCCGCAGGGCCGCACGCGTGTCGCTACGGCCGAAGCCATCGGTTCCAAGGGTGATGTAGGATGAAGCGATCTGGCCACGGATCAGCTCAGGGAGCGCGCGCACGTAATCACTAGCGGCGATCACCGGGCTGTCGTCCTTGCCCAGGCACTGGCCCACCCAGGACTTGGCCCCCAGATCGCCCCCCTTGCCCGCCATGGCATGCAGCCGTAATCGCTCGGCGCCCATGCCGTCGCGCTGCAATTCCGAATAGCTCGTCACGCTGTACACCGCCGCCTCGATGCCGAAATCGCTCTTCAGAAGGTCGGCAGCGGCCAGTGCCTCGCGCAGAATGGCGCCGCTGCCCAGCAGGCGCACCTGCGCCTTGCTTGCCGCCGGCTTGAGCAGGTACATGCCGCGCACGATGCCTTCGCGCTGCGCCAGCGCTGCGCCAATGTCGAAGCGCGGATCGTTTTGAACGTAGTTCTCGTTCATCACCGTAAGGTAATAAAACACGTCTTCGCCGCGCTCCAGCATGGCGAGCATGCCTTCCTCGACGATCACCGCCAGTTCATGCGCAAAGCACGGGTCGTAGGCGCGGCAGTTGGGTACGGTGGCAGCGACCAGATGGCTGGAACCGTCCTGGTGCTGCAGCCCCTCGCCGGCCAGGGTGGTACGGCCTGACGTGGCGCCGATCAGGAAGCCGCGCGAACGCTGGTCCGCCGCCGCCCAGATCAGATCGGCCACGCGCTGGAAGCCGAAGATCGAGTAGTAGATGTAGAAAGGCAGCATCGGCACGCCGTGGTTGGCGTAGCTGGTGGCGGCGGCGATCCACGAGGAGAGGGCCCCCGCCTCGGTAATGCCCTCCTCCAGTATCTGCCCGTCCTTCGCTTCCTTGTAGTAGAGCAGCTCGTCCTTGTCTTCCGGCTCGTAGCGCTGGCCGTGCGGGGCGTAGATGCCCATGCCGCGAAACAGGGTCTGCATGCCGAAGGTGCGCGCTTCGTCGGCAACGATGGGCACGATATGTTTGCCCAGGCCACGATCTTTCGCCAATTGGGTGAGCATGCGGACGAAGGCCGTGGTGGACGACATCTCGCTGCCGCCGCCCGCATTGGCACCCTCGCGTGGCGCGGCCGGCTCGAAGGCGAACTTCGCGAAACTCGCCGCTGGGGGCACCGGCAGTTTCGCCTGTCCCTTCGTGTGATTGGGACGCGCCGGCAGCGGCCCGCCCAGCGCGGCGCGGCGCGCGCGCAGGTATTTCATCTCGGCGCTGTCCTCGCCCGGCTTGTAGAACTTGAGCGCCAGCACGTCTTCATCCGACAGCGGCAGCGCGAAGCGGTCGCGGAAGGAAAGCAGCGATTCGTTGTCCAGCTTCTTCTGCTGGTGCGTGGTCATCTTCGCCTGTCCGGCCGAGCCCATGCCAAAGCCCTTCATGGTCTTGGCGAGGATCACCGTCGGCCCGCCACGGAAGCTGCTGGCGGCGTGGTACGCCGCGTGGATCTTCACCGGGTCGTGCCCGCCGCGCTTGAGCATATCGATATCGGCATCGCTCATGTGCGACACCATCGCCCGCAGCTCTGGGTACTTGTTGAAGAAGTGTTCGCGGTTGAAGCGCCCGTCGGTGGCGGAATATTTCTGGAACTCGCCATCGACCGTCTCGTGCAGGCGCCGCACCAGCGCGCCCTCGTGGTCGCGGGCGAACAGCGCATCCCAGTTCGAACCCCACAAGAGCTTGATCACGTTCCAGCCCGCGCCGGCGAACAGGCCTTCGAGTTCCTGGATGATGGAGCCGTTGCCGCGCACCGGGCCATCCAGGCGCTGCAGGTTGCAGTTCACCACGAAGATGAGGTTGTCCAGCCCTTCGCGCGCGGCCAGCGAGAGCGCGGCGAGCGACTCCGGCTCGTCCATCTCGCCGTCGCCGACAAAGGCCCACACCTTGCGCCCGCTGGCGGACGCGATGCCGCGATGCGCCAGGTAGCGCATGAAGCGCGCCTGGTACACCGCCTGGATCGGCCCCAGGCCCATCGAGCCGGTGGGGAATTGCCAGAAGTCCGGCATCAGCCACGGGTGCGGGTAGGAGGAGAGGCCGCCCGCTTCTCCGTCACCCTCCACCTCACGGCGATAGTTGCCGATCTGCGCCTCGGCAATCCTCCCCTCCAGAAACGCGCGCGCATACACGCCGGGTGCCGAATGGGGCTGGAAGAACACCAAGTCGCCGCCGTCCTGTGTATCGCGGCCGCGAAAAAAATGGTTGAAGCCGACTTCAAACAAATCCGCCGCCGAAGCATAGCTGGCGATGTGCCCACCCAGCTCGCTCGACACTTTGTTGGCGCGCACCACCATCGCCAGCGCGTTCCAGCGCACGATCGCGGTGATGCGTTCTTCGAGCGACAGGTCGCCGGGAAATTGCGCCTGGCGCTCCAGCGAAATGGTGTTGCGGTACGGGGTGGTCAGCGCGCGCGGCACGTCCACGTCCTGCCCGCGCGCCGCTTCGGTCATGCGCCGCAACAGATAGGCCGCGCGTCCCGGCCCTTCGCGCGCGATCACGCTCGCCAGGCCCTCCAGCCATTCGCGGGTTTCCAGCGGGTCGGGGTCCACCGGCATGGAAAGTCCCAGCAAGGCACCGATGTCGGAATGGTCGGCCATGGCAATTGCGATCCTGTTGAAGAGGTTCGTACGATGTTAGCGCCGGCCCGCGATCGGGATATGTCAAAATGCCCCACGCCATGGCTACATTTCGGCATAAAATACCGAAATAGTATTTTTTATTAGTCAATCATGCTGATAAATCAACTCGACGCCACCGACTGGAACATTCTCGACCGCCTGCAGGCCGATGCGCGCCTGACCAACGTCAAGCTTGCCGAGGCAGTGAATCTTTCCCCCTCTCCCTGCCTGACTCGCGTGCGAGAACTGGAGGCGGGCGGCTACATCAGCCGCTATGTCACGCTGCTCAACCCGCACAAGATCGGGCTGACCGTCAGCGTCTTCATCCAGGTCACCCTGGAGAAACAGGTCGAGAAGCAACTGGAGAGTTTCGAGACGGCGATCCAGAAACGCCCCGAGGTGATGGAGTGCTACCTGATGACGGGCGACTCCGACTACCTGCTGCGCGTGGTGGTGCCCGACCTGCCGGCGCTCGAACGCTTCATCGTCGACCACCTGACCAAGATTCCAGGGATCGCCAACATCCGCTCCTCCTTCGCGCTCAAGCAGGTGAAGTATCAGACCGCGCTGCCGCTGCCCGTGACGCCACCCCGGCGCAAGCGCTGAACGAACCGCGAAAAGGCTGCTCTGCCAGTCCTCGGCGTCCTGCCGGTCCTCAGCGTCCCGCTGGGACGGCGCTCACTTTTGCGCCCGCGCTAGCCGCGGCCAGGGAAGACGGCACCACACCGATGGTGGGAGTGGGCGCGGATGCATCGAGCACCTGGAAGAAAATCTCGTCTTCCTTGACCATGCCCAACTCGAAACGGGCACGCTCCTCGACCGCGCCGACGCCGTTTTTCAGGTCGCGGACTTCCGCCTCCATGCCGGCGTTGCGGCGCTTCAGTCCTTCGGTGGTCTTCTTCTGCCCCTCGACCTGGCGATCGAGGTCCCAGACGCGCAACCAGCCGCCCTTGCCGAGCCAGAGAGGATACTGGATCAGCAACAACAACGCGAGAAACGCGTAGGTCAAGACACGCTGCACCGGCATGGCGGCGGCGCGCTCCTTTTAACGCAGGTTGTAGAACGCGCTGCGACCCGGGTAGCTGGCGATCTCGCCCAGGTCCTCTTCGATGCGCAGCAACTGGTTGTACTTGGCCATGCGGTCGGAGCGGCTCATCGAGCCGGTCTTGATCTGCAGCACGTTGGTGCCCACGGCGATGTCGGCAATCGTCGAATCCTCGGTCTCGCCGGAGCGGTGCGACACCACGGCGGTGTAGCCGGCCCGCTTGGCCATCTCGATGGCGGCGAAGGTTTCGGTCAGGGTGCCGATCTGGTTCACCTTGATCAGGATCGAGTTGGCAATGCCCTTGGCAATACCCTCGCGCAGGATCTTCGGGTTGGTGACGAACAGGTCGTCGCCGACGATCTGCACCTTCTTGCCCAAACGATCCGTGAGCGTTTTCCAGCCGTCCCAGTCGCCTTCGGCCATGCCGTCCTCGATCGAGATGATCGGGTACTTGTCGCACCAGGTGGCCAGGTAGTCGGTAAACTGGCCGGCGGAGAGAGTCAGGCCGTCGCCTTCCAGGTGGTACTTGCCGTCCTTGTAGAACTCGCTGGCGGCGCAGTCCAGGCCCAGGGCAATGTCCTTGCCCGGCTCGAAGCCGGCCTTCTCGATCGCCTCCAGGATCACCTTGATGGCAGCCTCATGGTTTTCCAGGTTCGGCGCGAACCCGCCTTCATCGCCGACCGCGGTGGTCATCTTGCGGTCGTGCAGGATCTTCTTGAGCATGTGGAACACGGTCGCGCCATAGCGCACCGCTTCGCGGAAGGTCGGCGCGCCGATCGGCAGGATCATGAACTCCTGCATGTCGAGGTTGTTGTCGGCATGCGCGCCGCCATTGATCACGTTCATCATCGGCACCGGCAGTTGCATCGCGCCGGAGCCGCCCAGGTAGCGGTACAGCGGCAGACCGGTTTCTTCGGCGGCGGCCTTGGCTGCCGCCATCGATACGGCCAGCATCGCGTTGGCGCCCAGGCGCGACTTGTTCTCGGTGCCGTCCAGCTCGATCATGGTGCGGTCGAGAAAGGCCTGCTCGTTCGCATCCAGCCCGGCGACCGCCTCGGCGATCTCGGTATTGATGTGCTCGACGGCTTTCAGCACGCCCTTGCCCAGGAAGCGCGCCTTGTCGCCGTCGCGCAACTCGATAGCTTCGCGCGAACCGGTGGAGGCTCCCGAAGGCACGGCGGCGCGACCCATCACGCCGGACTCCAGCAGCACGTCGCATTCGACGGTGGGGTTGCCGCGCGAATCCATGATCTCGCGGCCGATGATGTCTACGATGGCGCTCATGAGGTTTTCCTTTTTCCCTGTTGCTCGAGGATGTTGCGTATCCGGTATTAGAGAAGATCCTGCTCGGCGAACGGGCGCTTTTTCACCACCGCGTCCAGCTCCAGCAAGGTCTCCAGCAATTGCTTCATGCGATCCAGCGGCCAGGCGTTCGGCCCGTCGCTCATGGCCTTGGCTGGGTCCGGATGCGTTTCCATGAACAATCCGGCGACACCCGCCGCCACGGCAGCGCGCGCCAGCACCGGCACGAACTCGCGCTGCCCGCCCGACTTGTCGCCCTGTCCGCCCGGCTGCTGCACCGAGTGGGTGGCGTCAAACACGACGGGGCAGCCGGTGCCGCGCATCACTGCCAGCGAACGCATGTCCGAGACCAGCGTGTTATAGCCGAAGGAGGCGCCGCGCTCGCAGACCATGATGTTGTCCGCGTTCGAGGCTTCACGCGCCTTGTCGACCACGTTCTGCATTTCCCAGGGCGAGAGAAACTGGCCCTTCTTGATGTTCACCGGCAACCCGGCGCTGGACACGGCCTGGATGAAATTGGTCTGGCGGCACAAAAAAGCCGGCGTCTGCAGCACGTCCACCACCGCCGCCACTTCGGCGATCTCCGGCGTGTCGTGCACGTCGGTCACCACCGGCACGCCGATCTTCGCCTTCACCTCGGAAAGAATCTTCAGTCCGGTCTGCATGCCCAGTCCACGGAACGACTTGGACGAACTGCGGTTCGCCTTGTCGTAGGAAGACTTGTAGATGAAAGGAATGCCCAGCGCGACCGTGATTTCCTTCAACTGCCCGGCCGTCTCCATCGCCAGTTCCATCGACTCGACGACACAGGGCCCCGCCAGCAGGAACAGCGGCTTGTCAGCCCCGACTTCGTATCCACACAGCTTCATACGCCTTGGCTTCTCATGAAAACGCGGACGGCATCGCCGTCCGCTATTGCTTCGTTCAGGCCGCCTGCGAGAGCGGCTGACCCTGGCTTTGCCTCTTGCTCTCCAGCGCCGCCTGGATATACGCCTTGAACAGCGGATGGCTGGCTCGCGGCGTCGAGGAAAATTCCGGGTGGAACTGGCAGCCGATGAACCAGGGATGGCCCGGCAGCTCGATCATCTCGCACAGCGCCTCGCCGGTCGAAGCCGCGCGGGCGCGCGCCGCCACCACCATGCCGGCCTTCTCGATCTGGCCGAGATAATGGTTGTTCACCTCGTACCGATGGCGATGCCGCTCGTTCACCGTACCGGAATGATAGATCTGCTCGACCTGGCTGCCCGGCACCACGGTGGCCGGCTGCGCGCCCAGGCGCATGGTGCCACCCATGTCCGAATTGCTGGTGCGCCGCTCGATGCTGCCGTCGCGATCCTGCCACTCGGTAATCAGGGCCACCACCGGGTGCGGCGTCTCGACGTCGAACTCGGTGGAGTTGGCGCCCGACAGGCCCGCCTTGTGGCGCGCGTACTCGATCACCGCCAACTGCATCCCCAAGCAGATGCCCAGGTAAGGCACCTTGTTCTCGCGCGCATGGCGGATCGCCTTGATCTTGCCTTCCACGCCGCGCACGCCAAAACCGCCCGGCACCAGCACCGCATCGAAGCCGGACAGGGCCTTGGCCACGCCCGCCTCATCCGAATCGCCGAGCGCTTCGGAATCGACATAGCGGATATGCACCCGCGCCTTGTTGTGGATGCCGGCGTGGATCAACGCCTCGTTGAGCGACTTGTAGGAGTCCGCCAGGTCGATGTACTTGCCGACCATCGCGATGGTAACTTCCTCGCGCGGGTTTTCCAGGTCGTTGACCAAGGCCGCCCACACCGACAGGTCGGCCGACTTGGCGACGATGGAGAGCTTGTGGCAGACGATCTCGTCCAGCATCTGCCCGTGCAGCATCGCCGGCACCTTGTAGATCGAGCTCGCGTCCCAGACGGACACCACGGCGCGCGCCGGCACATTGCAGAACAACGCGATCTTCTTGCGCTCCTCTTCCGGGATCACGCGGTCCGAGCGGCACAGGAGCACGTCGGCCTGGATGCCGATCTCGCGCAGTTCCTTCACCGAGTGCTGGGTCGGCTTGGTCTTGATCTCGCCGGCCGAAGCAATGTAGGGCACCAGCGTGAGGTGGATATAGCAGCAGTCCTCGCGCGAATTTTCCAGCCCCATCTGCCGGATCGCCTCAAGGAAGGGCAGCGACTCGATGTCGCCCACCGTGCCACCCACCTCGACGATCGCCACATCCGCAGCGTCGCCCGTGCCCTCGCCCGCACCCTTGCGGATGAAGGCCTTGATCTCGTCGGTGATGTGCGGGATCACCTGCACCGTGCGGCCCAGGTACTCGCCGCGGCGCTCCTTCTTGATCACGCTCTCGTAGATCTGGCCGGTGGTGAAGTTGTTGTACTTGCGCATCCTCGCGGAGGAGAAGCGCTCGTAGTGCCCCAGGTCCAAGTCGGTCTCGGCGCCGTCTTCCGTCACGAAGACTTCACCGTGCTGGAACGGGCTCATCGTGCCGGGATCCACGTTGATGTACGGGTCCAGCTTGATGTTGGTAACTTTGATGCCGCGCGATTCGAGGATGGCGGCTAGTGACGCGGCGGCAATGCCCTTCCCGAGGGAAGAAACCACGCCGCCGGTGACGAAAACGTATTTGGTCATGTGCTGACGTCTTCGGAAATTTGAATTTTACACCAATTGCGGCAAGCTTTCAGGGATTGCGGCGCGTGACGCCCGATTTGATCGCTGTCCTTGGCCACTACTCACCCGATAAATCAGGCAAGCAAGCCGGGGCTGGGAAGGGTCAGCCCGCCCAACATGAAATGCGCGCCGCTCGATTGCACCGAATCGGCCTCTATTTTCATTGCCCGGCACGGGAAACGCACCTGGTGACATCACGAAGTCTTCGGACGAATTCACGCACCCGCCATGCACCCGCGCAGGCAATCGTTGCAAGACATCAGCCGCGCCGGCCAGACGGCTTCCTTGCGCCATCGGGACGTGAATAATTTTACGGACGCGGTACAGGTATCAGAGTCTTGGAGGTCAGGCCGGAACCATTGATCATGATTTTATTTTTGGATTTTTTGTATATTTCCATTTAAAAGGAATCCGAAAAGAATGGTGAGTCGAGCCTGTTCGGGCGCGACTTGTTCACCGCTGCTTCCGGCGCATTAATCGGGACACCGAACCGTAAAACAGTGCCGCCGGACCATGGCGAATGCGCTGAACAGACTAGCCCGCCGGGACCGCCGCCGCACCGCGCTTAACGCTGGCGGCGCAGACTGCCTGTGTCCGTTCAACATCTGCTGCGGGCGCTGGCCGACAGGTCGGTCCATTCGGGGCGACGCGCCGATGACTTGGGGCAGCGAGTAACCGCACATCTCTTGGGAGAAAACCAATGAAGTCCCTATTCAAGTATTTGTCGGCCGCCTTGATGGCAGGCATGATCAGCTTTTCGGCGTCCGCCACAACGGTAAATCTGGGTACCGTGGTTCCGCCTCTGAGCACAACCTACGGCAACAGCTTTGCCTCCCCGAGCGGCGCGTTTGTGGATGATTTCACTTTTACCCTCTCGCCGGCGGGCAGCTTCGAGTCCTTCGCCGCTACCCTGGACCTGGGCAGCCTGTTCCAGATCTCCAATCTGCAGGCGCGCCTCTATCAGGGCAGCGGCCCGTTCTCTGCCGGCGTCACCCCGCTGTTGCAGGCCTGGAGCAGCCCGATCAACTACGCGCCCGGCATGAGCGGCGAGTTGCTGGTCATCAATCCGATCTCACTCTCGGGCAACACTTACACGCTGGAAGTGCGCGGCACCGTCATCGGCTCGGCCGGCGGCTCCTACTCGGGCGTGCTCAATTTCGCGCAGCCGGTACCCGAGCCGGGCACTTACGCGCTGATGATCGCCGGCCTGGCCTTGCTGGGCGCGGCGACAGCACGTCGCCGCTCGCACCAAGCCTGAGACCGAGCCGCTCGCCGGGTATAAGGCGCGACGGGAATCGAACGTCGCGTACTAAAGCGCGCCGCGCAAGCCGGCGCGCTGCGCCGCCGCGTTGACCAGGCCTTCGGCCTTCACGTCTTCGGCGAACCGGCGCAGGAACGGCAGTCCGGCGTCGCGGCCCTTGGGCACGCCGATGGCGTGGCGCTCCAGCCCCCAGCGCCCGTCCAGCACCCGGGCACCGGGCACTGAATCGGCCATCTCGAACAGCGTGGCCTTGTTGGTCGCATAGGCATCGAGCTGGCCTTGCGCCAGCATTTCGGCGCCCGCCTTGACGGTCTTGGTACGCACCACCGTCGCGTTCTTCAATTCGCGCGACAGAACCGCGTCAGAGGAACTGTGCTCGGTCACGCCGATGCGCATGCCCGGCTTGTCGACGTCGGCCAACGACGCCACCGGCGAAGCGGCGCGCGCCAGGTAGCCCAGCTCGATCTCGAGAAACGGGGCGCTGAAATCCAGCACCTTGGCGCGCGCCGGCGAGGCATTGGTGAAGGCGACATCAGCCTTGCCGCTCGACACCGCCTCCAGCACCGCCGCGTTGTTCGGATAAACCACGGGCTCATAGGGCACGCCGAGGCGCCGCGCCATCTCCCTGCCCAGCTCATAGCCAACGCCACGCGGCTCCCCGTTGGCGCCGTCGCGCAAGATCGACGTCGGCGTACCCTGATAAAGCGCCGCGCGCAAGGTACCGCTGGGTGCCAACGCCTGCCGGGCCTCCGGGCCCGCGGGGCTGGAGGCGCAACCGGCTAGCCACACGAGCGCAAGCAGCCAGGCGGCAGAATGGAACAGCCGAAGCTTGATGCTCATTGTCTTGTCTCCTCGGGCGGCGAGGCCGTACCATCGCCGCCGTTATATTCAGTCCGCCTGGATATTGGCGGCCTTGATCACCTTGGACCAGCGCTCGACTTCCGCCTTGAGGAAATCGCCGAACTGCTCCGGTGTACCCGCCGCGGTGACTACCCCCATCTCGCCGAGGGTCTGGCGCGCCGCCGGATTGGCCAGTGCCTTGCCGGCTTCGGCATTGAGCTTCGCCACAATTTCCTTCGGCGTCTTCGCCGGCGCCACCAGGCCCCACCATACCGAGGCCTCGTACCCCGGCAGGCCGGCCTCCGCCATGGTCGGCACCTCGCCGAACAGCGGCATGCGCTGCGCGCTGCCGATCGCCAGCACGCGCAGGCGGCCCGAGCGGAAATGCGGCAGCACTTCGACGGTATTGAGCAACATGTAGGAGATACGCCCGCCCATCAAGTCGGTGAGCGCCGGCGCACCGCCTTTGTAAGGCACGTGCAGCACGTCGATCTGCGCGGCGCTCTTGAGCATCTCGCCGGCCAGGTGATTCGAACTGCCATTGCCCGCCGAGGCATAGCTGAGCTTGCCCGGTTCCTTCTTGGCGGCGGCGATCACGTCCTTGAGCGATTTGAAAGGGGATTCGGCCGGCACCACCAGCACCACCGCCGCATAGCCGACACGCGCCACCGGGGCAAAGTCCTTCAAGGCATCGAACGACAGCTTGGGGAACAGCGAGCCATTGGTGGCCAGCCCGTTGGCGCCCATCAGCAAGGTGTAGCCGTCCGGCGCCGAGCGCGCGACGGCCTCGGCGCCGAGATTGGCGCTAGCCCCCGGCCGGTTGTCGATGATCACCGGCTGGCCCATCTGCTCGGACAGGCGCTGGCCGACGACGCGCGCGATCGCGTCCACTGCCCCACCCGGCGCGAACGGTACAACAATGTGCACCGGCCTGGCCGGATACGGCTGGGCGTCGGCCGGCGCGGCAACCAGCAGAAGCAGGCCGGCCAGGCTGGCAAGGACGAAAGCGGACGCGCGCGCGCGGGCGCTGGAGAGAAAAGGCATGGGAATTGTCTCGGTCTGGTTATTCACAGCCGCCCCGGCCGTCGGCGGCGGGAACGGACCGCGCATTCTGCTCTCCGGCCCAGGCAATGGAAATCGCGCGGACACGATATCAGCTATGCCCGGCCGACATAACGCGGCGCCGTGATGCGCGCGCCGGTTTTGCGCGTACCCGCTTTTGGCGCGCCAGTCAGCGCCCTCCTACACCGCGCGCCGCAGCCAGCCGACAGCCGCCGGGCACCCGGCTTGCCTACCATGCCCCTACCATTACATTCCCTCAAAGAGGCAAGGCCATGTTCTTCGACTTCAACGGCATCATCGGCTTGATCATCCTGGTCCTGGACATCTGGGCCATCATCAACATCGTCAAAAGCAGCGCACCGGACAGCAACAAGATTCTCTGGGTGCTGATCGTGATCCTGCTGCCGCTGATCGGCCTGATCCTCTGGTTCATCCTCGGCCCGGGCAAGAAGCGCGGCACCTCGCTATAGGCAGCACGCCTGACCTTCGCCGCCCGCCCGCGCGGCGGCGTACGCACCTGTTTCTAGTTTCTAGCGCCCGTCCGGCCAGCAGAACCGGGCACACCAGCCACCCGCAAAGGCGCCCCTCCGACCCTGAGGTCCTTTTCAGGTTATTTGTCCTTTTCTTTTCATGCATTGCTCTGCAACCAGCATTTGGGCCCATAATTTATGCTAGCCAGGCATTGCCGACAGCATTGGCGACCATACCCACTTGCGATTCACCGCTTGCTCGCCGCCCACACGCCGCCCCATACCTGATGTCATCGCCCTTCCCCGTCCGGATGCGGTTCTTCCACGCCTGGCTGCGCGCGAGTGCCGCGGCACTCGCGCTGGCCGTGTCGGCGGGGGGCTTTGCCGCGGAGGCGCCCGCCCCTGCTTTCGATTGCGACAAGGCCGTACCCGACAGCGTGGAGGAGCGCATCTGCAGCGACACGACCTTGAGCGCGCTGGACGCCAGCATGGCCAAGGTCTATGCCCAGGCGGCTGCCGCGGTAAACCGCAGCACACCTTCGCCGCGCGCCAGCCAGCGTGCCTGGCTCAAGACACGCGGCGCCTGCATGCGCGCCGGCTCGCCCGAGCCTTCCACCTGTATCGCCATGCACTACCGCATGCGCATCACCGAACTGCGGGCGCGTTACGGCCTGGTGGCGCAAAGCGGCGAGGCCAGGCTGGGTTGCGGCCGTCCGGCCACCCGCGTCACGATCCGTTTCTATCCCGGTGAAGACTACGATGTCGGCATCGCCGCGCGCGGCCCGCAGGTTGCGACGCTATATCGGGAGCCGAGCGGCAGCGGCATCCGCTATATCGATGCCGAAGGCACGCGCATTTACGAGGAGCACCAGGGCCGCGCCTGGCTGATCTGGGCGCGCGGTGCGAAGCGCCAGGATTGCAACATGCTGAACTGAAGCCAATTGGACGGAGAAATCTTGCAAGACCTGCGTATTGTCACCGCCCAGGCCGCCGACCTGGACTGGTTTGAAAACCTGGCGCGCGAAGCCATGGCGCCCTACTACGCGGCACAGGGCATCCCCTGGCAGGCGCAGGCGTTCCGGGCCAGCCTGGCCGGCACTGAAAATTACCGTGTCGAACTGGGCGGCAAGCCGGCCGGCATGCTCCGATACGCGCGCGGGGCAGCCCGGCTGTTCGTGCACGACCTGCATCTGCAGCCGCAGATGCGCGGACGCGGCATCGGCGCGGCGCTGCTGCGCCTGGTCGAGGCGCGGGCGCGGGAACTGGGGGCGGTCACGGTGCGCATGCGTGTATTTGCCGGCAATCCGGCGCTGCGCCTGTACGAGCGCCTGGGCTACGCGCGCATCACGGAGGAACAGGGCTGGCTGGGCCTGGAGTTGCGCCTGGCGGACAACCATTTGACCGCATCGGGTTCGACCAGACGAACATAGGCATGCTGAAGATCCTCGGCAAGGCCAGTTCGATCAATGTGCGCAAGGTGCTGTGGACCTGCGCCGAGCTTGGGTTACAGCTCGAGCGCGAGGACTGGGGCTCGGGCTTTCGCTCCACCGAAACCGCGGAGTTCCGGCGCCTGAACCCGAACGCGCTGGTGCCGGTATTGATCGAGGACAGCTTCGTATTGTGGGAGTCGAATTCGATCTGCCGCTACCTGGCGGCTTCGCGCCGGCGCGACGACCTGCTGCCACAGTCGGCACGCGAGCGGGCGCTGGTGGAGCACTGGATGGACTGGCAGGCCACCGAACTGAACAACGCCTGGCGCTACGTGTTCATGGGACTGGTGCGGCAAAGCCCCACGCATGCCGATCCGGACTTGCTGCGCCAGGGTATGGACAACTGGGCGCGGCACATGCGCATGCTGGAAGGGCAGTTGCAGGCCACCGGTGCCTACGTGGCGGGAGCCACTTTCACCCTGGCCGACGTGGTACTGGGACTCTCGGTCAATCGCTGGTTCATGACACCCTGCGAGAAGCCGGACCTGCCGGCGGTGAACGCGTATTACGGAAGATTGGGGGAACGCGACGGATTTCGCGAACACGGCAATAATGGCGTACCTTGATTCCCCGGCCCGGGCCAAGGGAAGGCTGTATGCGCGATCAAGTCCTCTATAATCGTTTGACGACGTCATAACTTAATCAGCCCATGTCCGTCCAAAACCCGTTCAGCCCCGATGCCGTACTGGTGTGTACCCAGCACGGCGTGCGCGCTTCCACCGACCCCAACTCGACCCTGGCACCGGGCTTTCGCGAGGTGTTGCGGGCTATCAACGGCAAACGTACGGTGGCCGACCTGCAGTCGTTCCTGCACCACGTCGACCCGCTGAAAATCGCCATCTGGCTGGACGACGCGCGGCGCATGGACCTGATCAAGCTGGCCACTCCGGCCGCGGAGAAGGTGGCGGCGGCACCGGGCGCGGCCTTCGAGTACGGCGCCTATATCGAGAAGGACGAGGAAGTCGCGGCACTGGCGCGCGACATCGCCAAATGGGCCAAGCTCAAGCCGCAGTCGGCGGTACGCGCACGCAATGCCGACTTACACAAGACCGTGCAGATGGCGACGCTGCAATCGGGCGAGGCCCTGGAGTCGCTGGCGACCTCCGGCGTGTTCACCAGTGCCGGGCTGATGCCCACGCTGGATGTACTGGGCATGGTGGCGGAGCAGTCCGACCCGGCGATCACTCCGCCGGCCGGCATGGCAATGGGGGCCGGCAAGCGCAACGGGCGCAAGCCCAGCGCGGTGATCGCCGATGACGACGTGCCCGCGCTGGGCGTTCTGGCCGGCATGCTGGGCGCTGCGGGCTACGCGATCCGCGCGACTGCCACGCGCAAGCAGTTCATCGACGAACTCAACGACTCGGCCACGCCGGACGTGATCTTTCTCAAGTTCGAATCCACCACCATCGACACCTTCAAGACCGTGGACAAGATCCGCCAGCATCCGGCGCTGGCCAAGATTCCCGTGGTGATCAGCGGCGCGGCGCCGTCGCGCGAGGATATCGCCAAGTCGATCCTCCTGGGCGCCAGCGGATGGATCGTGCGGCCCTATACGGAGGAGAAGGTGCAGGCTGCCCTGAACGGAGCGCTGGCTGGAATGGTTTGAGCGCCCGCGATTCGGTTACGCGGCCCCTGCATGGTCCGTGCGGTCAATGACGCTGTAATAGAAGAGTGGATGTGCGGTATTGCACACACGCCCGGCAAAGAAGATTGCGTCCCGGTGCCATTGCACTATGATCGTCGCTTGCCGCTACCGCCAAGGCGCGAGGCGCGGCCCGACAATAAAGAAAGTCCCGCTTCATGAGCGAACCACGCATCCAGCTGCTGTATCACACCTCGGTGGCCGGGCGCGCCACCTTCGTGGTCTTTCTCGCCGCCAGCCTGGCCTGCGTCACGTTTATTGCCGTGCCCCTCGCCCTGCTGGGGTTGCAGACGGGCGGCGGCGCCGGTCTGGGCATGGGCATCGCGGCCCTGCTGCTGGGCTTCGGCGGCGCGGCCTGCGCGATGCTCTCGGGCCTGCGCGCCTTTGGCACCGGGCTGCGCCTGACCGTCACCAACGAAGGCTTCAAGTACGACGGCCTGTTCAGGGTGCTACGGGTGCGCTGGAGCAAGATCGAGTCCTTCAGCCTGACCAAGGGCGATTTCGTCTCCCGCCTGAAGGTGAAGATAGGCTCGGAGTCGCGCGGCACACAGACCCTGAGCCTGGACGTAGGGGGCTTGAACCCGCCGCTGGAAGAGGTGCTGCGCGCGTTCAGCGAGGCAACCGGGCAGCCACTGCCGGAATCAGCCAAAAAGAAAAAGGCCAAGGTGGCCGACCCGGCGACTGCCTGATTGGCGCCGTCTGACGCCGTCTTTCACCACTTGCTTGCGCCGCTAACGCCAGTGCACCATCGGCAATCCCGCCACCGGTGAGCGGAACCAGGGAATGCGCTTGCCCATCAGGCTGCCCAGGTAGACCGTTTTCAGGTCCGGCCCACCGAAGGTAACGCTGGCCATCCACGGGGCAATCGTGCCGCGCGTCTTCGTCATCAGTTCGGCGGTGACGGTGCCGGCGGCCATTGCGTCCTGGAAGGTCCGGCGCGTCTCCGGCGAGCTGTCGTCCAGCAGCAGGCGCTTCTCGCCTTCGGGGGTGAGCGCAATCAACTGGTCGATCATGATCAGGGTGCACCAGAGGTTGCCGTAGGCATCGAAGGCAATGCCGTCTGGGTAGCCGCCCAGGCTGGACGGGCCGAACACTTCACGCTGCGACAGCGAGCCGTCCGGCGCGACCTTCATGCGCGTGATGTGCGGGCCGGTGGTCTCGACGATATAGAGCCACTCCTCGTTCGCATCGAAACGGATTTCGTTGGTGAAGTAGAAGCCGTCGGCGACGATGCGGATGCCGCTCTTGTCGACCAGGGCGATATAGCCGTCTTGCACGCGCGAGGAAGCCGCGGCAGTCCAGGGATTGACCTTGGTGGACACGGTGATCCAGATGCGGTCTTTCGAATCGCGCAGGACGAAATTGACCTTGCCGATCGGCTGGCCGTCGATACGGTCATATAGCGTGCGGGTGGCGCCGTCGCGGGTCATCACTTCGAGCAGGTCGGTGCCGAAATTGGAGATCAGGATGTCGCCGTTGGCGGCGAATGCCAGGCCGTTGGGCAGGGTCCCATGGGTGTACTTGGACTCGACATCGTGCGCGCTCGCCTCCCTGGCGGTGCCGAAGCTGTGGTCCGCCGTCTGGCCGATGAAAGTCTGCGTGCCGTCGTGGCGCAGGCGCATCACACCGCCGCGCGCATCCGCGCTCCACAGGGTGCCGTCCGGCTCGGCGAGGATGCACTCGGGGCGCTGCAGGTCCTCGCCGATGTACTGGATGGTGTTTTTGTCGACGGTAAAACCGTCAAGCGGATTGGCTCCTGCCATGGATGCCTGTCTCCTGTGTATGGCTGTGATTGTGGTTATCGTGATGGTCGTGGCCATGCTCGTGGGCATGGTCGTCGTGGGGGTCGTGCCGGTGCGGCTGGTTGCGCGCAAGCTGCGGCCAGACCGGCTGCAGGGTGACGTGGCCGACACCGAACTCGCGGCGCAGCGCCTCGCGCGCCTCTTCGAGCACGCGCGGCCACTGCTCGGCGTTCTGGATCAGCAGGTGCGCGGAGAGCGCGCGGCCTTCCGAACTCATTTGCCAGACATGCAAGTCATGTACCGCCGCGACACCGTCGATCACGTTCAGGCGCCGCTCCACCGCCTGATAGTCCATCCCCTCGGGTACCGCTTCCATCAGCACATTGGCCGATTCGAGCAGCAAACGCCAGGTCGAGCGCAGGATCAGCAGCGCCACGGCGACCGATAGCAAGGGGTCGATCAGGGTCCAGCCGGTGAAGGTAACCACCGCGCCGGCGATGATCGCGGCTACCGAGCCGAGCAGGTCCCCCAGCACGTGCAGTACGGCGGCACGCGAGTTGAGATTGCCATGTCCGTGTGAAAACATGGCCAGAACAATCAGGTTGACCGCCAATCCGCAGGCAGCGATGCCGATCACCCACAGGCCGGCCACCGGTTCTGGCTTGAGCACCCGCTGCACGGCTTCGACGAAAATCCACACCACCACGGCCAGCATGGCCAGCGCATTGACAAACGCACCGATCACCTCGGCCCGGCCATAGCCATAGGACTTGCTGACCGAAGCCGGGCGGCGCGACAGGCGCGCCGCCATCAGGCCGATAAACAGCGCCGCGGCATCGGTCGCCATGTGGCCGGCATCCGAAATCAGGGCCAGCGAATGGGCGTAGAACCCGCCGACGATTTCGACCAGGGCGAAGCCGCCGGTGATCAGCAGGGCAAACAGGAAGGAGCGATCCAGCACCTGCCCGGCCGCGGGTTTGTGGACATGGCCGTGCCCATGGCCGTGTGCCTGCTGATGCGCATGGCCACTTTCGCGATCTTGCCCGTGATCGTGGTCGTGATCACGGTCATGATGAGGCGACGGCAATGCATCCTGCGCGCTCTGGTAGCAGGTCGAGGGAGTTTGCGGCTTTTGCACCATGTGTCCGACTCCAGCGCCGCCCTACTTGCCTTTGACCAGTTCCTTGACCGCGGACCACTGGCGGCGGCTCACCGGCAGGCGCTCGGGCACTCCGGACAGGATCACCTGCCACTGCGGCCCGCCGTCGCCATCGCCGTCGGCATCGGCGGCGGCGCGCTCGAAGCCGGTGATGCGGTCGCGTGCCACCAGGGCGCTGCGGTGCACGCGCACGAAGCGCTCGGCGAACTCCTCTTCCAGATGCACCAGGGATTCTTCCAGCAGGTACTCGCGCGCCTCGGTGCGCACGGTGATGTACTTGAGCTCGGCGCGCAGGTAGACCACGTCGGCCAGCGGCACCAGCATCAGTCGCCCGCGCTCGCTGATGGACAGCTGCTGGCGCGCGCCCGGGCTGCTCCTGGCCAGCGCGCTCTCATTGGGCGGGCCGGCGCGGGCCGCGCTCTTTTTCAGCGCCGCCAGCAGGCGCTCGGCGCGCACCGGCTTCATCAGGTAATCCAGCGCGTTCACCTCAAAGGCCGCCACCGCGAACTCGTCGTGGGCGGTGACGAAAATCACCGCCGGCGGCTTGGGTGTCTTGAGCAGGTGGCGCGCCAGCTCGATGCCGCTCATGCGCGGCATCTGCATGTCGGCGATCACCAGATCCGGGGCATCGCGCTCGACGAAGCTGATCGCCTCGGCGCCGTGCGCGGCCTCGCCCAGCACCTCGTGCGGAAACTCGGCGGCGCAATCGGCCAGCAGTTCGCGCAAGCGGCGCCGCGCGGGGGCTTCATCATCGACGATCAGCAGGCGGCAGCTCATGCCCTTCTCTCCACTTTCGGCGCATCCAGTCCGCGCGCCGGCAAGGTGATTTTCACCCGGTACTCGCCGGCGCCGCTGGCGGCATCCTGCCCCGGCCCGGCGTCCAGGCGCGCCTCGACATCATAATGCAGGGCGAGGCGTTCCCGCACATTGTCCAGGGCCATGTGGTTGCCGGCACGCCCCGGCGGCCGGGTATTGCCCTCGACCCGCGGATTGACGATCTCGATCTCCACCTGCCTGCCCTTGCGCGCCACCGTGATCAGGATCAGCCCGGGATCGGGGCTGGGCTCGATGCCGTGATGCACGGCGTTCTCCGCCAGGGGCTGCAGGATCAGCGGCGGGATCGCGGCCAGCTCGGCCTCCGGATCGATGCGCCATTCCACGCGCAAACGGTCTCCCAGGCGCAGCGACTCGATCGCCAGATAACGCTTGCACAGGTCGATCTCCTCGGAGAGCTTGACCGCGCGGCGTTCCTCGCGCAGCAGCACGCGAAACAGGTCGGCCAGGTCTTCCAGGGTGCGCTCGGCCTGGCGCGGCTCGGTCCGGATCAGCGAAAGCACGGCGGTCAGGAT
>Ga0307511_10001954_pt1 | contig 21651 bp, 14 predicted proteins | sample 13_EM_MG_FD_200266 | JGI IMG/M metagenome (GOLD analysis project Ga0307511, IMG submission 200266) | Populus trichocarpa ectomycorrhiza microbial communities from riparian zone in the Pacific Northwest, United States - 13_EM | ecosystem: Host-associated > Plants > Roots > Unclassified | place...
GAAGGTGGAGGTTAGTGGGAATGGGAATGGGAATAGTTTAGTGGACCAGGGATAATTGGTATATGGGGCGGTAGGGTCAGAATATGGACGCTGGAGAGATGTCATAGTACAGCGCAGGAATACATGTTAGATTAGGTACGAGCGAGGATCAGGGGAATCTGGGATGAGAATAAGTCCGTTGGTAGATGGGTATTGGTATGCAGAGCACGGGAGGATCGAGATCGTATTGTAGGAATATGAGTGGAGGATATAATTGGCCTATGTGGGTCAGATTATAAAGGTGGCATAGGTGGTGGTGGGGTAGGAGTACGCAATAAAGATGGAATGGGATAAAATGAGTACCAAATGAGACAAGGTCGGGGGAACTATGTGAGAGTAATGCACCTACGTTATAGAAGAATAAAAATAGTAAGGGAGGCTTCAGAATAATGATGGGAGACTCACAGACGAGAGTGGTAAGAGGGCAAGTGCGAGGATCGGAACGAATGGGTGTAGGTTTAGAATGTGGACGCTCTAGACTAGAGGATAACACCGGGAGAAGATATGGGGGATCTGGCGTTAGGGCGACACCTGGTGGAATACACTCTCACGTGCATAGAACTGGGGATGGATTACAGGATATGCAAGTTGAGGGATGGAGGCAATTGGAATATGAGACAGAAAGTCCGAATGGAGGGAATTGGGAATTCAGCATTTAGAAATAAAAGAGGCGGAATTTCCTATCGAGCAAAGGGGGGAACAAGGCAGTGGAACCATAGCATTTATACTATAGTGATCTCTAAATAGCCTTTATTAATATATCTCTACTTCTCTCTCTCTCTCAAGATTCCTCTGCTATATAACCTCGTATTCTTTATAAGTTATGAGCCCGGCGCTCAGCTGAAACGCACCTAAAACAAAATAGTTGAGATATCTGTGGCCTAGTCCCAGTAATACTATTGTCTGAATTGCTAAGACGCACAAAGCCGCCCTACCGTTGCTACACAAATTATCCATGCCCACACACTGATCCCGGTCAAGGAAAATCATATGATAAAATAAGGCCTAGATCCGCACTTTGTGCATTAGAGAGATGGAACCAACCCCACCTGCCACACCACTCACACTAGAAGAGATTGTGGAACGAGATAGGCGAGGGGTGATACAATACGCCCAAAAAAGCAAGAAGAGCAGACGATACCACATATTAACCTGCGAACGAGTCAGACCTACAACAACACTAGCGACACCTGAACAGCAACAACAAAACGAAGCTAAATCGCTCAGGAAAGCTGGCCTTAATATAGACATCGAATCTCCACCCTCACCTCCATCACTACTCAATAATGAGATGAGCGAACAAGAACTTTTCGACATAGAGATCCTTTGGCCAGCGCTTCTACATAAATGAGCAGGCCAGCACCCGAAGAATTTCCACGAAGCCCAAGCAAAGAAGCCGGACCTGCACCAAGAAGCCGAAGACCAGAGAGCCCAGACAGCAACTTAACAGTACAAGAAATCTTCGAACACCTAGTTCCTGGACGAGATCTATTGCCATCTCCCCCACCCATACCAACTCGACCAGCAAGCCCTGACCGACCCCCAAGCCCACATAGAACTACCCAACCACCTCCGCCTCCCAAAATGTCCAAAGGGCAATCAATACCAAAGATCGAGCCCAAATTAGGGGGCAAAAATAACTACGCACAGTGGATGCCATCCATTGAACAAACTTTGAGTAGTTATGAACATGAGGAAGAAACGATATGGGAAATAGTGACTGGGAGGGTAAAAGACCCCGACTCTGAAGCGAAAGGGAAGTCAGCAGATGCAAAGGTCAAGCACTGGAGAATAGATAATAATTTTGCAATCTTAACCATAAAGCGAAATTGTGAAAGCGAGGCTGTGGATGTTATAGGGTTAGCTAGGACGGCTAACGAGGCATACTTGAAGTTGCAAGCCAAGTACGCAGAAAAGAAAATTTCCACCCTTATAGCACTCGTGATAAACATTATAAAGACATCATACTAGGACAGAACCCAACCAATCGAAGAACATATCAGTGACTTCGATAAGAAATTGAGTTTCATATGATCGACTCTCAGAGGAGAAATACCTGACAACCTAAAATAATTCTGAAAGATCCTGACAGACCTTAGCAAAAATGATCAAGCTAAGGGAACATTCCTACTAGCTACCTTACCTGCCTACTACAAATTCCTAATCGAGAATATGCAACTAAAATCAAGCTTAACATATGGAGATATCCCTACACACCTCAAGACATATGTTCTAGGAAGACAGAAAGGGGGAAGGAAGACTATAGAAGATGGAACTAAGGAAAACCCTATAGTGTTAAAAGGAAAGGAAGTAAAACCTGATAATGGGAAACGTTGTAATTACTGTTTAGGAAAGGGATAGAAAGGACTGAACCATACCGAGTCCAAATGCTTCACCAAGAAAAGAGAAAAGAAAAAGCTAAAGAAAGCGAAAGAAGAAGAAAACTCGGATACTGAGGAACCCACCATCAAAATGATTAGGATAGGGAAAACTGCAGCAGCACAAGAAGGATATTTCGAGTTCGACACTGCCTCAATCCATCACACCACCAACAACCTCGACCTCCTTACCGATATAGAGAACAACTTCAGCATGAATATTACAGGACACGATAACACAATGTCAATATGTGACACTACGGGAACGCTGTTGATTAAGCACAACAAAGTTAACATGAAGGTCGAGAAATGCCTGTACAAACCCACATATAGCAATATAATCAATGGGCTTCGAATGCCACAGAATTATGACCAGAAGACTCTAGGATCGGAATCAATAATATCAAGTGGGGGAAAAGTCCCGTACAAGATCGAGAGGGGAGAGGATGGATTATGGATTTAGACAGAGGCATACGATGGCACGGCAAGGATAAATACGATAAAAGGCAAGGAATTGACTCTTAGCCTATATGAAAGGTGCGGCCATATTTCCTAAGATACCCTACGAACTCTACCTGAATTCCCAAAGGAGTGGAAAGAGAAGATCCGATGTGAAGCCTGTGAGAAAGAAAAGGCCACTAAGCCACTACCTCTAAAACAACTACTACAAAACCGAGCAACAAAACTATTTCAACGAAATCATGTAGAATTAATCGGAACTATGGATACCCTCATACTGGGAAAGCAAAACAAATACCTCATGATGATAGTAGAAGATCATTGTAGGTACATACTCACTTATGCCATCCACACGAAAAAGGATGCCAGAAATGCACTCATCGTCATCATCAACAAACTAGTAAAGGCAGTGTCATCAGCACATGAAAGACCTGTATACTTAAGCCAAATCCACGCAGATTGGGGAAAGTAGTTCAGCAATAGCAATTTAATTGCAGAACTAAACCAACTAGAAATAACCCTCAAAGAAGGCATCCAGAGGCATTCAGAAACTAATGCCATCGTCGAATGAGCAAACCGCACTATCCTAGAAATGACCAGAACAGGACTTATAGCAGCAGAACTACCAAATGTGGTTTGGGATATAGCCTCGGACTCCGCTGCTTATACCAAGAACCGATTGCCCCATGAGGCACTAGGAGGGAAGACACCAATTGAAATAATTCTTGCCAAAGACCCTGTTAACGAAAGAAAAGACCTGCACCCCGGTGGACAAAAAGTGACCTGTTATGACTATGAAGTCAAAAACAAGCTATTGGCTAGAAGCTACGAGAGAAGAATCATTGGGTACACTGCCACTTGGGGGACGTACTGGGTAAGAAAGGCAGACGGAGCAACAAAACTCTCCAAAAACCCTACACCAGTTATACTAGATAATGAATGGGAAGAAAGCTCCACCGAGGAAGAAATCCTCCGCCCAGAAGTATCAGATTGGGACCAACCAGAATCTCTGGCTGAAGAATTAGGACCAACAGATGCGCCAAAGAAGAAACGACAGACTGCCGAAGAATGGACAAATCTGGTTCGCAGTCAGATATCCACCAGAAATAGAAAGCCAAAGATATTTGCAGTGGAAACAGATCCAAATCACCCCACCAACCAGCAAGCCAGGGCATCTCCACAAGCAAAATAATGCGCAGCAGCCAGAACCAAGGAGCAAGACCAACTTCTTAAATATCAAGTCTTCACCAAGATCTGCAAATCTGATATCTCGAAAGGAACTCGGATCATCGATACTAAGTGGATTTATCTGGTCAAACGAAAAACAGATGAGACTATCGAGAAGTTCAAGGCTAAAAAAGTGGGAAGAGAATTCACAAAAGAAGAAGGTATCAACTATGATGAGACCTACGACTAGATGATATGAATGGAAACCTTCAAAATACTACTAGTTATAGTGCTTTATTGAAATTGGGTAGTCCGGCAATGGGATGTAGTGGCGGCCTATCTCCAAGCCCCTCTCAAACACGATATTTATATCAGGGATATAAACAAGGATGGAGAAATCGAGTACAGGAAACTCCATAACACACTAGAGAGGTTGAAACAAGGGGGCCACGAATGATTCCAAATACTATGCGATATCATGAAAGCATGTGGAATGCAATAGTGCATTTGTAATGAAGGAATCTATGTTAGTAACAAAGAACAAGTGATAGTAGGAATCATGTTGATAACCTCCTCGGAATTGCCCCTATAGAAGCACAGCTCGACCAAGCGGAATGATCGGTAGAAAGACGAGTGAAATTGGACAAAAGAGGGAAACCATCAAAAATGCCCGGAAGAGAGCTACATTGATTTAAGTAACAAGTCATACTAAGGCAGAACATTATGATAGAATTGATGGTAAAGAAGTACCTACACCTCGAGGATGGCGCAAATGGCAGAAAAGTATCTCTGCCATCCCAAAGTCAGGTCCACCAAAAACCCGATCAAAGCGAAGAAGTCTAGAATTGCCAAGCAATAGCGGGGGGACTACTCTTTATAGGAAGAATGACTTGGTCAGAAATATCAATTCATGTCAATCTGCTAGTATGACGAACGAAAGATCATGATCGGAACAACTACCAGACAGCACTTAAGGTATTGAGGTATTTGTACTTAATGAAGTTCGATGGGCTGCACTTAAAGAAAGCCGACGACCTAGAAATAATTATATATGTAGATGTGTCCTATGGCGGGGAGAGATCGAGGTTACAGAGCGGTGTGATAATGACTTTCTGGAACCAACTAGTTGGATAGTACAGTTGAAGACAAGAGATAGTGTCACTCGCAATAACCGAAGTAGACTATATAATGGATTGCGAAGGAGTACAGGACGTAGGTTGGATGCAATAATTCCTAGTGGAACTAGGAATCACAACCAGGCCCACGTTATATACAGATAGCGAAGAAGCGTACAACTTGAGCAAGGTATCGAAATTTGCTGGGAGGAGTAGCCATATCGAACAGCGATACCATTACCTGCGCGAGCAAGTCCGGTCCGGGAAATTGGGCATCACAACCATAGTAGGGAAGAACAACCCAGCCGATATCCTGACGAAATTACTACCTATCAGTGTGCTGAATGGATGGAAGGAATTATGGATGAGTACGTTGCCAACATGTTACAAGACAAAACCCCGCTCTTAGAAATGACAGAACATCAACTGCTACAGAACGGACTATCACCCTGGAAGCTCAAGTAGAAGAGGGTGGTGGAATATACTCTCACGTGTATACAACTGGGGATGGATCACGGGATATGCCAGTTGATGGATTGAGGCATTTGGGATATAAGCCAGAAAGTCCGAATAGAGGCAATTGGGAATTCAGCATTTAGAAATAAAAGAGGCGGAATTTCCTATCGAGCAAAGGGGGCAACAACGCAGTAGAACCATGGCATTCATACTATAGCGATTTCTATATAGCCTGGAGTAATATGTCTCTATTTCTCTCTCTCAAGATTCCTCTGCTCTATAACCTCGTAATATTTATAACACCGCAGTGGCAGCAGGGGGACGTAGTTCATGGAGAAGGTTCTGCAGAGGATGATCTTACTTCAGGGGGACATTGGTCAAGTTAGATGGGCTACAGGGAGGGGAAGCTGGGAATCTTGTGTCAGGGTGACATTGGTCAGGTAGAATACCCCACAGGGAGGGAACGCTGGGAATCTGGCGTCAGGGCGACATTGGTCAGGTAGGATGTGCCACGTGGAGGTGACACTGGGAATCTGGTGTCAGGGCGACATAGGTTAAGATCATTATCTTGAAGATTGGCAGCTTGCCGCTAAGGGCGCCAGTGGCACTAGAGTGATGAGAGGCAATGGAGATTCTTTTCTGATGCTTTAAGCGACGAAGATCCTTCAAGAAACACAAGAAGCGTCTTACTCGAGAAACTCCCATGTCAATTGTTCAAACTAAATGAGACAGAGTTCTTGCCCTCAGTCCTGACGATCAAGACCTCACCTCTGCCGCTACCAAGATTGCAGAAGATATCTTTCATATTTTCCTAAAGTACTGATGCGCGCCAGTTAAATTAACCTGGCAATTCCCCGTTCCTTCCTGTAGTTTTAATTGTCATTCTGAATTGACAATAGAGGAAGGGATGGCAAGCAAGGTATCTATCTGATGTTTTCAATGTTCCTTATGTCATAACTGTTTACTACGGATGATTTGGAACTTATATTGGTCTCCTACCGTTTATTGCAAAGACTGCAACTTTCGTAACTATCGTGCTTACACTTGTTAATTTGGACTACCTCTATATTAAGCAAAGCAACAAGAGTAGGCAATTCTTTTAAGTGGGGAAGTGTAACCGAACACGATTTCTCATATTTGTTTTAGTACACATTTCCTAGCAACTATTATATTTACCAGATAGCTTGGACATAGTACCTTATGTACTATTGCCTTAAGCGTATCTCGTCCTTATGTACTTTTCTAAACCATGATGTATTACGCCTCTACGCCTGTATTTCTGAGTACTGCAGGCCCGAACTCCTACACCTGCTTTTATGGTTATGGTGGAGTACTTTCTGCAACGGCCAGAAAGCAGGTTTTCTGGAAAGGCCAAAAAATATGTTTTTCAGACTTCAGAAGCCTTGGCGGCTAGTATAAGTAGTAAGTCGTTCTACTCTTCTGGAAGGGCATTCTCAGATCAGATCACTTCAGATAGAGTTCAGACAAGCCTTAAATAGCCCTAATATAGAGAGATTATACCTGTTAATTCTCTTCCCACTTGGGAAATCTGCATCCTCTCAAAGACCCTCTAAGTCCTCGCCTTAGTGGAACCAATAACAGACATACACTATTACTCATGTGATAGTATAGACTCTGTTAAACGGCCCGCAGTGCCACTATTGGCATCGCCCATTACAAGTAGGTAGTTATGTTAATGATTATCCTTCAACTAGTAACTAATGTTTCCCTTTTGAGCTCAGGTTATCTATAGCACTTTATATTATAAAGTAGGGGTTTACATGGTTAATACATAATAATAAAACTTAAATAGTTGTCTATAATTATAGAGTTTTGTCTAGTATAAAAAAAGTGTAAAGTAATATGTTAGTGTGTTGATAGGTTTACCAGCTAGTCGCATAGACTGTAAAAGTGTGAATGCGCTGATAGTAATAAATCATTTTCCTAGTAACTATATCACGCTGCCATATTCATTACATGTCATCAGGTGGCCCTGCCTTCTAGAAGCTTGAATTAATAGGTTAGACCCTCAGGTCTCATAAATTCTCCCACTGTGTCCAGTTATAGTTCTTTGTCTCTTTGGCCTCCAATACTGGTGGTAGACTAGCAGCCCTTATATATTTCATGCCTAAGGAAATAGTGAGTCAGTAGGTAGGCTATGTGCCAGCCTCTGAATCATACATGAAATAAAATCCATCTCTGACTCATACCCACGCGACTCACTAATGAGTTACACGTTCAACTATACAAATGAAATACATGAGTCATAATTTTGTTTGGTGGGTATGCTTTCCCATATGTCACATTCTAAGTCATAATCCGCCAACTACTTGTTAGTATCTACTGGTTCCTACTAGAAGTAGAAGGTAGTTATATTATGCCCATGCATATCTATAACTTCCTCACAGTTTGGCCATATAAGACTTAGAATACCAATTGTGGCTTATTTTATTAACTATATAAATACAGTAGATTTTATAGAAGTTTTAATTTAATAATTCATTATCAGATATAGATAGAGCTTCTTGTTTAGGCTAAGTATATCTATTACATCAAACTACTTATTGAGGAAGTACATTTCTAGTTTAAATACTTATATGTAAATAAGGAAGTCCATATTCTAAAGTATGTTATCTAGTATGCTCTACACTAGCTGAACTTATTTATAAATAATAATGAAGTATTAACAACATTATAGATATTTAAAAAGAAGTATAAAGGAAATAAACATATATTAGAAAATTCTATGAATTGATACACTTTCTTATATGCTATACCTTTAATATCTTCCCTAGTAGACTACTTGCATAGGTATAAAGAGTGACCAGTCCTTCTTCAGAAGGATTCTTTACAATAGTTTATCTTTAGGTTTCTTCTAAGTAAATAGGTCTCTTACTAGAAAGATAACATTACAACCCATTTTAAGTCAGTTATACAAACCAAAATGTTTCACTAATACCTTTTGTAAAGTTGGGTTTTGTATTTATCAATAACTAAAGTAAGTCCAAATAGAGAGTACTTACATTATGTATACTGGATATCTATAATTTATAGTTTATTTGAGATACTACAAGAGTAGTGCATGTATATACATATCTATCAGTATTAATATGCAGATGTTATGCTAAACGAGAGTAGAAGAAAGGGTAACAAGTAGAAATGATAAAAGATACTATATCTTTAAGTTACTAGAGACTTAATGTAAGTGTGGGCCAAGTGACTAGAAGAGTGCTATTTGGAACTTAGCTCTACTAATGTGATTATAAGGTCTTAAATATGCTTACTAGGCCTTATACCAGACTATAGTAGATAGCTTGGATATTTATTATGTGTAGGGTTCATTAGGATCAAAACGTACTAGAGGACAAGAATATTACTAAGGTAGATTACATTTTTTTATAGTAGCTAAACTAAAGTGTAGAATATAAAAGCTAGCCTATATAAGGCTATTGAATTCAGATCTTTGAGAGATATGAAGTTCTCTAAGCAATTAGTTATCTTAGACTTAAAATAAATAATAGTAAGAACTCATCATGATGGAATAAAAATGTGATAGCTTATTATAGACATATCTAGTATTAGAATGATACTTAATAAAGTAATAGAAATGAGGTTGCCAACAAGATACACAACCAACAAGAAAAATGCACTAGGAACATATTTTGAGAATGCCTCTACTGCCTCTAGTATCTTTCCACATCTCTCTGTATCTACTATATATCTCTAGGTATCTTTTGGTAATCTCTTATGACTCTCACTAGACAAACTTTCAAAAGAACAGGCACAAGCTGGAGATACAATAATATATTCGGATACCATTAAATTCTACTATATACATAATAAAACTATTTTAGTGATATTTCCCCGATAAGAATAAACCACTGCCTAATTAGTTAGGCATGAGAAAAGATAGTAGTCAGCAAGCTAATACACATTTAAATAATGTAGAGTAAGACATAAATATGATAGGTAATAATAGAGAAATAGGATAAGAAAACGTGTAGGAAAAACAACAAGACTGATCTCTAAAAATCTATTCTATATCAAAACTTGTCCAAAAAGAGTAAGTACGCAAAAAGGCCAAAAACATGCTACAATATTATGCAGTAAAATCCACCAAAACTACTAGAGATAGATCATATACAAATAAAACATGTACTAGAATATTAGTTCTTTACATGCTTCTCTTCTTATGAAATACTCCACTAGAAAACAAATAGGAAATGTGAAAAATATAAAGAAACATAAAATAAGATAGTGGTATCAAACCCTATAATAACCTACAGATATATCCAACTAAGGCACTCCTTGTTTTAGCAATCTAACATACATGAAACTAAACTAGAATATGACGGATGTATAATAGATTATAATAGAGAAATAAAAGAAAAAAATATATTTGAAAAAGAATAAGACTAATACTAAATAATTCTTTTTAAACTATATCTTGTCATACAAGAGTAGCTACCAAAGGAGGCCAAACAAGTGCTCGAATATATATCAATACAATCCTATAAAACTACTAGAAATAAAATATTTTTCAAGAAAACTTTTACTAGAAATCTAGTTTCTTATCCTTTCCTTATTAGAAAAATCCTTTCCTAGAAAGTAGTTAGAGAAAAATAATAAATATAAAGAAAAATATTCCAATATAAGATTATTAAACTCTATAATAACCTAGAGACATATGCAACCAATATACTACTTATTTCTCCTACTTCAACACTTTTTTTACTGATTACCACTATAGGTATCCTTTCTTTAATCCTCATTTATAGCTTTGGAGGTGAGACCTTCCTTTAGTTCTAGAGTATTTTGATTGTCTCTATATTTTTTCTATTTGACCCAGTCTTTAACTATAGCATTGCCTTTAATTTGTTTGTACTTCATGCTATGTATAGTAGTCTACCTATAGTCCTAAGTATCAAAATCTACAGGTTCTAGCCCTACTACTAGTAGGGATCTGGAAGGGAATTTGGTATCATTATTTAACTACTAGAGGGCTCGGAGGGAGGTTTAGACTTTAAAGTGGCTGGGGAAAAAATAGAGCATCCGCCCGTATAATTATTATTAGTTCTAGCTAGTAGCATTGGGAATTTCTGTTTAATCCAAAGATTAGCGTTAAATACGGGGTGAGTTTTTTCTGATTTTTTGGGGATCTACAGAGTTCTGACGAATTCCTGAAGATCAGTTTGCCCTATTTGGGTAATAAAATTGCCTAAATAGGTTAAAAGGCAATTCTTTTGCCCAATTTTCACAGATGTGGCCAATTTATGCCCCTCTAAAACTCGAGCCATGGTGCACACTACCAAAAATGTAGATTTTAACTAAATTACTAATGTTGTACTTTGGAGACATCCCTCTCTTCTTGTTGGCTTGCCTTATCATTTCCATGTAGCTATTATTAATCTTCTCCAATACTACTACCCATATGGCTTAAGGCAGTTCTTTTGATCTCACTATAGAAATGTCTATACCAACATAGGTATCGTAGTAGATGGTGGAGAATTTGAGCATAAAGGAGCAGGGGTTTTATCTTCTGGTAGTATCTATGGAATTTTTGATTGTCTCCTATATAAAGAGAATTGTAGGAAGCCAACTACTACTATGTTCTAATTGGTTGACTCTTAGAATAGCTAAAATTGCCTAGTTGGTAATTTTTAACTTACTATTAAATTTAAGGTAGTAAGAATTTAAGAATGAATTACAAATAAAGTTAAGTTTGCAGTACCTGTGGGACATAAAGAAATAAAAGAGCATGTCATTATCTGTAACAATATCTGGCTGGTATCTAAATTGTTAGTATATGTACAATATGAATAAGCTAACTAAAGTTCTGTAGTATATCTCTCTGATAGGGGTAGATCAAGAGTATTATCAGAAACGAATTTTTGGCACCTTGACGCCCTGCAGTGGCGCCCTGATGCAAGTAGTCTTGCTGCTACCTCTGGAGGCGCCAGTGTTTTCAGGGTGTAAGAACGCCACTATGCCTAATCGCTGGTATCCGGAAGCCTACATATTATCGATTTCGGATTCATTTTGTGTCTTTTCGGACAAACCTTTGGCCCCTGATATCACCCTAATACCAGGGATCGGCAAAGAAGGGGTCCTGGCGCTCACCATCGTGAGAACTGTCTTCCTGATTGTTACCTTGCTGCTAAGGGCCCCAGTGGCGCCAGAGGTACTATTGGCAAGCTACCTTCCATACCAATTATAGTTTGCTAAACTTCATATTATAGTTTATGTTAGGGAGTACTGGCTCTCAGTATCGTGATCTATTAGAGAAGGGAGGGAAGGAAAATTCATGGTGAGGTGAGTAAATAGGTTGCTAGGGATAGGTAAGAGATGAAAGGGCCCATAGGGCTTTTGAATAGAGTTTTTTACCTACTGACATAGAGCACAAGTCTTGCATTATTCTTATGTATCTTTAATTATCTTAGACTAGTAGAAGTTATTCATAAAAAATGGAAGAGTCTTGGTATAACATACATAACTAAGAGAGAATAAGAATTTGTCTAGAAGAGTATCCTTGATTGTAAAAGTGTAGTGAGGAGTATTGGGAATACAAATTCAGACTTGATTATTAAAAGTGTAGTAGAGAATTTTATGAAGATTAGTATACATATTATTAGGCCTACTGAATTTTGCTGCAAAGTTATGATACTGGTGGTAACTGCTTTTAAATATATGTTAGAAATTGAATTTGTACTATGTATGTTCTTTGAACATAGTCTATCTCTGATAGTTTTAGTAGATTTCATTGGACTATAATCAAGTATATTTTTAGCTTATTTTGGTGTCTATACTTTTTAGATAAGTTCTGGCTTAGTATTATTATTTGGAATTAGTCTTATTATTTTCCTTGCATATTTTCTCATCATATTTCTCTAAAAATTAGCAGTCATATTCCTGTCTCATTCTAAGTTAGGTTCATGTATATTAGTTCACAAACCACTATCTCCTGTTATACCTACCTAATTTAGTAGTAGATTATTCTGTTTTCTTAATGGTTTTCTTATCTTATTGGCAGCCTTATTTCTAACACCTATTTAGGTATTATCATAATAGTGGATATATTAATAATAACCTATTATGTATTTTTTGTAATCTAACATCATAATGAGTCTTTACTGATCCCATGTATGATTCCAAATAGACTTATTACTATAGCAACTCAGAATCTATTAAAGATTTAAATTCCACAATCTTATATGGTACACTTTTCGTTTTGTATACACTAGTCTAGCAACCTCTGAAATATATAACCTATACTAGTAATATTCTTGTTCCCTTGCTCAACCCAATCACTTAAATACACTCCAAACTCTACACACCTTTTAGGCACCTACTATAGTCTTGCATACGATATAGTGGGCATGCTCAAGACCCCATAACCATATTGGTAGAGCCGAGTTCCTTATAGAACTCCTTTACTAACTTGGCTTCTACTTACAATATATTCTTAATTGAAATATATAGAAAGAAGTTGTAGCATCTTATTTGTATAAAGGCCTTAGAATTGATTAAGTTCCATAAGATTATTGTTGCTTTTCTAGTCAACCGAGCTTTAATGGACAGTATTATAATTAGCTAACAATTTAATAGGATTAGAGATATCAGTGGCATTGGGTTTGGTAGTAGAATTGAAATAGATATATTCTTCTACAGTGAAGGGATACTTTATCAAGGAGCAGAATATCATGATTGAGTATGTGGAAAATATGGGTTCTGATGTGAGACTGGGGAGAGTATCAGATCCATAAGAGCAAGTTGAACATTTAGAGGTTTTTCTGGTACCTAGAATAATTACAAAATATATGGAAAAAGTAATCCTGTTGTAAGTATAGGCCACATTAGTAGAGGAGTTCTGTAATGAACTCCTCTCTACCAACATAGTTGTGGGGTCTTGAGTATGCCAACAATGTACTATACAGGACTACAGTAGAGGGCTAAAAGGTATATAGAGAGTAGGAGTTGTTTAAGGATCAAGAGGTATAAAAGGATAAGAATATTACTAGTGTAGCAAATATATTTATAAGGTAACTAGACTAGAGTTTACTGAATGAGAACTATACTACCTAAGGCTACGGAATTTAGATCTTATATTGATACTGAGTTCACAACGTAATAAGTGAATTGGGACTTATACTAAGTAATGATAAAGACTCTACATGATGCCAGATCATATTAAATAAAGATAGCTTATTATAGATAGGTACATTGTTATCATGATGCCTAACAAAGTAATAGAAATAAGGCTACCAACAAGATAAAAAATCGTTAAGAATACAAAATAATCCACTGCCTAATTATGTATATATTATAGGAGTTGGTGGTCAGCAAGCTAATATACATGAAAATAACTCAGAATAAGACAGCAATATAACAGGTAATAATAATAGATAATATGGCAAGAAAAACATATAAGGAAAACATTGAGACTAATTCTAAATTGTCTATCCTAATCCAAAATATGTTTAAAATGAGTAGCTGCCTTAACAGGCTTGAAACTTGTCTTAATAAAAGTCAATAAAATGTACCAAAGTATAAGGGAAGACCGTTTCTTATATTTGTCTTAGTATGCCTTTCCTAGCATCTATCATGTATACCAGATAGCTAAAACATAGTACCTTATGTACTACTGCCTTGAGCGTATCCAGCCCTTATGTATTTTTCTTTATCATAATGCATTACGCATCCATACCTGTAGTTCTGAGTACTGGAGGCCGAACCTCCCACACATGTATTTATCGTCATAGAGGAGTGGTTTCTGGAACGGCCAGAAAGCTGGTTTTCTGGAAAGGCCAGAAAACAGGTTTTTCAGACTCCAGAAGGCTTGGCGGCTAGTATAAGTAATGGCCCGTTTCGCCCTTCTGGAGGAGGATTCTCAGATCAGATCACTTCAGAAAGAGTTCAGACAAGCCTTAGATAGCTTCAATACAGAGAGATTACAACTGTTAATACTCTTCTCACTTGGGAAATCTGTATGCTCTTAAAGACCCTCTGAGTCCTCGACTTAGTGGAACCAATAACAGACATATACTATCACTCTGATGATAGTATAGACTCTGTTAACCGGCCCGCGGTGCTACTATTCGCATTGCCCATTACATAACGCTACTAGATTTAGAACATATTAAAAGAAAATATATACTAGAATATCAGTTCCTTACAGCTGGCATCAATCTTATTTCCAAAGTCCTCTTCAAAATTTGATTTAATAGAAATGGCTCTATCTTTATCTTTATTTAATATGGAATATGAGAAGTAGGTAAGCCTAGAGATAGATTTAGAACAAAGGTCATATTGCCACATTTGTAACTCATTTTAAAAATTGCTCTCGTGCCTCTAGTATCTTGCAGTGGCCCTTGGTTTCTGGTAGATATCTTTAGGTTTCTGCTATAGGTCTCTTATGCTACTCTAGAGTTAATTTTTAAAATAACTGGTGCTAGCTATAGACACAGTAATATATCTTAATACTACTAAATTCTACTAAATACACAATAAAAATATTTTAGTATTATTTTCTTAAACCAGATAGGATATAGGTCTCTTAGAGAGTAAGAATGCTAGAATTCCTAAGTTTCTTATAAACGCTTTTGCTGCTATATGAACTTTTGGAAATATTCTTATTCTTACCTAAATATTTTATAACAGGCAGTATTATATTCCTTTCTCTTCCAGTAGGCATATCAATTATTTTTGGTTTTTCTGGTATTGTTTAGCTTGTAGAAGTAGTGGAAGAGACAGGTGCTGTTACTATAGGATAAGTAGTGTATTAGACCATTTTTATATTAGAACATAACAGCTAGAATAGAGTCCTAGTTGTTGGGATTATATTTGCGTAATGAGAGGAGTCTAAGCTTAAAGGAGAGGTCAGAAGCTCCTAGTTGTAATAGGTGATGCTAATGGTAGTACTACGAGCCAGTTAAAAAAGTCTACACAATTACTGGAGTGATAGTATATGTCTGTTATTGGTTTCGCAAAGTTGAGGACCTAGAGGGTCTTTGAGAGCATGCAGACTTCCTAGGGAGGAAGAGAATTAACAGGTGATATCTCTTGGTATTGAAGCTATTTAAGGCTTGGCTGAACTTTGTCTGAAGTGATTTGAATTTAGAATCCTCCTCTAGAAGGGCGGAACGAGTCAGTACTTAAACTAGTCGCCAAGGCTTTGTAACTTTGAAAAACCTATTTTCTGTCCTTTCCAGAACACCTGCTTTCAAGCAGTTCCAGAAATCACTTCTATATGACTGCAAATATAGGTGTGGGAGGATAAGCCTCCATTACTCAGAAATATAGATGTGGATATGTATTGCGTCCCGATATAGGAACATCCATAAGGACTGGATATACCTAAAGTATTAGTCCGTAAGGTACTATGCTTGGGCTATCTAGTATAGGAGCTAGGAAATGCATACTAAAACAATTATAGGAAAGGGCCTTCTGTCCGATAGTGAGAATAGAGGCCCTCCTATACTATTGTTAGGTAATATGATCATGATTGCTGAAGTGGTAGAGTTTTCTTTAATGGCTTTATCTCTATATTATTAGTTATGGATAGATCCAGTGAGGAAGCTGTCTCTTAAAGCAGGAGATTAGGACATCTTTGCCTGCCTCTTGATTATTGTTGCTAAGGTGCTAGAAGTGGTGCAAGATGTTATAGAGGCAATTTGATAGGAAAAATCAGTAAGGATAGTTTTTAGAAGGCTAGTAATATCTTTGGGGGCTGTAAGACAAGCCTTGAGTAGGTTTAAAGGTAGGTAGATGCTGTTGAAAGTACATGGAGTAAGCTATAAAGCCTCATAGAGATGGGACAAGAGATAGGTTTTTAAACACTCTGGATAGAGCATCTATTATTATGTTTTTGTTTTCTCATATATGCTGAATTGTATATTGGAATTAATGCATAAACTGTTACCATCTACTCTGTTTTCTAGTTAGGTTAGACTGAGTGGGAAATAAGATTAGGGCTTTGTAATCTTTAAGAATAATGGAACTATAATAAATAAGTTCGTTTCTGAAGTGTTTCAATCCATTCATAATAGCTAATAGTTTCTTGTCCAATGTATATTAAATTTTGTAAGTACGGTTGAACATTCTAAAATAGAAATCTAGTTTAATGATAGTCTATAAGGTAGGTACTTGACTATGCCATATACTAGTGGTAATTAAATTCGCATCCACAACTAAATAAATATGATCTATAGATAGACAATTAGTAAGTATAACTGTAGTATTAGTAATCAGGGGTGGTTTAATGTGGTTGAGGGCTTTAGAGTAAGTATAGGTCCAATTTGAAGCAGTAGTAGCACCAGCTATCTTGGTTGGAAGTACTACTATGCCAGGTGAGGTATTATATGATTGTACTAATTCACTATACCAATATATTCCTGTAGTATCTTTTTACAGTGGAGTTGAGGCGATTCTAGTATTTTTTAGAAAGATTTCTAGATGGGAGAAATTCCCTTTGGAGTGATGAAATGTACTAGGTACTATAGCAGACTAGATATGAACAGGGACTTCTACTTGTGAGTATAAAACCTGTTTTCTCTAAGCCTTTGAAACACAGTCCTGAAATATTTAAAAGCTATTTATATGTCTTGTAAAAATAAATATATTATCTATATAGATATATACATTGATTTCTAACTTATACTTAAACAGGTTGGTCATAATATTCTCAAAGGTAGCAGGGGTATTGCAGTCACTCTACTACATAACCCTAGTCCTGCAGGAGCCATGTAGAGTAGAAAATATAGCATACTTCACATAGGGAGAGTAAACCCTGATGGTGTAATAGACATCACTAATTTTAATATTAAGTTTGAAGGAGTACATTACAATTATATTTCTGATAAGGTATTGACTAGGGATGAGTGCAAGTTGCAGCTCAGTATCCTTATTTTCCTTCACTAAGTAATAGATATATTTTAGATTAGAGTAGTTATTTATGTCGGGATTTATAAAGATGGCACAACAGGATATGTCTTTTGCTTTGTAAATTAGGCCATAATTTTTTCCTACTCTAAGCTTTTGTAACATATTTGACTAGAATTTTCATTTAGGGTTAATATTTTTAGTCTTTTATATTATGTTTGGATTTTGTCTATTATTTGATGAATCATACCTAGCCTTAGAGAAGGTAGTTCCCTGTTTTTGGTGGGAGGAAATATATCAGGGAACTAATCAAATGAGTTTAGATAAGGCAATATGATTGTTGTGACTGATTTAATGATCTAAGGAGTTGATGGGGCCGGGAAATGAACTATGTTGGTTTTTGCAACATGAAGAAGATTTGATATAGGGCTAGGATTCTTCTTTAGTGTTTTTCAGCCCATGGTAGGTTTTCAGCAGGCCAGTGTAATTCTGTCCTAATCTGAGAATCATCAGCAACGAGATTTTGGGGCCCTGACACCCTGCAGTGGCGCCCTGATGCGAGCGGTTTTGCCGCTGCCTCTAGGGGCGCAAGTGCTTTCAAGGCATCAGGACGCCACCAGGCCTGATTGCTGGCATCCAGCGGCCCAAATATCAGTGATTTCGGACCTATTTTGGGAATTTTCGGACGAATTGGTGGCGCCAGTTGGCACCCTAACGCTAGGGATCTGGAACGATGGCATCAGGGCGCCAATGGTCTCGATCACTGCCTTCCAGATTGTCACATTGCCACTAAGGGCGCCGGTGGCGCTAGAGGCACTAGAGGCAAGCTACCTTCCATGCTGATGATTGAATAGAAATACTTATAGTATATATGTTAATTACTATCTTATCACATTTTATAGAATAAAATCCAAATAGCCCTTTCTAGTACTTACCTATAGTTCCATAGAAAATTCATTACTTTAATTGTCTTAAACAGTTATAATTTGCTTTAGTATAGTGGCTAATTGGTCCTTTAAATCCTTTCATAGCTATCTGTTGAGTAATGAAATTATTGAAAGTGCATATAGGCAAATTATTGAAAGTACAAAATTGGCAGATAATTAAGTCAGATCCTTCAGTTTGTAGATCCACTAGGGTCTTCACAGGCAGTTTATTAATTTTAATGGTGTGTAGAAGGTATTCTTTGCCTGTAATAAATAGTAGTTGGCTGAAGTTGTCTTTTGTATAAGGTGTAAGTAGGTCTTCTAGGATGAATTAATCTGCCAAAGTAATTTAACTATAGTGTATTCCTTCTGTAATTTCGTATGTCATAGTGCCTACTATACTATAGATTTGATTTTTCTTGTATAGGCAATTCAGTATATTGTTGATAAAATTTGTATATTAGAAGCATTCATTTTATTTATATAGTTCTTCCTATTCTGCTTGAATAAGTTTTTAGAATTTAGAACTTGTATTAGATAGCTTACTAAAGAGTTTAGGTTTAGTTCACCTTATGTTAGTAGGGCTAGGTTGCTGCTAGCCTAAAGTGCATAATTTTGGTGATATATTTTTTGAATATATTTAGACCAATATTCTTTTTTGATAAATATGAACTTGCAAAGGACTATATCAAGCTTGCTGCAGTACTCAATGAAATCATTCCATTCCATTTCAGTATTTGTGTTGGCTTTTAATTCTTGATGGAGTGTAAGTTCTATAGCTTCCAACAGTTAGGTATAATAGTACTAATTACCAATTTTAGTTTTGAGGATCTGCAATTACTTCCTTTTGTTGGCCACATATAGGATAGGCTTGGTTCTGCCATTCAGGTTCTGTCTCATAGCACTGAACCTCGGCCATAGCTTGCAATTACAGGTGAAGGATAAATAAAATTTACTGCTTAGTTTAAGAAATTCGAGTATAGGACTCTGTTTGCTTTAACCATTTTTTCTGAAAAGGCCTGCAAGGTCTTTGCTTCTCCTTCTAGGTGCTAACCTAGCCTGATCATAGGTTATGTGTTTTCTGGATCGAGTTCTTCTGCTTCAAAAATTGCTAGTTTATCATTAATATTGTATCACAGAAAGAGACCTCTTTTAAATGGCGGTAACTAGTTGAGCACTGTATTATCAATCCCTGCTAACAAAGTGGATATATCACCTATTAGGCAGGTGCAGATGTGTGTATCGCAATGATGTTAAAGACATGGAAATAGAGAAGTATGTAAAATAGAATTGGCTACATACATGTTAGCACCTCGATATATTTCTTTTATATTCCAAGAAGAATTATTTATATATCTTTATTTATTGTATTATAAGTTCAGCTTATTTAAATCAACCTGTATGTATTGCGTTGTAACACAGCCTACCTTTTCTACACATATCAGACTATAGCATTCCTAATTGGAAAGTTTATTCCTAGTTGAACAACTACTTATGACAAATCTACTTTCCTATATTAGGACCTCTTATCCTCTAACAAATGGTTATCAGATCAAGCCTTCAATATAAGTCGATGCTTTTATATAGTCAATTCAATAAGACTTAATCAGTGTTCAAATTCTGCATAGCTTTACTCTTAATAAGTCTACTCCTATAGCTAAATTATAGGTTAATTTATCCTATAGCCCACCCATGAGCAAAGAATCTCGGATGCATCCTGTTCGCCAGGCACAATAGGCACCGCACGAGACATGCTGCCAATCTTAAATTCCACCCTCCGTACCCATGTTGCCCTGAAGCTAGGCTTCTTATGTCTTCTCTCATCAGTGCCCTCTCTCCACTAATGTCATCCTGATGCCAGACTCCTTGCATGTCCTCTCATCAGTTCCTTGTTCTTAATACATGATGCTCCGATGGCATCCTCGCTGTTTCCCTTTCCTGTGGCATACCATGTTCCTTGTTCTATTTTCGAACAAATCCAGCGCTGACCATTTTAGTCACTTTTCTTATTCCACCCTATAGTGAACTACATTCCCTTCCTCCTACCACCACACCATGGTTACTTCCTATACCTCATAACTGTACCCTAACTAGCTTCTCCGGAATGTTCTCGTCCCTCTACTACCCTCCTGGCATCTTCCCTCTACTCTATTCAGCCTCCTTTGCCACTTTAAATGCCTTATAACTCCCCTCCTCCCCCTCTAGATTATATACTTGATCTTGCATTTTCGGTCTTATAGAAACCCATTCACTCTTTATTTTGAATACCTATTTATTCACTCCGCATTATTGCTTCCCTGAATTCTTTACAAGTTAATAATATCCCACTTCCGTATTCCCACAATTGCCCTCCTCTCCACTGTGCTGCTGGATACCCATTCTAAGGTACTCCTACCTACAGTCTAATCCCAGATTCCTGCCATCCTCCCCTGACCAACTGGATATCTTCCATTCCAGCCTTTGTACAACCTCAGTCCCCCCGAGTCCCTAGCCCGACGTACCCGCTCTATTCCAATTATGCTCCATATAACTATACCCACTTTATTAACCCCCTGTATTCCCGTATGTACCTTCCATGATATATAACCCAACATTCCATGCACTTTAAGTCCATCGATACAACCGAGAATATACAACAAAAATATAAAGACCTCCCACCAATAACCTCCCTAGCGTTACTATACCCGCATATTACAACCATCTTACATCTGTTCTAGATCTACTCATTTTCCATACCCGAGTCTCGTAGTCTCTCTGTCATTTTCTCTGGTCTATACTCGTAGAGTAAATGCCATTAAAAGTACTCTTGATCCCACTACATGTCCTCCTTGGATTCTGATACTTCCTTATTTTCCTTGTCTTCATTACTCTCCTCATCTTCCTCGTGTACAACCTAAGTTGCCTGAGCACTTACCTACAAGTCCTCCTTTGTCATACTACCTTCATCCTCCTTGTCACTACTTGCCCTACTGCTTTCCAAAACTGTACTCTTTAGTCCCCCTCCAAGGATTTACCTAGCTCTTCTATCTCCTCCACGTCCACATGATAAGCTTTGTCTTCCTCAAACTTCAGCTTCTTTCCATTACTCTGCCCTTTTTCTACAATCTTCTAATACATAACTTTCAGTAGAATCTCTTGGACTCGGGTTGGGTAGAATTGGCACTAATTATGAAGCCTCTTATATACATCTATAAGATGTTAGCAAACCGGAGAAGTCTCTTCATTGTACCCTTA
>Ga0307511_10001955_pt1 | contig 21650 bp, 16 predicted proteins | sample 13_EM_MG_FD_200266 | JGI IMG/M metagenome (GOLD analysis project Ga0307511, IMG submission 200266) | Populus trichocarpa ectomycorrhiza microbial communities from riparian zone in the Pacific Northwest, United States - 13_EM | ecosystem: Host-associated > Plants > Roots > Unclassified | place...
GGCGCCGGCGGCCTCGGCGTACTCCCGGGTCCGGCTGGTGACCACCAGCTGCGTACGCTCGTCCAACGCCTCGTTCACCAGCCGCAGGCACTGCGGCCGGGCCCCTTCGGACAGTTCGTCGAAGCCGTCCAGGACGGGCAGCACGAGCCCGAGCGCGAACAGCCGCCGGGCCGAGTACGGCGCGGATTCCCGCAGCGCCGGGTACGTCTCGGCCAGGCGGGCGGCCAGCCAGCTCCCGAACGTCGGATGGGCCACGAGGTCCCAGTCGGACACCGACAGGAACACCGGCACCGGTTCGCCGTCCCGCCACTCGGCCGCGAGCCGCCGCACCAGCTGGATGGCCAGGGTGGTCTTGCCGGCCCCGGCGTTGCCGACGATCACCAGGCGCTTGATGGCCAGGCCCCGGAAGCGATCGGCGATGTCCGCGCCCGTGCCCGACCAGCTCACCGGGCCGCCGAGCTCGACCTGGCCGACGCGGCCGCCGAGTTCCACCCGCGGGCTGAGGTTCCACCGCACCGGCATCGGCTGCGGATCGGCCAGGCCCAGGATCCCGACCTCGGACCGCCACTGCACCTCGACCGCCTCGCGCAGCGCCCGGGTCGTCGCCTCCGCCGTGTCCGCGCCCTCCGGCCCGGTCCCGACCTGGAGCACCACCGCCAGCACGACGAACACCCCGGTGGCGATCCACACCAGCGGCACCCAGCCGGCCGTCACCTGCACGGTGCTGGTGGCGAGATTGCCCACCAGGGCGAGGGCCGCGCCGACCAGTACGGCCGAAACCGGAAGGAGCCGACGCTTCATGCCGCACAGCATCGGCGATCCGCCGCCGTCCCCACAACAGCCTTAGCTGGAAAGGACGCCGATCAGCTCGGTGTACGTGTCGAGAACGCGGCCCTCGCGGACCCGCACGGTCCTGGTCTGCGGCCGGGTGGCGACCAGCGCCGCCAGGCGTTCGTACATTGTGGACAGCTCCGCCGGCTCAGCGGCCTTCGAGGCGTCACCGCGGTCCGCGAATCGCCGCAGGACGTTTTCCTTGCTGTCCAACAGAACCACCTCGACGAAGTCGACACCGACCGTACGGGCCAGGGCCGCCAGCTCGTCGATGAACTCCACCCGGGCCAGGAACTGGGGCACGACAACGTCGTGACCGGACAGCAGATGCGTGCGGGCGGCGGCCAACGCCAGGGCCCGGGCCGCGATGCCGGCACTGAGAGGATCATCCCGCCAGCGGCCGAGCTGGCCGCGCAGCAGGTCGATGTCCAGGTTCAGCGCCAAGGGATGCTCGTCCACGTAGCGCGCGGCCAATGTCGACTTGCCGACCCCGGGCGGCCCGTTGAGCAGGAGCAGCATTCAGCGCTTCACGTCCCGGAACCAGCCGGCGGCCCCCGGGTGCAGCGGCACGATGCCGGTGGCGATGCCGGTGCGCACGTTGATGTGGCTGGCCTCCGGATGTCCCTTGGTGAACGCCGCGACCTCGGTGAACGTCGTCTCGGTGACGATCCGCACCACGTCGTCGCCGAGATCGTCGCGGGTCAGCAGCAGGTTGGGCACCGACACGGTCGGGCACGGCTCCACGGCCAGGTAGGTGGTGGCCGGAATGGTCGCCGGCACGTAGGGGCCGCGAAAGACGGCGGCCAGGGCGGTCGCCTCGGCGGTCAGGTCCACCAGCCGGATGGACCGCTTGCGGGCCAGGTCGGTGATGGCCGGCGTGGGGATGCCGGTCAGGGTCAGCATCGCGTCGATGGTCCCAGCGGCCAGGGCGTTGGCCGCGTCGGTCTGGGTCATCAGCCGGCCGTCCAGCTTCACCCCGGTCATGGCCAGCATCCGCTCGGCGGTGAACCCGGTGCTGGACCCGGGCGCGCCCAGCGACACCCGCTTGCCGTCGATGTCCTTGAACGACTGGATCGGCGAGTCCCGCAGCACGACCAGGTGCATGAAGCTGTCGTAGAGCCGGCCGACGGCGCTCAGCCCGGCTGGCGACTTGTCGTTGTTCTCGATGGCGTCCAGCGAGGCGAACCCCAGCTGCCCGGTGCCGTCGGCCAGCAGCCGCAGGTTGTCGACCGAGGACCCGGTCTCCTTCGCGGTCAGGACCGTGTGCGGCAGGTGCGGCTTGAGGGCCGCCACCAGCGACGCACCGACCTCCCGGAACACCGCGCCAGGCGGGCCGGTCAGCAGCACCAGCCGGGGCAGGTCGGGGGACTGGGGCCCGGAGCAGCCCGCCACCAGGGACCCGACGCCCACGGCGGCCAGCCCGCGCAGCAGCGCCCGCCGGTCCAGCATGGCTGGAAGGGTAGTCGTCAACGTCAGGTGAACCCAAAGTTTCGGCAGGCGACCTTGCCGAGCGGTCGCCGTGTGCCAAGGATCACTGCAATTCCCGCGTACGGGCGATAAAGGAGTGAGGGCATGTCGACGTCGACCACCGCCCGCAAACCCTGGTACGGCCAGCTGTACTTCTGGGTGATCGCGGCCATCGTGCTGGGCATCGTGTTCGGCCTGGTGTTCCCGCACGCGGCCGCCGGCTCCAAATGGCTGGCCGACCTGTTCGTGAACCTGATCAGAATGGTCACCGCGCCGATCATCTTCCTGACCGTGGTGGTCGGCATCTCCAGCCTCGGCAACCTGGCCAAGGCGGGTGGCCTGGCGCTGCGCGCCATCGCCTACTTCATCGCCATGACACTGGTCGCGCTGGTCATCGGCCTGGTCGTGGTGAACGTGCTCCAGCCGGGCCACGGCCTGAACCTGACGGTCGACCCGAAGGCGGCCGACAGCACCCTGAAGCAGGCCGGCGCGGCCAGCGAGGGAGTCACCGAGTTCATCCTCAGCCTGGTGCCGAGCTCGCTGGTCGGCGCCTTCACCGGCACCCAGCTGATCCAGGTGCTGGTGGTCGCCATCTTCGTGGCGATCGGACTGTCCGGCCTCGGTGAGCGCGGCAAGCCGATCCTGCGGGCGCTGGAGTCGCTGCAGGCCCTCATGTTCAGCGTGATCAAGGCGGTCATGTGGGTCGCCCCGATCGGCGCGTTCGGCGGCATCGCCTACACGGTCGGCGCGTTCGGCAGCAAGATCCTGGGCAGCCTGGCCTTCCTGATGGTGGCGTTCTACCTGACCTGCCTCGTGTTCATCGTGGTGGTGCTGGGCCTGATCGCCCGGTGGGTCGGCTTCAACATCTTCAAGTTCCTGCGCTACATCAAGGACGAGCTGCTGATCGTGCTGGGCACCTCGTCCAGCGAGACGGTGCTGCCGCGGCTGATGACCAAGCTGGAGGCGGCCGGCGCGAGCCGCTCGGTGGTCGGCCTGACCGTGCCCACCGGCTACTCGTTCAACCTGGACGGCACCTGCATCTACCTGACGATGGGCGCGCTGTTCATCGCGCAGGCCACCGGGCACGACATCGGCATCGGCACCCAGATCGGGCTGCTGCTGTTCATGCTGATCTCCAGCAAGGGCGCCGCCGGCGTCACCGGCGCCGGCCTGGTCACGCTGGCCGCCTCGCTGAGCGCGTTCGGCACGGTGATCCCGGTCGTGGGCATCGCGCTGATCGTGGGCATCGACCGCTTCATGTCCGAGGCGCGGGCGCTGACCAACGTGATCGGCAGCGGTGTGGGCAGCCTGGTGATCGCCCGCTGGCAGGGCGAGCTGGACCGGGACCGGCTCACGCAGGTCCTGAACAACCCCTCCGCGGTCGACGTGGAGCGGGCTGCCACTCAGGTTGTGACGGCTTCCTGAGCGGCGGTGGTGGCGCCGCGGCGGCCGGAACCCCGACCCACCCGCCGCGGCGCTCCACCCCCACGCAGTGAAAGGCGCATTCCTTGCACCCAACGCCAGGAACGGCCCTTTCACTGCACCGAACGATGCTGTTGGCTAATTGTTGATCTTGTTAGGCGGCCATGACCTGGCCGAGTGTGGCCAGCCGGGACACCCGCGTGCGAGCGTGTGGTGTCCCGGCCAGCCACGCGTCCACCCGCGCCAGATTGATCGCGACCGCGGTTACCGTGGCCTGCAACCCGACCTTGGCCAACCCGACATACCGGGCCGTGCGCATCCCGAACCCGTTCACCGCCTGGGACACCGTGCCCTCGACACCGGCCCGGGTCTTGTAACGGTCCTTCCACTCCCGGGTGGCCTGCGCCGCCCGGTTGGCCATCAACACCTCATGCTCGACCCGGGTGCGCAGCGTCAGATTCCGGTGCGTGGCCTTCCCCCTCACACACGCCGCCCGTGACCGACACGGTCGACACTGCCGCGGGGAGAACTCCACATGCACCCGCGACGACCCACCCGCACGCGCGCGTTCCCGCCACGCGCTGCTGGCCTGGCCTTCCGGACAGACCGCCCGCTCCTGGTCGAAATCCAGCACGAACCCAGCCAGATCAAACCCAGCCCCAGCCCTGGCCTGCCAACTGCTGTCCTGCCGCAACGGCCCGACCAACTCCACCCCATAGGCCCGCCAGGCGACCACCACCTCCCCGGCATCGATATACCCGTTGTCCAGGAAATGCTCGCCCGGCAGCAGGTCACGCGCGGCCAGATCCGCGTGGACCCGCCCGGTCTGCGCGCTGTCATGCACGGTGGCCGCGGTCGCCTCCGCCCGCACGATCACATGCGGCGTGTCGGGGTCGCAGGTCTCGGTGAAGTGGGCCTTGTACCCGGTCCAGCCCATCCCCCGCTTGACCGCGCGACGGGCATCGACATCGAACGGGGAATCAATCCGCACCCCGGCCGGGGGCTGCCCGTCGTCATCGCCGCGCCACCGCACCCGCCCCGCCTCGTCGCACACGTACTGCTGCACCCATACCCGCCGCAACACCTCGACCGCGCCCAGACCGGCCAACCCGGCCGGCGCGTCAGGGCCGGTGACCGCCGCCCACAGCCGCCACCCGTCCCGGCCGACCACATCACCCAACTCGCCCCGCGCCTTCTCGGTCTTGGGCATCCGCAGCGCCTGCCCATACCGGTCCGGCCAGTCCACGGGCATCCACGACGCCAACCACGCCCCGTCCACCTCCGCGACCGCCTCCAACGCGGCCCGCACCGTGATGAACACGTTCTCCACCCGGTTAAGCACCCGCACCGCGGCCAGCACATGCGTGGCATCCGTGCGGGCCTTCCCACCCCTTTTCAGCAAGCCCTTGTCCCGCAACGACTCCAACAGCACATCCAGCAACTGCCGCTGAGCCTGCCCGGCCACCAGACGATCCCGAAACTCCGACAGGACCGAGAAGTCGAACCCCGAATCGTCCAGCTCCAACCCCAACAGGTACTTCCAGTCGATCCGCGACCGCACCGCGTCCGCGGCCTGCCGATCAGTCAGCCCTTCCAGGAACTGCAGCACCAGCACCCACGCCAACCGAGCCGGCGACAGCCCCGGCTTGCCCCGACGACCGAACAGGTCCACGAACTGCTCATCGGTGAACACCGGACCCAACTCGTCCCGCATCCGCAGACACAGGCACCCCTTCGGGAACGCCGCCCGCGCCACCCGCGCGGTCATCTCCGGCACCTCGGCCCATGGTTGCGGACGCAGCGACATCAGCGGTCAGACTCCCCAGGATCACGATCAACACGAACCCTGGGGAGCCTACGACCCACTCACCCCGAATTAACCAACAGCATCACCGAACGCCAGGAAAGGGCCTTTCACTGCGCTGAGCGCCAGGAACGGGCCTTTCCTGACAAGAACAGAGGCGTGGAGAGCCCGGCGGCTCGGTCCCCGATCACGAGCCGCCGCGGCGTGATGCCGCCGAGAGCCGCTGCCACGGCTGAGGCGGCGGCGTGGGCCGTGGCGTCCCGAGACCGCGGCCCACGCCCTCCAGCCGGGGTCGGCGCGCCGGTGGCCTTCCCGGCGCGCCGACCCTTCCCGATCTGGCGGTATCCGGTTCGTACGGGTAACGCCGAGCAGCCGGGTGGTCTCCGGACGGGTCCCCTGCCCCCGTCCGGGGCCATCCTCGCGGCATGCGAAGGCTCTACCTCTGGGTGCTGGCGGCCATCGCGCTGGGCGCCGGCTTCGGGTTGGCGTTCCCGAGGCAGGCCGCCGGCTCGAAGTGGCTGGCCGACCTGTTCCTGAACCTGGTCAAGGTGGTCACCGCCCCCACCATCTTCCTGACGGTCGTGGTCGGCATCGTCGGCCTGGGCAGCCTGGCCACCGCCGGCGGCCTGGCGGCGCGGGCCCTGGGCTACTTCATGGCCATGACGGCCGTCGCGCTGCTGCTGGGCCTGGCCGTGGGCAACGTGCTGCGCCCCGGCGACGGCCTGAACCTGGCCGCCGATCCGGCCCTGGCCGCGAGCACGATCAAGTCCGCGTCGGCGACCAGCACCAGCGTCACCGACTTCGTCCTGGGCCTGGTGCCGACCTCGTTCGTCGGGGCGTTCACCGGCGGCCAGCCGATCCAGGTGCTGGTGCTGGCGGTGCTGGTGGCGGTGGCCCTGAGCGGGCTCGGCGCGCGGGCCCGGCCGGTGACCCGGGCGCTGGAGTCGTTGGCGCAGCTCATGTTCCAGCTGATCAGGGTGGTGATGTTCGCGGCCCCGATCGGCGCGTTCGGCGGCATCGCCTACACGGTCGGGGCGTTCGGCGGCAAGGTGCTGGGCAACCTCGCGCTGCTGGTGGTGGCGTTCTGGGTGACCGGCCTGGCGTTCGTGGTGGTGATCCTCGGGCTGGTGGCGAGGGTGGCCGGCTTCAACATCTTCCGGTTCCTGCGCTACATCTGCGACGAGCTGCTGATCGTGCTCGGCACGTCGTCGAGCGAGACGGTGTTGCCGCGGCTGATGGCCAAGCTGGAGAACGCCGGCGTGAGCCGCTCGGTGGTCGGCCTGACCGTGCCCGCCGGCTACTCGTTCAACCTGGACGGCATCTGCGTCTACCTGACGATGGGCGCGCTGTTCATCGCGCAGGCCACCGGGCACGACGTTCCCATCGGAACCCAGCTGGGCCTGGTGGCGTTCATGCTGATCTCCAGCAAGGGCGCGGCCGGCGTCACCGGCGCGGGCCTGATCACCCTCACGGCGTCGTTGCAGGCCTTCGCCGACCCGGCGATCCCGGTGGTGGGCATCGCGCTGCTGGTCGGCGTGGACCGGTTCATGTCCGAGGCCCGGTCCCTGATCAACGTGGTCAGCAACGGCGTCGCCACGCTGGTGATCGCCCGCTGGCAGGGCGACCTGGACCGGGACCGGCTGCGGGAGGTGCTGACTCAGCGCCGCCGCGGCGCGACCACCGGGCTGCCGTCCTCGGCGGTCAGCACGGTCACCGACGCGGCGTAGTGCCGGGACAGGCGGTCGGCGGTCAGCACCTCGGCCGGGGTGCCGACCGCCGCCACCTCGCCGTTGTCCAGCAGCAGCACCCGATCCGGGTACTGGGCGGCCAGCGTGAGGTCGTGCAGGGTGCTGACGACCGTCGTGCCGTCGGCCTTGCGCAGCCGGTCGACGAGCTCCAGCAGCGACTGGGCGTGGCCGATGTCCAGCCCGGTCGTCGGCTCGTCCAGCAGCAGCACGCCGGCCTGCTGGGCCAGCACCCGGGCCAGCACGGCCCGCTGCCGCTCGCCGCCGGACAACGTCCTCAGTGGACGGTTGGCCAGCGCCGACAGGTCCAGGCGGGCCAGCGCGCCGGACACCACCTCCAGGTCCGACCGGCTCTCCCGGCCCAGCGGCCCCAGGTGCGGGGTCCGGCCGAGCAGCGCGTAGTCGGTGACGGTCAGGCCGTCCGGCAGCGACGGCGTCTGCGGGGCGTAGCCGATGGCGCGGGCCCGCTCGCGATGTCCAAGCGCCGCAACGGATTTGCCGCCCACCAGCACCTCGCCGGCCGACGGCACCAGGCCGGCCGCCGCCTTCAGCAGCGTCGACTTGCCGGCCCCGTTCGGGCCGATGACGGCCAGCCAGCTGCCGACCGGCACGTGCACGCTCACGTCGCGAACCACCGCGCGGCCCCGGTAGCCGGCGGTGACGGCGGTCAGCCGCAGCGCGGTCACGTCTGTCGCCTCCGAAGCACAAGAACGAAGAACGGCGCGCCGGTAAACGCGGTCACGACGCCGATCGGCAATTCCGCCGGGGCCAGCGCGGTCCGCGCGACGATGTCGGCGAGGATGAGGAAAATGGCCCCGCCGGCCAGCGACAAAGGAACCACAACGCGGTAGCTGGCCCCGAACAGCAACCGAATCACGTGCGGCACAACGATTCCCACGAATCCGATCAAGCCGCTGGCCGATACCGCCGCGGCCGTGGCCAGCGAGGCCGCGGCCAGCACCACCAGCCGCACCGCTCCCGGCCGCACCCCCAGCGACGCCGCCTCCTCGTCGCCCAGCGCCAGCACGTCCAACAGGCCCGAACAAGAGCACAAAACCACTAGCGCGACCGCCAGATAGGGCAGCACGGTCAGCACCTGGCCCCAGCCGCTGGTGGACAGTCCACCCAGGATCCAGCCGTAGACCTGTTGCAGCGTAAGGGTGTTCAGCTGCTGCACGAAGGTCTGCACGGCGGTCAGGAAGGACGCCACGGCCACGCCGGCCAGCAGCAGCGTGGCCGTGCCGGCCCCGGCCGACCGGCCGAGTCCCCAGGTCAGGGCCACGCCGCCGAGCGCGCCGACAAACGCCGCCGCGGGCAGAAAGGCGGTCGCGCTTGGCGTCAGCACGACCAGGATCGTCACCACCATGCCCGCGCCGGCCGCCGCGCCCAGCAGGTACGGGTCGGCCAGCGGGTTGCGGAACACTCCCTGGAACGTGGCCCCGGAGCAGGCCAGCGCCGCCCCGACCAGGCCGGCGAGCACCACCCGGGGCATGCGCAACTGCCACAGGATGGCCGATTCCTGCTCGCTCAGCGGCGACCGGCCGCCGGTCAGCTGGGCCCACACCTCGCCCAGCACCCGCGACCAGCCGAGGTCGATCGCGCCCAGCAGGACCGCGCCGACGACCGCGACCACCAGGGCCGCGAGGACCACGAGCAGGTGCCACCAGGCCAGCCGGGTCGGCTTGGCCATCGGGCTCAGGAAGCCTTCTGCACGGCCGCGGCGACGGCCTTCACCAGGTCGACCACGCGCGGCCCCCAACGGGACGCGACGCTGTCGTCCAGCGCGACGACGTTGCCGTTGCGCACGGCCCGCAGCGTCGACCAGCCCGGACGCGCGGCCACGGTGGCGGCGCTCTGCTGGCAGCAGGTGGTGTCGGCCAGGAAGATCAGGTCCGGGTCGGCGGCGATCACCTTCTCCGCCGACAGCTGCGGATAGTCGCCCGCGCCGCCGGCCGAGTCGGCGATGTCGCGCAGCCCGAACAGGCCGTAGACCTGGCCGTCGAAGGTCTTGGACGTCACCGTGTAGCCGTCGGCCGACAGCTCGTGGAAGTAGCTCAGCGACTTCTTCGGCGTCTTGGCCACCACATCGGCGATCTGCGACTTCATGTCGCCGACCAGCTTGTCCGCCTCGGCGGTGTGCCCGGTCGCCTGGCCCAGCAACGAGATCTGCCCGTACGCGTCGTCCAGCGAGGCCGCCGCCTTGAGCACCAGCACCGGCACCTTGAGCTGCTCCAGGCCCGCCACCACGTTGTTGGTGTCGTCGTAGACGATCACCAGATCGGGTTTGCGGGCGGCGATCGTCTCCACGCTCGGTTTGAACGCGTCGATGTCGGTGCGGGGTGCCGAGGCCGGGTAGTCCGACAACTTGTCCACGGCCGTGACCTGCGGCCCGGCTCCGATCGCGAACAGGTCCTCGGTGCTGGCCGGGCTGAGCGAGACGACGTGTGTGGGCTTGGCGGCGATCGTCACGGCCTTGCCGCCGGCCGGGGTCACCGTCACCGGGAAGGTGGAGCCGGCCGGATTTGTGCTGGCCGGGGGCTCGCTGTGGGTCGCGCAGCCGGTCAGGGCCAGCGCGGCCGCCACCACGAGGGCGGGCATTGTGCGGTTCACAACCGGACGCTATCAAGCGGGCACCGGCTGTGATTGGAATCACCGCCGATACGCCCCGGTCGCATGGCGCGCATGTCGCCCATGTGTCGGCTATGCTTCGCGAACCGAAGTTTCTGGTTGATGTCCGCGGCAATGTCGTCCGGGTAGCCCAGATCGTTACGGAGAGCGCTTCGAGATCACCCGTTTGATGGTGCCTCGACGTTTCGTGACTGTTAAGGTTTTGTCAACCACGGGCCATCGTCGTCCCGAGATGCGCAAGCAAAAGGACGACGAGGGAGGTCTCGAACCGTGACGATCTTCTCCGCCCTTCCCGGCCGACAGGGCTTGTACGACCCGAGTGCGGAACGGGACGCCTGCGGTGTGGCCATGGTGGCCGACATCAAGGGGCGGCGGTCGCACGGCATCGTGGTGGATGCCCTGACCGCGCTGGCCAATCTCGAGCACCGTGGGGCCGCCGGCGCCGAGCCGACCAGCGGCGACGGCGCGGGCATCCTGCTCCAGGTGCCCGACGCGCTGCTGCGCGACGTGTGCGGGTTCGCACTGCCCAAGGCCGGCGAGTACGCCGCCGGCATCGCCTTCCTGCCGGCCGATCCCGAGGAGCGGGCCAAGGCCGTCGCGCTGATCGAGCGGATCGCCGTCGAGGAGAGCCTGGAGGTGCTGGGCTGGCGGGACGTGCCCGTCGACCCGGACGCCGCCGACGTGGGCCCGACCGCCCGCTCGGTGATGCCGCACTTCGCCATGCTGGCGGTGGCCGGCCTCGCCGACGCCGACGGCGACCGTCCGTCCGATGTGGACCTGGACCGGCTGACCTTCTGCCTGCGCAAGCGGTCCGAACGGGACAGTGTGGCCGCCGGCGTCGGCGCCTACTTCCCGTCGCTGTCCGCGCGCACCCTGGTGTACAAGGGCATGCTCACCACCGGCCAGCTGCCGGCGTTCTTTCCCGACCTGGTCGACGAGCGGCTGACCAGCGCCATCGCCCTGGTGCACAGCCGGTTCTCCACCAACACCTTCCCGTCCTGGCCGCTGGCCCACCCGTTCCGCTACGTCGCGCACAACGGTGAGATCAACACCATCCGCGGCAACCGGAACCGGATGCGGGCCCGGGAGTCGCTGCTGGCCAGCGACCTCATCCCGGGCGACCTGGCCCGGCTGTTCCCGATCGTCGACGGCGAGGGCTCCGACTCCGCCTCCCTGGACGAGGTCCTGGAGCTGCTGCACCTGGGCGGCCGCTCGCTGCCGCACGCGGTGCTGATGATGATCCCGGAGGCGTGGGAGAACCACGTCACCATGGACCCCAAGCGCCGCGCCTTCTACCAGTTCCACGCCAGCCTGATGGAGCCGTGGGACGGCCCGGCCTGCGTCACCTTCACCGACGGCCGGCTGGTCGGCGCGGTGCTGGACCGCAACGGCCTGCGCCCGGCCCGGTACTGGGTCACCGACGACGACCGGGTGGTGCTGGCCAGCGAGGCCGGCGTGCTCGACCTGCCGCCGCACCGCGTGGTGGCCAAGGGCCGCCTCCAGCCCGGCCGCATGTTCCTGGTGGACACCGAGGCCGGCCGCATCGTCGACGACGACGAGGTCAAGGCCCGGCTGTCGGAGAAGCTGCCCTACGACGAGTGGCTGCACGCCGGCCTGCTGGAGCTGGCCGACCTGCCCGACCGCGAGCACGTGGTGCAGAGCCACGAGTCCGTGGTGCGCCGCCAGCTCACCTTCGGCTACACCGAGGAAGAGCTGCGCGTCCTGCTCGGGCCGATGGCCGAGAACGGGGCCGAGCCGATCGGCTCGATGGGCTCGGACACCCCGATCGCCGCGCTGTCCAAGCGATCCCGGCTGCTCTACGACTACTTCGTGCAGAACTTCGCGCAGGTGACCAACCCGCCGCTGGACGCCATCCGCGAGGAGATCGTCACCTCGGTGTCCCGGGTGATGGGCCCGGAGCAGAACCTGCTCGACCCGGGTCCGGCCTCCTGCCGGCACATCGGCCTGCCCTATCCGGTCATCGACAACGACGAGCTGGCCAAGCTCATCCACGTCAACGACGACGGCAACCTGCCGGGCTTCGCCTGCACCGTCCTTTCCGGACTGTACGAAGTGGATGGCGGCGGCGCGGCGCTGGCCGCCGCGATCGAGCGGGTGCGCCGCCAGGCCTCCGAGGCGATCGCCGCCGGGGCTCGCACGCTGGTGTTGTCGGACCGGGATTCCGACCACCGGATGGCCCCGATCCCGTCGCTGCTGCTGGTTTCCGCGGTGCACCACCACTTGGTCCGCACCAAGGAGCGGCTGCGCGTCGCGCTGGTGGTGGAGACCGGGGACTGCCGCGAGGTGCACCACGTGGCGCTGCTGCTGGGCTACGGCGCCGCAGCGGTCAACCCGTACCTGGCCTTCGAGACCATCGAGGACCTGATCAGCCAGAACGCCCTCGGCAGCATCGAGCCGCGGGTGGCCATCCGGCGCTACGTGACGGCCCTGGTCAAGGGCGTGCTGAAGATCATGTCCAAGATGGGCATCTCCACCGTCGGCGCCTACACCGCGGCCCAGGTCTTCGAGGCCGTCGGCATCGCCGACCCGCTGCTGGCCGAGTACTTCACCGGCACGCACTCCAAGCTCGGCGGCGTCGGGCTGGACGAGTTGGCCACCGAGGTCGCCGTCCGGCACCAGCGCGCCTACCCGGACAACCCGGCCGACCGCTCGCACCGGCGGCTGGAGGTCGGCGGCGAGTACGCCTACCGCCGCGAGGGCGAGCTGCACCTGTTCACGCCTGAGACCGTGTTCCTGTTGCAGCACGCCACCAAAACCCGCCGGACCGAGGTGTACAAGCAGTACGCCGAGGAGGTCGAGCGGCTGGTCCGCGAGGGCGGCGGGCTGCGCGGGCTGTTCAAGTTCGCCTCCGGCCGCACCCCGGTGCCGCTGGCCGAGGTCGAGCCGGTCGAGTCGATCCTCAAGCGCTTCAACACCGGCGCCATGTCGTACGGCTCGATCTCGTCCGAGGCGCACGAGACCCTGGCCATCGCCATGAACCGCCTCGGCGGCCGGTCCAACACCGGCGAGGGCGGCGAGGACCCCGAGCGCCTCTACGACCCCGCGCGGCGGTCGGCGATCAAGCAGGTCGCCAGTGGACGGTTCGGCGTCACCAGCGAGTACCTGGTGCACGCCGACGACATCCAGATCAAGATGGCCCAGGGCGCGAAGCCCGGCGAGGGCGGCCAGCTGCCCGCGCACAAGGTGTACCCGTGGATCGCGCGCACCCGGCACTCCACGCCGGGCGTCGGCCTCATCTCGCCGCCGCCGCACCACGACATCTACTCCATCGAGGACCTGGCCCAGCTGATCCACGACCTGAAGAACGCCAACGAGCAGGCCCGCATCCACGTGAAGCTGGTCTCCGAGCTCGGCGTCGGCACGGTCGCGACCGGCGTGGCCAAGGCGCACGCCGACGTGGTGCTGATCTCCGGGCACGACGGCGGCACCGGCGCCTCGCCGCTGAACTCGCTCAAGCACGCCGGCACGCCGTGGGAGATCGGCCTGGCCGAGACCCAGCAGACGTTGATGCTCAACGGTTTGCGGGACCGGATCACCGTGCAGGTGGACGGGGCCATGAAGACCGGCCGGGACGTCGTGATCGCCGCGCTGCTGGGCGCGGAGGAGTACGGCTTCGCCACCGCGCCGCTGGTGGTCGCCGGCTGCGTGATGATGCGGGTCTGCCACCTGGACACCTGCCCGGTCGGCGTGGCCACCCAGAACCCCGTGCTGCGCAAGCGGTACACCGGCAAGCCGGAGTTCGTCGAGCAGTACTTCCAGTTCGTGGCCGAGGAAGTCCGGGAACTCCTGGCCGAGCTCGGGTTCCACACCCTGGACGAGGCCATCGGGCACGCCGAGCTGCTGGACACCGACGAGGCCGTCGAGCACTGGAAGGCCAAGGGCCTGGACCTGTCGCCGGTGTTCGAGGTGCCGACGCAGACCCGCTACGGCTCGGCCCGGCGGCGGCTGCGCGGCCAGGACCACGGCCTGGAGCATGCCCTGGACCGGACGCTGATCCAGCTGGCCGAGGCCGCGCTGGAGGATGCCCACCCGGTGCGGCTGGAACTGCCGGTGCGCAACGTGAACCGCACCGTCGGCACCCTGCTCGGCTCCGAGGTGACGCGCCGCTACGGCGGCGACGGCCTGCCCGAGGACACCATCCACGTGACGCTGTCCGGCTCCGCCGGCCAGTCCCTGGGCGCGTTCGTGCCCAAGGGCGTGACGCTGGAGCTGGTCGGCGACGCCAACGACTACGTCGGCAAGGGCCTGTCCGGCGGGCGGATCGTGGTGCGGCCGCACGAGGACGCGCCGTTCGCCGCCGAGCGGCAGGTGATCGCCGGCAACGTGATCGGCTACGGCGCGACCGGCGGCGAGATCTTCCTGCGCGGCCGGGTCGGCGAGCGGTTCTGCGTGCGCAACTCCGGCATGGTCGCGGTGTCCGAGGGCGTCGGCGACCACGCCTTCGAGTACATGACCGGCGGCCGGGCCGTGGTGCTCGGGCCGACCGGGCGCAACCTGGCCGCCGGCATGTCCGGCGGCATCGCCTACGTGCTTGAGCTGGACCCGATGCTGGTCAACACCGACATGGTCGAGCTGCAGCGGCCCAGCGCCGACGACCTGCGGTGGCTGAGGGAAACCGTGGAGCGGCACCACAAGCTCACCGGCTCCGCGGTGGCCGCGTCGCTGCTGGGCGACTGGCCGCGCCGCTCCGCCGGCTTCACCAAGGTGATGCCGAGCGACTACCAGCGTGTGGTGGAGGCGATGCGACTGGCCCGCGCCCAGGGCCGCGACGTCGACGAGGCGATCATGGAGGCGTCCCGTGGCTGACCCGACCGGCTTTCTCAAGTTCGCCCGGGCCGAGGCGCCCAAGCGGCCGGCCGCCGAGCGTGTGCACGACTGGCACGAGGTGTACGACCGCCAGCCCGCCGCCGAGCGGGAGCAGCAGGTACGCACCCAGGCCAGCCGGTGCATGGACTGTGGCATCCCGTTCTGCCATTCCGGCACCGCGGGTTGCCCGCTGGGCAACCTGATCCCGGAGTGGAACGAGCTGGTGCGGCGCGGGGACTGGGCGCAGGCGGGAGACCGGCTGCACGCCACCAACAACTTCCCCGAGTTCACCGGCCGGCTCTGCCCGGCCCCGTGCGAGGCCGCTTGCGTGCTGTCCGGCACGCCCGAGGCCGGCGGCGCCGTCGCCATCAAGCGGGTCGAGCAGACCATCGCCGACGTGGCGTGGGAGAGCGGCATCGTGCCGCCGCACCAGGCCGCCGTCGCCTCCGGCAAGCGGGTCGCCGTGGTCGGCTCCGGGCCGGCCGGGCTGGCCGCCGCCCAGCAGCTGACCCGGGCCGGGCACGACGTCACCGTGTACGAGCGGGACGACCGGCTCGGCGGGCTGCTGCGGTACGGCATTCCCGAGTTCAAGATGGAGAAGAAGGTGCTGGACCGGCGGCTCGCGCAGCTGCGGGCCGAGGGCACCCGGTTCGTCACCAGCTGCGAGGTCGGCGTCGACCTGACCATCGAGCAGCTGCGGGCCGGCTATGACGCTGTGGTGCTGGCCGTCGGCGCTCTGCGGGGCCGCGACGCCGTCGACATCCCCGGGCGCTCGCTGACCGGCGTGCACCTGGCCATGGAGCACCTCGTGCCGGCCAACCGGGCCGTCGAGGGCGACGGGCCGACCTCCATCGACGCCGCCGGCAAGCACGTCGTGATCATCGGCGGCGGCGACACCGCCGCCGACTGCCTGGGCACGGCCCACCGCCAGGGCGCCGCTTCGGTCGTCCAGCTGGACCAGTACCCCGAGCCGCCGTCCACTCAGGACTTCTCGGTGTCGCCGTGGCCGACCTGGCCGCTGCTCATCCGCAACTACCCCGCCCACGACGAGGGCGGTTCGCGGAAGTTCTCCGTTGCCGTGCAACGCTTTGTCGGCGATGGCGACGGGCACGTGCGGTCCATCGAGCTGCGCCAGGTCCGGGTGACCCGGGACGCCGACGGCCGCCGTGTCGTCGAGCCCGTGTCCGACGAGGTCGAGATCATCCCGGCCGACATGGTGCTGCTGGCCATCGGCTTCGAGGGCGTCGAGCACATGCCGCTGCTGGACGGCCTCGGCCTGAACCTGTCCGGCCGTGGCACCCTCTCCGTCGACTCCGCCTGGCAGACCGCCGCCCCCGGCGTCTTCGCCTGCGGCGACGCCCACCGCGGCGCGTCTCTGGTGGTGTGGGCCATCGCCGAGGGCCGGTCCGTGGCCAACGCCGTCGACCGTTTCCTCACCGGCTCCTCGGAGCTGCCCTCGCCGGTGCAGCCCAACCTGCTGCCCCTGGCCGTCGTGTAAGCACATCGGATGCCAGGTGGGCCCGCCCACCTGGCATTTGTGCGATCGGTTGGACACCTTTGTGTTGTCGGCCGTTTCTCTTGGCCAGCGGCCCGGCGCGTCCTTTGCCCGAGCAGCCGTTGTTTTTCCGGTCGCCGCGCTCTCGGCGGCATTCTCCACCGCTTCCGACCGGCGATAGGGTGAATTCCGGCCGAATTATGTCCGTCTTTTCCGGTACGCCGCCCGGCGTACCGGAAAAGACGGAGCGGGCTAGCGGCCCCTGGCCCGCGTGGCGGCGTGCGTCGCGGCCCCGCCGCCGACCAGAAGGATCACCGTGGCCAGCGCCCAACGGCGCTGTTTCGTGCGTTCCTCATGATCCGCGGCGGCCACCGGCTTGACCTTCGGCGCCGTCCACGGCTTGGCCGTCGTCGGCACGACTACCGGCCGTTGCGAAGGCGGCGGCGGAGGCACCACCGCGGGAGCCGGCGAGGGTGACGGCGGCGGGGGCGCCGGGCTCGACGGCGGTGGCGGCGGAGCCGGGGTTGTGGTGGTCGCCCTCGGCGGCGGCGGCGGTGGTGGGGGAGGCGGCGGGGGCGGCGCCGGCATGCCGAGGCAGCCGGCGGCGTCCGACGTGCTGACCGGCGCGGCGGACGCCAGTTCCCTCGCCGCGCCACCGTGGGGAATGGCGAACAGCCGACTCCGACTACCGTCGTTGTTGTCGAGGACGTACAGCGTGCGGGACGAGTCGATCACCGAGGCCCCGTAGCTGGTGCCGTGCGGCAGGCCGGCCGGCGTGGCCACGGTGCGCACCGCGCCGCTGCCCGGGTCGACGCTGACCACGACCGGCGCCCCGTGCATGGAGCTCACGCCGTAGAGCAGCCCGTCGACCGGGTCGACGGCGAAGTCGTCCAGGCCGTCGGCCTCGGGCCGCATCCGCACCACCCGCGTCACGCTCAGGTACGTCTTGCTCGACGGGGTGACGTCGATGGAGAACAGCCGGTCGTCCAGCCGGACCACCAGCGAGCCGCCCACCACCGCGCCGGCGGTGGCCAGCATGAGGTCGTCGCGTGGCACGCCGTGCGGGTAGCCGAGATCGCTCACTCCGCCCGATCGGGTGATCCGCACGATGTGACCGTGATGGCCGATGCCGTACACCAGATCCTGTGACGCGGCGTAACCCAGCGCGTTCATCTCGCCCGGCGCGCCGGGCAGCGCCGTCTCCGCCCCGCTCGGCAGGTCGACCCTCGAAAGGGTGGTCGCGCCGCCGTGCTCACCCGTACGGACCAGGATCGCCTCACACACCGTGGGTGTTACCGCGTCCGATCGGGGAGAAAACAGCGCCGTTATCGCTAGAACGGGTAAAAGAGCCCCCGTCATGCGCAGAATCCTGATCACGCGGCACCGATTTCCTGTTTCAGCGAGTTGGCGGATACGGTCCCCACGGTAACGGTGCTTGAATCTCTTGTCAGCACATAGGAGAGTGAATGGACATCTACCTGCAAGGGCTGGTATGGGTGCTCGGCGTGGCCATTGTGGCCGGCGCGCTCACCGTGCTGATACACCGGCTCACCTCCGGTGATGGGAGGTCTTCGAACAACGAGTCGGCCGGCAACGTCTTCGTGATTGTCGGCGGCCTGCAGGCCGTGCTGGTCGCGTTTGTGCTGATCTCGCTGTTCGACACGGTCAACTCGGCCCAGGACAACGCCCAGCAGGAGGCCAACAGCCTGGTCGCGGTCACCTGGGCCGCCGACTCGTTCCCCGAGGCCACCCAGGCCCAGGTGCACGACCTGGCCCGCAAGTACGCCACCACGGTGCGCGACCAGGAGTGGCCGCAGATGCAGGCCGGCGACCCGGTCACCGGGCCCGGCGCGCAGTACCTGTCGCAGATCCACCAGGCCATCGACCAGGCCGCCGACAACGGCGACGACTGGCTCAAGGACCGCAAGACCGAGGCGTCCAACCAGCTCTGGCAGGTCTACCAGTTCCGGCAGGACCGGCTGGACGCCGCCGACGGCAGCGGGGTCAACGCGGTGACCTGGTTCGCCATGATCGCCGGCAGCGTCCTGTCCATGATCTTCACCTACCTGTTCGGCGGCCCCAAGCTGATCGCCCACGTGATCATCGTCGGCGTGCTGGCCGCTACCATGACGTTGCTGCTGTTCGCCATCTACCAGTTGCAGGACCCGTTCAACGGCGGGGCCAACGTCGGGCCCGACGCCTTCGACTCCGCGCTGGCCAGGCTCACCTGAGCAGGCCCAGTAGCTCCTCGACCAGTTCGAGCGCGTGATCGGTCTCCGGGGCGATGTAGCACAGCTCCACGAACGCCTCCGCGAGACCGATCTCCTCGTGCACCGCCAGCGTCGCCTCCGCGATCTCCTTGACCGACACGTCGTGCCCCGGGTTGACCCGCAGCACCACCTCGATCGCCGACGGGTCGCGGCCCGCCTCCTCGGCGGCCTGGTGGATCACGGCCAGCGGCGGCTTCAGGTACTCCGCCTTCAGCATGCCCGGCAGCATGCCCGCCGCCAGCCAGCCGTCCGCGCGGCGGCCGATCCGGCTCAGCGCCGCCGGCGCGAACCCGCCCAGCTGCACCGGCGGGCGGTTGGCCGGCCGGTGGCCGATCTCGCTCGGCGGAACCGTCCACTGTGGACCGTCGTGTTCGACGACGTCATGGGTCCAGGCCTTGTCCAGCACGTCCAGGATCTCGTCCAGCCGCCGCCCGCGCTCCGTGAACGGCACGCCCACCGCGTCGAACTCGTCCGGCGACCAGCCGACGCCGAAGCCCGCCACCAGCCGGCCGTCGCTGGCCCGGTCGATCGAGGTCAGGGTGCGGGCCAGCGGTAACGGCGAGTAGAACGGCGCGTTCAGCACGTTCGTGCCCAGCCGGACCCGGCTCGTCACGCTCGCCGCCAGCGTCAGCGCCGTGAACGGGTCGAACACCGCCCCGAACTCCGGCGGGAACGGGCCCGGTCCCGTCATCCCGTAGCCGATCTTCGGCTCCAGCGGGCGCAGCAGCCGGTCGCCCACCCACAGCGCGTCCGCGCCCAGCCTTTCGGCCTCCGCCGCGAACCTCGTGATGTCCGCCGGCCGGTTCGCCACCGGGCCGTACTGGGGCAGGGTGAAGCCGATCCGCATGGTTTCTCCTCTCCTGTGGTGATGATGATCAGTCTGCGTCACGGTTTCTCCACCCCCGCGGCGATCTGGCCGCGCTTACCCTTTCAGCCATGGCGGATCTTCTCGTTTGGCTGCGACGGCTCTGTTTGGCCCTGCCTGAGGCCGCCGAACGGCCCAGCCACGGCGAGCCCGCCTGGTTCGTGCGGGACAAGAAGAACTTCGTCTCCTACCGCGACCACCACCACGACGACCGCGTCGCTTCTGGTGCGCCGCCGCCCCCGGCGCCCAGGCCGAGCTGGTCGCCGCCGACCCCGTCCGCTTCTTCCGCCCGCCCTACGTCGGCCACCGGGGCTGGCTCGGCGTGTACCTCGGCGTGCCCCAGGACTGGGACGAGATCGCCGAGATCGTCACCGACGCCTACCGCGCGATCGCTCCCAAGACGTTGGTCAACCTCCTGGACACTCCATTGGACAGCCAGTTGGACAAAACAAGGGGGTGAAATCTAATATCGGGGTGTGACGCAGGAGCGCGACTACCTCGCCAGCCACCCATGGCTGACCTTCGAGTTTCGACTCGACTTCGACGTGAAGGCCCAGCTCTGGGCCCGTCTGGGTGAGGCGTTCTCGAAGTGCCAGCACCTGACCGGCACACCGCTGACACCTGAGGTCGCGCAGGAGCTCGGTGCGGTCTATCTGGCCAAGGGAGCGCTCGCGACCACGGCCATCGAAGGCAACACGCTGTCCGAGCAAGAGGTCACCGAGATCATCTACGGCGGCCGCACGCTGCCGCCGTCACAGCGCTACCTCCAACAGGAGGTGGAGAACGTCGTCGCCGCCCTGCGAGCCGTCGACGGCGACAGCCGGCACGGCGGCACCGCCATCACCGTCGACTGGATCAAGCAGCAGAACCGGCAGATGCTGGCCGAGTTGGAGACCGACGACCACGTCCAGCCGGGCGAATTCACCACGGCCAATCTTGTTGTCGGGACTTACCGTGGCGCGCCGCCGCGGGACGTGCCGTACCTGATGGACCGACTGGTCGCCTGGATCGCGCAGCTCACCGAGGGCAACGACGACCAGCCGCCCAACGTGCGCTTCTTCGGGGCGTTCCTGGCTGCCACGCTGAGCCACCTCTACCTGGCCTGGATCCATCCCTTCGGCGACGGGAACGGCCGGACCGCCCGGCTGCTGGAGTGCGCGATCCTGACCAACAGCGGCCTGGTGCCGTGGTTGTCCGCGAACCTGTTGTCCGACCACTACAACCGGACGCGGTCCGAGTACTACCGGCGGCTGTCCAACGCCTCTCGCCATGGCGATGTCACCGGCTTCGTCTGCTACGCCGCGCAGGGCTTCGTGGACCTGTTGCGGGAACAGATCGAACTGGTGCAGCGGCAACAACTTCGCGTCTCCTGGGTCAACTTCGTGTACCAGCGGTTCCAATCGTTGCCCAACACCGAGGCCACTGCCCGCCAGCGGACGCTGCTGCTGTCACTGCCGGACGGGCCGACACCGCTCAGCGGCGTCCGCAGGCTTACTCCGGAGTTGGCCGAGCAGTTCGCCGGGCGTAGCGACAAGACGGTGACCCGCGACGTGAACAGGCTCCAGTCGCTCGGGCTCGCTGTCGTTGATCGGCACACCATCGAACCGGCCGTCCACCTGATGGCCGCGTTCATCCCCGGACGGGCGAACTCGTCGCCACGAAATCGAGTCTAGGGGCCAATGGCAGTCGAGTTGACGGCGTTACCCGCACCCGCGGTCAGCCGGATCGACCAGCCCGTGCGGCTGGCGGTCTCGGGGCTGACGGCAGGATCCCTTGCCACGCTTCGGGTTCGCACCCGGGACGGATCGCTGCGGGAGTGGGGTTCCGCGGCGACCATCTGTGCGGATGAGTCGGGCGTTGTCGATGCCTCCGTGCACGCACCCGAATCCGGCAGCTATTCCGGTGTCGACGCCTCCGGACTGCTCTGGTCCATGACGCCCATGAAGCCGACGCCTCCGGTGTTCTTCGTCGGGCGCACGACCAAGCCGTTGCCGATGACGCTGTCCGTGTCGGTGGACGGCCGCCAATGCCGTCAAGGCGCGACAGTCGTGGTCGGAGATCCTCGCGTTCCTCGCCGACGCCGTCTGACATCCGCCCTGTCAGGGGTGCGTCGTATCGTCTGCCCGTGACGTTCACGGGCTTTGGCGAGCACGCCATCGACTTCTATGACGGCCTGGAGGCCGACAACTCCAAGGTTTACTGGGACGGCAACAAGCACCTCTACCAGGGTGATGTGCGGGCGCCCATGGAGGCCCTGCTCGCCGAGCTGGAGCCCGAGTTCGGCGGGCTCGGCGAG
>Ga0307511_10001956_pt1 | contig 21649 bp, 20 predicted proteins | sample 13_EM_MG_FD_200266 | JGI IMG/M metagenome (GOLD analysis project Ga0307511, IMG submission 200266) | Populus trichocarpa ectomycorrhiza microbial communities from riparian zone in the Pacific Northwest, United States - 13_EM | ecosystem: Host-associated > Plants > Roots > Unclassified | place...
CTTAGTTGAGTCAAGTGTGTAGTATGACTCTGCAGTAGCTGAAACGCTGGCAGACTAAGTGCAGAAGGCGACTGCATGAAGAAAAGCTGATGTGACAACCTTCGGACATGAGCAATCCGAAGCCCGCAAGTTATCACAATATACATCACCGCGGAATACAAATAGTGAGAGAATTGTCGAAGGTGAGGATAGCGCCCACCATAGCTGTTAAGCAATCGATTCTACACGAAGCCTACAAAGTCCTAAGTTAACGTTTCAGTTCTGACTTTATCTCGGATAAGTCTAGAGGGACCAATAGTTTTGCTGAAGAATTATTCGGAGTTCTGAATAAGTTCGTTCTGGTAATAGAACATGCGCCCGCTCTATTTTATAGTTGGAGTATCCGCTATATAGTTAATAGAGCCCTCGTGACATCAGGCCTCGAATTCATATTCCTAGTGCTACCACACTTCGGCCAAATATATATGATTATGCAGTGGAAATTCAAGGTAAGCTTAAGAGAAGCCTGCCACAAGCTACATTGCTCCACATCGCAACAGACTGTTGGACATCGCCAAACAAATTGGCATTCATGTGTACAATACTACATCACATAGACAAAGAATAGCAACTCCGTCAACATACAATTGGATTCCAATTCCTTGTAGGGGAATCTCATAATGCGGTACACTTAGATAATAAGCTAACCCAAATAATCAGGGACTTGGGCATCACAAACCGAGTCTTAGCTATAGTCTCAGACAATGCTAGTGTCAACATGTCATTGGCTAAGTATTTACAGACTAATGTCTTCGGCCTAAAGTGGAATGCAGAGCAATACAGACTACCCTGCCTCGCGCATGTTATAGCTTTAGTGAGCAACCAGTTCATGAAAGAACTCAAGTCTAACCCAGAAAATGATGCTACAATCTCATCCGCCCCCCAAATCAAGACATCGATCAAAGCACTGCAAAACTATGCGCCAGGTACATTTGCGCAATCTGTATGCAAAGTAAGTTTTGTCCTCTGCGCAATGCACCTATAACATTGAGGGTTCTTATACGCATCACGGGATGCCACACTGTGTCATGGAATTCACCCTTGTTACAGAATCCCACTGTGTTACAGAATCCCACTCTCCTCACGCCCATGTACTGACCTTTTGCAGGTTCGGGAGCTCTGCAAAGGTATAATAGCCAGTCCCCAGCAGTTGGCACAATTCAAGGAACTCCAAAGTGACACGCAGGCACCAATGGGCCTCATCCAGGACGTCAAAACCCGGTGGAACTCCACCTTTGACATACTTATGCGAGCATTGCGGCTACAGGCATACTTCGAACAATGGATCAGTCTAGCTACAATGGAAAGCAAGTATGGCCAGTGGTGACTGAGTCAAGAGGAATGGGCCCAAGTCCAGGAGGCTACAATTTTTTTGAAACCTCTTTCTGATTACACACATGCTATTTCCACAGGTCAGCATGCGACCATATACAATGCCTTCTTCGTACACAATGACATTTTTGACTACATCGATAAACAACGGAAACGTATCCGGAAACTTCCAGCTAATGTAGCCTGAGCAGCCGGATTTCTGTCCACAACGAAGGCGTGCCAGCAGATGTTCCAAAACTATTATTCTAAGACGGAAAAACAATCGCTCATCTACAATCTAGCGACGATCCTGGATCCATCTAAAAAGTTGGCGTTGTACGAGGATTGGGGAAATGTCAAAGTACAGGATACTGCAATGAACCACAAGAATGCGGACTGCATTCCATAATTGGAATATTACAAGTACGTATCAATTCAAGGAACCCACAAACATTACTACAGAGGAGATTCCATGACACTAGGTGCATCTGTGATATGGTCAAAGATGAAATTGTAACATTAATGGGAGCGTAGACTGCAGTTTGAGAACTACTTTGAGTTCAACTATGGCAGGTATGCACCGGAACCACCGGTTCACCAGGGTCGCCTGGATGATTCAGAACAATCTTACATCCTGCGTCAACAACAAAAGGGTACAATGAACCGATCGGAGGATATTCCTGAGATCCAGAGATACTTAGCCATTAGTCTGCTCATACTAGACAGCCAGTGCCCGCTATCCTGGTGGAAAGTTCATGCAACTGAATACCCTACGCTAGCACGAATGGCAAGGGACATATTGAGTATTCCACTGACTTCGGTTGCAGTAGAGCATGTAGTCAGCAGTGCTCGCAATATTTTGCCATACCGCCGGAACTGAATGGGTCACGAGATGATAACAGCGCTAATGTTGAAAAATTCTGGGACGCAATACATGCGAAATACGCTGCGGAGGCAGAAAACATCCCTGCACATGTTGAAGAAGGTTTAGCTGATCTTGATGACCATGCTGTAGGCCTGGAGAGACAGGCTCTCCGATATGACACCGAATTCCTCCGCCGCATGATGCCCATTCCTCTAGATGAACAAGCGGGACTTGGCGATACAGATTCAGAAGCCGATAGTAGCATGGAGGTTGAAGAAGAGTTTGAGGTAGTTGATGACTTGGCAAACACATCGTCTCAGGTGTCTAGCCCATTCAGTTTCAGTTCCCAGTTAACGGGAGCAAGAGCAAACTCGTTCCAACGCAGGTTACTGCTGGAGGAACGAGGGACACCATTGCCCTCCACCCGACACCACCGCGCGAAGCGGCCTCCATCACCATCGGTCCATCTCACACCCTCAATGGCAACCAGGGTCCAGAAAAAGCTACGGCCCACGCAACGTGGGAATTACGAAGTATAATTCTATATACTGGTGGGCCAAACCAAATGCGATCTGGTAAATGTCGTTTGCATGTCAATGTTAGTTTATGTGTTCGATTTCCTTTGCGTGTTGGGTTCCCATTGGGCGTGAGATTTCCTTGGTGGGTTTGTTTTCCAGAGTATGTTAGATGTCCAGAATACGTGAGTTTTCCTGAGTTGGGTTGTGTTCCTTTGTGTGTGGGTTTGTTTTCCAGAGTATGTTGGATTTCCATAGTACGATAGTGTTACAGATTTGGTTTGTGTTCCTTTTTGGGGGTGCAAGGAGTAATTTGCGAGATGCCAGGCTTGCGGCTTTGTTGGTAGTGGGATTGAGGTTTCTGATGTTGGGATTATGATTTTGAGTATATATACGTGGAGGCTATAAGATTGAATTAGGATGGGCAAGTTCGATAGGCTGGGCTAGAAGGCGTTTCTATATGTGGCGTGGGTATTGCGGGAATGAGAGGAGTAGGTAGAACGGTGCATGTGCGGCAGGTGGGAGCGGGGCAATATAGGGCCTTAAGGGAGAGACGGGAAATAATGCGTAACAAGACACACAATCAGTGACCCAAACAATGATGGGTGATAAGAGGGATGATCCGTAACAAGAATGAGAATCCGTGACAAGAACAATAATCCATGACAAGAACAATAATCTATGACAGGAACGAGAATCCGTCACAGGCACGAGAATCAGTGACAAAAACGAGAATCCGTGACAAGAACGAGAATCCGTGACAAGAACGAGAATCCGTGACAAGAACGAGAATCCGTGACAAGGACGAGAATCCGTGACAAGAACGAGAATCCGTGACAGGGACAATAATTCGTGACAAGAGCAGTAATCAGCGACAAGAGTAGGGATCCATGACAAGAGCCATATTCCGTGACAGCGATGGCATTGCAGGATAAAGACAATACTCCGGCACAAGAGGCATGATCTGGTACTGGATGTACATGACCAGGAAGAGGAGGAATCCGTGGGGAGGAGGAGGGTGCATGAGTGAGGTTAAATGCTATAAGGTCGAGCGGGATCAGGGAGCAGTGGAATAAGGATGGAGAACGCGAGTATGCCAGAATGAGAACAATAGGGAATGTGTAGATATGTGCTGAAGAAACAAATGCAAATTCGGAAGCGGTGGGGCTAGGCATAAACAAAAGGACAAAGGAAGTTAGCATGAGGGCTTGGCGAGGGATCTGTAGATCACCGATTAATTGCCGATTCGGCCCGAGTCGAGTTGGTGTGAAAGCTTACCGAGGCGAGGCGATACCCGAGCGAGTTGTTAGGGGTGGAAACTCGCATCAACTCGACCCGTGCCGCACACTAGTCCTTGTCAATGCTTGTTCGCATCATATGGGTTCTCACCTCAGGTTGGATGGAGTTAACAAGGTGCTCCCAGAGCGCTTCTCTTGATAGACAAGGTATCAATTGATGTGCCCTGTCACGAGAGATATAGTCCACCATCCGCTCATCCTTCCACTAGTAGTCTTTAAGCATTGTCTCCTTTGCTTCCCGTTGTTTATGGTGGTTCCGGTGGGCCTCCATGAATTCATTTTTGAACCGTCTGTAGGAGTCCCATTCGAGCCACCTGGTCTCTTCGTTTGGTAGGCATTTGTGCTGGTTGGCACGGTACCAAACGTCAGCCCGTCCAGTTAATAGATCCGTGACGTACAGAATCTTTTCACTAGTGGTGCATAAGGAGAGTGGCATTCGTTCGAATATATTGTCTACCTTTTGAACAAATTCCTCTAACTTTGAGGAAGTACCATCGAACTTGGGAGGGTGCGGAAGGTTTCGGGGTTCCTTCTTGACAGGTAGGGCAGGTGCAACCTGAGTGAATTGAGTCACAGGTCCTTCTTGTGGAGGTGGAGGAGGTGGTGGAGGTGGTGGTGGGATTAATCTGCCTATAACTCTACCTTGACGTAGTGGAGGTGGGGTTCGGTGCCTGCGAATTTCTTCATCAATATCGGCAGAGATTCCCCGTTTTCGTTTGTTAGGACTTTCGAGGTCCTTAATTTTCCGCCATAGAGTCACTGTAATTCGGTCAAGGGCCTCGATAGACTCCTTGTTGTTTTCGTAGCTCTTAGAACGGTCCTCTTGTTCTTGCTTCACAGCTTGTTGACTCCATTCATTCAAGCTGCACAAGTCCGCCTTGATTTGGTCAAATTCAGCTTGCGCTGCGCCAATGACCTTGGCATTCTCCTCTTCCAACTTCTTAATCAAGGTTTTCCACTGGGTTACCAGGGTCGCCTTGATCTTATCAGTTAGGGTAGCAATCGCTTCTTGTTGACCTTCTGCTTGACCTTTGAGGGCGGCTATTTCGTCTTTTACCTGTTGACGAAGGGTAGTCAGTTCTTCATGGGTGGCCTTGGCGCCTTCATAAATAATCTTGTGTACAGCCTGTTGGTCGGTTATTGGTTTGGCTTGTGCCAACAATGCATCCGTCAACTTAGTTATCTCGGTTCTCTGCTTCTCGAATTCCACCTTGCCGTCATTAATGATGGTGGCCAGTAATCAATCATATTGCTCTTGCTATAAGCCCCGATTTGATTGCCTATATTCTCGGGTATCTACCTTGTGATGAGATGATGTTGTGCTTGGAGCACCCCTTTGTCGAGTTCGGCTTTTTCTGGATCGTTGTAATAGGCCTACTGGCATCGTCAATAGATCTGGAGAGTCATCGAGAGCTGGGTATTGTGGTTAATAGGATTGAACCCCATGAGATAATATATCTTCCATTGCGGAATCAGGTTCTAGTTCAGATTCCGAATGAGCTGCCTCCAATTACGGTCCCTGTGTTATCGCTCTTGGAGTAATGGCTGGGAATGATAAAGGGTTGTAGGGTTAGCGAGACCCAGAAGCCTTTGCCGTCTGGTCTTCAGGAGGAGAAATATTTTATTGGATGTATTTTAGCAGTTCAGATAAACGAAAATACTGTGACTACAAAGTAATGTCACGGGGGCTCTATTAACTATATAGCGGATACTTCAACTATAAAATGGAGCGGCCGTAGGTTCTATTGCCACAACGGAACTTATTCGGAACTCCGAATAATCCTTCACCATGTAAAGTCCCTTCTAGACTTATCCGCACCTTCAGGCTTCAATCCGCAATAGAAGACGCTACTGTCCAGTTAAAGCGAAATCACTAGGGTAGCACTGCGAGGTCAAAACTACAAATAAAGTCAGAACTCAGAAAATGTCAACTTAGAACTTTGTAGGCTTCATGTAGAATCGATTGCTTAACAGCTATGGTGGGCGCTATCCTCACCTTCGACAATTCTTTCTCTATTTGTATTCCGCGGTGATGTATATTGTAATAACTCGCGGGCTTCAGATAGCTCATTTCTAAAGGTTGTCACATCGGCTTTTCTTCATACAGTCGCTTTCTGCACTTAGTATGCCAGCGCTTCAGCTACTGCAGAGTCACACTACACGCTGGACTCAACTAAGAATACTTTTCCCAACTGTATCTCTAGGAGATTGCACTACCTATCCTTGTTCAACGCTTAAGGGAGACAACCATAGTTCTATTCCGATGCCAGAGTAACTTTCAGATAGTAAACTTAAAGTCGTTCAGTTTACAACTCAGAGTTCTTAATTAATAGATCCGGCATCATCCATCAGAGTTGTCTAGTGTCCATTGAAAGCCTGCATCATATACACGTAGACCAGGTTCAACTGCTCATAACTCCACGGATATGACTCCGTTGATCTTCATTGAGGTCTTCTTTGAAAGCTCTTTCTGCGTGGAATCTAATAGGCTAGGTCCGTTAGCTACTTTTGTTAACCCAGCATATGTTAGAACCTGCAGAAGTAGTTTTAACAACTTCAACAGCCTATAACTCGCCCAGTATAACTCTGTTCGCAAAACGGATTCCAGAAATGGATTCAGCGTGCAAAACTACCCCTGAAACCAACTTGAACCGAGAGTTCCTAAGAACATTTATTTTCGCCCAGATTACCATTGCCCCTTATAGTGTTACCTGACGAACTTTAGTCTAACTTAGGCCCTGGTGGCTTGATTTTTTTATTTCTCTCCCAGGAGATTTCAGGGTAACCCAAAATGGCTAGGAGCGACGAATGCGGCTAGTATGATATGTCAGTAGGACAGTAAAAATATGCTGATCGCAACCATGTTCATGGTTTCCCGATCGGGGTTAGTCTCGTCGCGTAATAAACTTCCGAAGTTGTTTACCGGTGGGGGTAGTGACCTAAAGCTCATTTGGTAAGTAGTTCACTTAATTGGTTCAGGGTAACCAATCCTAGTTCAGGGTAACTTGGCAAGTTCAGGGTAACTGCTCCCATACAATTTTCGACTTAGAAATATTTTCTTCAGTCGTGTAGTAAGAAAATATATTAGGCTGGAACTAGATCACTAGTAGTCGGAATTACAGGAAACTTGAACTCTACCTCCAGCTGCACGTTCTTAAGTAGTTCCTGTATCCCTGGACTCACCACGCAATATTTCTATTGTCGCGCTGTACTGCAGATAGAAGTATTACTGCTACAAGTAATATTTTCTAGTAACGCGCCACACTTATTATTAAGTATTCCTCAGACATGTATAACATATCCTTGGGTCGTTCTGCAGAGTACAAGTACCCTTAGGTGGGCCGGTAATCACCCCGTGACACACTATACGGAACAAAGGGAAATCTGAGCCAAAATAAAAGTTCTCAGAAACTTTAGGTTCAAGTTGGATTTAGGAGTAGCTTTGCACGCTGAATATATTTCTGGAATCAGTTTGAAGATCAGAGTCACACCGGGCGAGTTATGGGCTGTTGAAGTTGTTAAAACCAGTTCTGCATCTTCTAGCACATGTCCGATTGACACAAGTGGCTAATGGACCTAGTCTCTTAAATTCCATGGAGAAAGGACTTTCAAATGAGACCTTAATAAAGATCAATGGAGTCATACCAACGGATTTATGAGTAATTGAAGCTGGTCCACAAGCATATGAGGCAGGCTCTCAATAGACACTAGCTGATAGGGAAGGATGATGCGGGATTTATTAATTAAGAACTCTGAGGTGTAAACTGAACAACTTTAAGTTTCCTATCCGAAAGTTATTCTGGCATCACAATAAGACCATGGTAATCTTGCTTGTACAATAACTAAGCATAGGTGGTGTAAGGGCCTAGAAATACAGTTGGGAAAAGTATTCTCACTTGATTCAAATGTATAGTATAACTCTGCAGTTGTTGCAACGCTGGTAGAGTAAATGCAGAAGGCTACTGCATGAAGAAAAGCTAATGTGATAAGCTTTGGACATGAGCAATCAGAAGTCCATGAGTTATCACAATATACATCACCGCGGAATACAATTGGGGAGAGAATTGTTGAAGGCGAGGATAGCACCCACCATAACGGTTAAGCAAGGGATTCTACACGAAGTCTACAAAGTTCAAAGTTGACATTTCTGAGTTCTAACTTTATCTGTGGTTTTGACCCTGTAGTTTTACCCTAGTGATTTCTCATTAACTAGATAGTTGCATCTTCTCTTGCATATTCAAGCCTGAAGGTGTGGATAACTATAATTAGGGACCTAAAGTATTTAGGGGGGAATATTACCCTGAAGTAATATTCCAGAACTACTAAATAATATAAAGGCTTAAGTTGATATAGATTCTGGTTCAGGTACTACTATTCCACTTTTGGTCTTGGTTCTATACTTTTTCTTAAAGATTCCAGCTTTCTTATTCCTTTGGCTTTTGTAGATTAGTCTTCTATATTGTTTGTAGTTAGGCATGAGTGACTAAGCCATAGAATTAACCACTGGAACTCTTATATTTGTTGTATCTAACTATTCTATGTCTGTCTTCTCCAGGTCTGATCCCCTTCTCTGGATGTAGACCTTCAGCCCTTAAGTATTACATGCTAAGACTAGCTGTAACTCACTATTGTGGCTGTGCCATAGTTGTGAATCATACATGATTTGAAATCCATGTCTGACTTATTGCGTAAATCATGACCTTAGAATCACACATGACTCATAGTTAACATGTGAAAATAAAGAAATTACATGTGATTCTTCCACCATAATTAACTAGGGCAGTTAGTATAACTTAGTAGGAAATTACATAATAGATGTTGTTTCAGGGTAAGTTGTGAGGTGATGATAGATCAGCATACTGAGAATATCGCTTTCTTATATTCCTCCTTACTTAAAAATGAAATCCATCTTCTTAGTGTATGATATAAGCTTTCTTGATATGTTCATTTCTAAAGGTATTATCAAAATTAAAATGTTTCTTAATAGAAGGCTTAACAATAGTAGCATGAGAGGTAACAGGGGGATTGAGGATCCCATCTCTTTCTGTAGCTATCATCTTAAGTTTTTCTTCCCTGCTTTTTCCTTTACCATTTTGCTACATTTTTTTATTGACAGGTCTTTTACTATAAGTGGTTCCTTTATTCTCCTTTAGCCAGAAGTCTTTTTTCAATGAGTGGTCAATGTCTTTGTTATTTACCCATTCATCTTGGTGGTAGTCATATCCCTTCCATCTAACCTTATATTGGGGAAGTCCAGTACCTGGTTGGCTTCTATATTCCATTACTCTTAATACCTCATACCTATTTTCTTTTTCATCAACAGGTCCTAGCTTAGTTTTTTCTCTTCCTGTGAACCTGGTAAGGTTTGGGAAATAGGGTTTAATGAGAGAGGTGTAGAAGACTGGACTGATGTTTGAGATGTCAGGGTTTTCTGAGAAGTTAAGTTCAACATTTTGGGTGAATGTTAACTCTTTGGTGACTTTGAAGGGTCCTATCCATTTAGGGGATAGTTTGGAGAAGTTGTATCTGGCTGAGAGGTTCTTTGTTGATAGCATGACTTGGAATCCAACAAGGTAGGCTGGGGATGCCCTTCTCTTCTTGTTGCCTCGTTGTGTTTGCTAGATCTTGGCTTTGGTAAGGTTTTCTGCAGCCTCATAGAATCTTTTGGCTGGGTTGGAGAAGATGGGTATTGGTATGGAGAGTGGTATAGATCCTAGCTTTGGGTCAAAGCCTAGGAGAATGTACCAGGGATATTTCCCTCTAGTTCCACTAATATCAGTATTCACCTCTATTTGAACAGAAGGTGCTGCCTGTACCCAATTTGTACCATCTTCCAACTTTTTAGCAGCAAACATATGAATAATAGTCTTATTCTTTCCTTCAGAGGCTGTATCAGTTTGTGGTTGGTATGCAGTGGAGGCTTTATGCTGAACTCTCACTGAATTTGCCCAATCTTAAAATGTTGCTAACATAAAAAGAACATTTTGATCTGTAATAATCTCATAAGGAAGTCCAACGGTAGGTTTGATCCAGTTCTCAAAGATATTAATAATATCCTTAGCATTAAGTTCTTTAATGTAAGGTATAAGGAGGGTGAAATCAGTGTGTCTGTAAGAAATAACTAATAACTTATCAAAGGAAATATTATGAGATCCTTCTCCTTTTTACTTATGATAACCAGGAATTAATTCAGAACAGGGAATAGTGTCAGGTTCCATACTAAGGAAATCCATTGCAATACTTTCCCATGGTTATGTTGGTACATTCAATGGTGTCAGGTACCCAATTGGTAATTGGGTGGAGCCTTTTGTGGATTGACAAATTCCACGGCTCCTGACATAGCCATGGGTATCACTGTAGGAGTTCTGTCAGTAGTATTTGCTGGTTAGTTCTTGGTATGTTCTTTCTAGTCCTTCATGTGCTTTATAAGCATGGGCTAGTTGTAGGAGGTTTTCTTGTGCTGACTTACTTCTGATTTTGAGTCCCATTAGGATTATCAACTTCCATGTTGCTCTTTTGAGGATATACAGGAACTTGTCCTTATAGTGGATAGTAAGGATTTTTTCTCCATCTCTTGCTCTCTTGTATATGTCTTTATACAAGTGATCATTTTCCATACATTATATATACTGTTGAGTCAGGTCTTTGTCTTGTAGCCAGTTTGCTAGTATAAGGTCAGGGTGCATGGGATCATTGTTATCCTCTTCAAGTGCCATAGTGTCTTTAACATATTGCATAGTAGTATAACTGACTACTACTTGTCATCAGTTTCTATCTGAGCTTGCAAGTATTGGCTTTGTAGTGTCCTTTGTAGTAGGTAAATATATCAATAGAGGATTCTGGTTTGGAGGTGAGGTTTGTGCACATGACTCCCCAGTGCTCTTACTGTCCACATTTGACACAGATTCTGATGGTGGTGTGTGGGATGTTGGAGTCATTGTCAAGTGGAGGTAGCATATCTTTGTGGGTTTGTTGTCTATGATTAAGCTGGGTTGCATACCAGCTATTGTTGGGTATTTAGAGGTGTCTGTGTGTCACGGGGTAACTACCAGCCCACCTAAGGGTACTTCTACTATACAGAATGACTCAAGGATATGTTATACATATCTAAGGAATACTTAATAAATAGGTATTGCGCGTTACTAGAAAATATTACCTGTAGCAGTAATACTTCTATCTGTAGTACAGCTTGACAATAGAAATATTGCGGGGTAAGTCTGGAGATGCGGGAACTACTTGAGAACGTGTAGCTGGAGCTACAGGTCATGTTTCGTTTGATTCCGACTACTGGTAATCTAGTTACAGTTAGACAAAGTTTATTACTATACGACTGAAGAAAAATAGCTCTAAGTCGAAAATTGTATGGGAGCAGTTACCCTGAACTTGCCAAGTAACCCTGAACTAGCCGTTTTGGGTTACCCTGAAACCTCTTTAGAGAGAAAAAAAAATTCAAGCCACCAGGGCGTAATTTAGACTAAAGTGCGTGTTGTGACACCATAAGGGGCAATGGAAATCTGAGCCAAAAAAAAGGTCCTCAGAAAGTTTCGGTTTAAGTTGGTTTTAGTGGTAGTTTTGCACGCTGAATCCATTTCTGAAATCCGTTTTGCAATCAGATTTATCCTGGGCGAGCTATAGGTTGTTAAAGTTGTTAAAACTACTTCTGCAGGTTCCAGCATATGCCCGGTTGACAAAAGTAACTAACGGACCTAGTCTATTAGATTCCACAGAGAAAGGCCTTTCAAATGAGACCTTAATGAAGATCAATGGAGTCATATCTGCCGAGTTAACAGCAGTTGAAGCTGGTCCACCTTTATACGAAGGCAGGCTCTCAATGGACACTAGACAACTCGGATAGATGATGCCCGATCTATTATTAAGAACTCTGAGTTGGAAACTGAACGACTTTAAGTTTACTATCGGAAAGTTACTCTAGCATCAGAATAAGACTATGGTTATCTTGCTTGTGCACTATCCAAGAATAGGTAGTGACTAATGGGCAATGCCAATAGTAGCACCACGGGCCGTTTAACAGAGTCTATACTATCACCGGAATGATAGTGTATGTCTGTTATTGGTTCCGCTAAGTTGAGGACTCAGAGGGTCTTTGAGAGCATACAGGTTTCCCAAGCGGGAAGAGAATTAACAGGTGTAATCTCTCTGTATTGAAGCTATCTAAGGCTGGTCTGAGCTCTGTCTGAAGTAATCTGATCTGAGAATCCTCCTCCAGAAGGGCGGAACGGCTCAGTACTTATACTAGCCGCCAAGCCTTCTGAAGTCTGAAAAACCTGTTTTCTGGCCGTTCCAGAAAGCACTCCTCTATGACCATAAATACAGGTATGGGAGGTCAGGCCTCCCGTACTCAGAAACACAGGTGTGGATGCGTAATGCATCATGATAAGGGAAAAGTACATAAGGACCGGATACGCTCAAGGTAATAGTACGTAAGGTACTATGCCCGAACTATCTGGTAAACATAATAGGTGCTAGGAAATGCGTACTAAGACAAATATAAGAAACCGTCTTCCGTTACACTTCCCCACTTAAAAGGATTTCCTACTCTTGTTGTCTTGCCCAAGCTGGAGGTAGTCCGAAATACCAAGTGCAAGCACGACAGTTATGAGAGTAGCAATCTTCGCCATGGACAGTAGGAGACCAACATAACTTCCAAATCATTCCTAGTAAACATTAATGACATAAGGAACAATGAAAACATGTGATAGATATCTTGTTTGCCATACCTTCTTCCATTGTCAACTCAGAACGATAATTAAAACAACAAGAAGTGATGTGGGATTGCCAGGTTAATTCAACCGGCGCGAATCAGTACTTCAGGAAAACATTAAAGATATCCTCTGCAAGGTTGGTAGCAGCGAAGGTGAGGTCTTGATTGTCGGGACTGAGGGCGAGAACTCTGTCTTGTTCGGTTTGAACACTTGACTTGGGGGTTTCTCGAGTGTGACGCTTCTTGTGTTTCTTGGAGGATCTTCGTTGCTTGAAGGTGTTGGAATAGTTTCCGCTTGTCCAATAGCCTTGAACGATTTCAAGGCTGATGTCTTAGAAGTTGATACATTCATCGTTATCACTTCCGTACCCTTTCCAACATACCAGGTATTGGCCCTTGCCAGTACGAGCAGCAGTACGAAATTCGAGTACGTGTTCGACTTCCCATCTGCCGTTCGTTACTTCACCAGGCTGTTCTCCGTGACGACCTGGGAAGTTGGTTGAATCGTTTTCAACGTAGGGTTTGATCTTGCTGATGTGGAAGGTATTGTGGATACGAGAAAGTCGACTATCCATTGACAGGTCGAGTGTATGGTTGTTCTGCTTCCTGTTGACGTGTTGGATGCGGAAAGGTTCGACCCATCTAGGTTTGAGTTTGCTAGATGTGTTCAAGAGGTTGAGGTTCTCCGTGGAGAGTAGAACCTTTTGTCCGGCTGAAAGAAGTGGTGGAACAGTCCCCTTCTTGTTGACTTGTTTTGCCTGCTTCACTTTGGAGGAGTATAGGTTGCGAGAGGTGTCGAGATGACGTTCCTCTGCAAGGGTATAAGGAGTGATCGAGTAAGGAAAGGAAGAAGGACCTAGCTTTCCCTCAAAGCCTAGGAGTGAAAAGAATGGACTGTGTTGTCTTGCGGTGTTGTCTCGGGAGTTCAGCATTAGCTGGATCTCTAAGAGTTTGTGTAGCCATTCGTTTCCTTTGACCTTGCATGCTCGTGTGGCTCAGAGGATTGCTTTGTTGGTAATTTCTGACTGACCGTCCGTCTGAGGGTGGTATGCGGTAGACGGTTCCAACTTGATTCCCTTTCTTGCTGCCCAATCCTTAAATGGCCTGATATAAAGAGAGTGTCTCGATCAAAAACAATATAATAGGGATAACCAATAACAGAAGCAACATGCTTATCAAAGGTATCAGTGCACTTCTCTGCCGTGAGGTTATCAGAAACTGGAATGAGAAACATAAATCCTGATTGTCTACAGACCATCGTCCAAAGTCTCGAAAAACATATCATATGATCATCTTCCAAAGGAATGTTCGGGTAAAAAGTGGAGCAATAAGTGAAAACAGGAGACATTTTAAGAAAATCCATAGTGATATCCGTCCAGGCTCTTGCAGAAACATGTAACATAGTTACTTGTGCTATTGGTGGCTTGTTGCGATACTTAGTCCGTTGACAGGTATCGCAACTCGCCATGTATTTCTTAACGAGCGTTGAAAATGGCTGGCAAATAAATTTATCAGTCAACCATTTCAACGTTTTCTCAACTCCGCCATATGGCGTAGCATCATGAGCTTCTTTGATTGCATCTTCGAGGTAGTTCTTACTGTTCATGTCGAACGTGCTTGGTAAAACCAGCCTCCATTCTCCTTTCACATTTTTCTTGTACAAGAACCCATTGTCCTTGCTTACTCCTTTCTTCCCTTCTGGAGCGTTGTAGAGCTGGCTCCACAATGGCCATATTCTGATGCATACGATGTAGGCGTCCCTCATTCTATCATCCTTGTCAACGTGAGCAACAAGATAGAAGTCGGGGTCATCTTTGGGGCTGTCCTCCCGATCGAGGTAAATTTTTGCTATATTGTTTGCTGGCACGATTCTATACCTGAGGTCTGCGTCTGCCTTGCTTTTTGCCTCGCATGTTGATGCATAGTGTCCCTCCCCTTTGCAGAAGTTGCATCGATGTGTGGCAGTAGGTGCAGGAGGAATTGACATCTTCTCCTATGTTTGAGGGTCTTGAACGTGGTAGTTCTCCTCATTGGATATGTAATGTTGTTGGTGCATAAATCCCACTCCTGGCATACATCTCATGGGATTAGTGGGGGATAGGAGGGTATTATGACCTTGGTTGGATCCGCTAGCTTCCCCGGTAGCTGCATTGCGTTGAGATCTGGTGGTGACTGCAGCAGAGAGGAATGAGGGTCTTTCCTCATCTGGTACGATCTTGATGTTGTAGTCCCAGGGGTTGTTTTGTTGGGTTTGCTGACCCCATGGTTTGTGGCGGGCAATAGGAGCGTTCCTGATTGCCCATTCTTCCGCAGACCACATGTGATTGCAGTTAGGAGCTTCTTTGAGGTTAAGCTCCAGAATGTCAATATCGGGAGTGTCCGAGGAGGGGGTGTTGTTTGGAGGGAAAGTGGTAGCTTTCAATTTCCATGAGTCTCGCTACTTCGACTGGAATTCCTTCTCCTTCTGATAAACTGCCTCCGCTAGAGTGCAGTCCAAACATCCGCGTCCATAGGTTCCGCAAATTGAGCATCTGGTGGTGGGAAAGTAACGATTCCCATTCTGGTGCGAGCTACCATTCGAGCGGCAGTAGTAGTCGTGACAATCCGTATTGTGTTGCTTTCGATGTTGCTTCTAGTGTTCCCAGGCGTCATTGACAATGTCTGTAATGATGGCGGGAATATTGTCGTCATTGGTAGCTGAGGAGGAATCATCTGCGGGAGCGCTGATATGATGGTAACCATTTAAATGATCATGCTCAATGACGTGGGGGTGAGGATCAATCTCATACCTGTCAAAGATTTCTTCAGGGATAGTTGAGAGGGTATCCTCATCTATTGCATTTTTTCCTCCCTGATATCGTCGTAATCTTCATAGTCCCCATTGTTCTCGCCATCGGGATAGGGACAAGAGAGGTGGTGACCTGGGTTTTCATCATGGCCTGCGCACTTGTTGTAGTCGCAGTCCGTGTGCTTGAGGTTGATACAGCCGCGGGAAACCATTGTGATTTCTTCTGGTACGGGGGAGATAGAAAGGTTGTTGCTAGTGATAGAAGTGTCTTAAAGGTTGCTGTTGTCTCCTGTAGGATCGATGCTCTGAGGGATGAAGTCTTGTTCCTCGGTGGGATCGAGGGAGTATTTATGCTTCCTTGAAAGAGCGTCTGCCAACATGTTTTCTTTTCCAGCCATGCGTTCAATGACCAAAGCAAATTCTCGCATGTAAGCTCGCCACCAGGCTAGATTCTGAGAGGTTTGTCGTGGTCGGAGGAAGGACAGTAGTGGTTGGTGATCCTCGAGAACCGTGAATTTGTGGTCTCGGAGTTGAGCCTCAAAAAACTTCAAGGAGTCAACAATAGGGAGTAACTCCATTTGGCAGGTGGGGTATTTCAGCTGTGCGGGGCTAAATTTCTGAGAATGAAAACGACAGGGTCGAATTGATCCTAGTTCTCCTTGTCCTATCCATGATCCTAGTCCAATATCACTAGCATCACATACCAAGTATTTTAGCGCTTCTGAAAAGTGGTCCCAAGGTTTGAGAATCTGTGGAGAATTCAGAAGTTCCTTGATTTTCTCGGGTGCTGCGGTGTGGGTATCCGTCCATCTCCAGGGTTCGTTTTCGCCTTGCAGTTCCGACAGGGTGCTTGACCAGCAGGGCAATTCCGGACAAAACTTGATTAGGAATATGACAACGGCGAGTATACCTCGTAGTTTCCGACGGTTGCTGGGAACCTTGAAGTCTAATACTTTCTTGCACTTCTTAGGATCCATATGTAGCCCATCTGGAGTTAATGTATGTCCCAAAATATCTACACGTTTGGTGAAGAACTGGCATTTGCTAGCCCTCAACCAAAACTTCTTGTCTTGGAGTCGTTATAGAACCTTCTGTAAGGTAGCTACATGTTCGTCATAGGTACTTGAAAAGATAATAATGTTGTCAATATAGATGACAAGATCCTTGAAGACCATGTCCTTAAAGATTTCGTAAATGGCTCATACCATCGTGGCAGGAGCATTGCGGTCGCCTTGTTGTATCATGCGACTGTGATAATATCCCATGTGCGCAAGGAAGGTGGAGTGTTATTACGACTCGTCTTCGATTCTGATGTTGTGGTACCTATCTGCTAGGTCAATCTTGCTCTTGTACTTCTGAGCAGCGACTAGCTCCATGAGTTCCTCGATACTTGGTAGGGGTGTGTGGTTGGGATCAAACGCTTCATTCCGATCCTTGGCATCTAGAATGCGCCGGGGTTTGGTGGGATCATCTCCTTTGGCTTGGGCGAACAGAACTACCGCATTGGTATTATGTTCTGCACGATAAATCCGTCCGGAGGCTTCTTCTTTGGTGAGCTGTCTTGTGAGCTCTACGTAAAATTTGATCATCTCGTTTGGCTTGTACGAACAGAACTACCGCATTGGTATCATGTTCTACATGATAAATCCGTCCTGAGGCTTCTTCCTCGGTGAGCTGTCTCATGAGCTCTGCGTAAAATTTGGAGGCTGAGGGTCGCCATTTTGGTACCCATGTAGAGCCGGGTTTTGAGCAACTTCGGTGGTTGATAGTTCTGAGGGGTGGCAACTCATTGTGTGTGGTTACCGGAAATAACTGGGCAAATTCAACGAAGGGGTTGAATTCCCGACTTTCTCCGAGACTCATAGCTGAGACGATGAATTCAAAGATTGGTAGAAGATAGTCTGATACTTCATCTTCTATTGTGAGTGCAGCAGATGTGACTTGCCCCGTAGCAAGCCCTGCCTTCCTCCATTCCTTGAGTGCAAACTGTGCCATCTCTTCTGGTTGGATGGTGACAGGCTTTGGTCCTGCTAGGATTAAGGGGTTTAGAGCTTTAAGCGCTGGCTTGCCTAGGATCATATCCCAGCCTGCCAGATGCGCTACATATAGCGTTCTTGTTTCCGTATAACCCCCGTAGTCCATTTGGACATCACATGCCCTTTCTATCACACCTTTTGATCCTTTGATCACGGTGTTAAGTGACTTCTTGTCGATTCCGTAGGGTGGGTAGGCCATAGAGGTGTACTAATTGGGCGTTGATGAGATCTCCGCCAGTCGTCTGTAAATCCACAAGGGCTAATGCAGGGTGGCCGTTAACCTTGACCCGAACCCTGCTATAGTCTAATTCATCGGTAGGCTGGGGTTTTGCCTTGGTTTTGCCCTTGTAGTTATTCTTGGCGATAACTGGTTTACTGGTGTGTTGCAGGGATAGGACTTGGGCGTCGGTGCGCATGGGTATTTTTGAAGTTTGCTTCTTGCAATCCTTGAAGGTGTGACCAGGTGCACGGCACCAAAGGCACTTCCGATCCCTGATCAACTATATTTTGTTTTGTGATGTTAACGTCTTGTTAACCACTTCCCAGTCCGGGTCCTTGGTAGTTGTTGTTTTCATGGCAGGGGTTCTTCCAGGAATAGAATTTGTTTTCTTGTTGTCTGTCTTCCGATTCCTGCAGTGATATCGACTAGAGTTCGGAGCTGGTTGGGTAGCAGGCTGTCGAGCAGGTTTGGGTGTAGTTGAGATACGCCCATGTTTTCGTGCAGCCTCGTATGATTCCGCTTTCTTGACCAGGTCATTGAACGTCCATGAATTAAGTATTTGTGGAACCAGGGTGGTTTCCATGTAATCTGGCAGGTGGTTGAGGAATTTCCTGCGTTTGACTTCTTCCGAAATGCATTGGTTTCCATCCTTGTCGATAAGCTTAATCTGAAGTTCCTCCAGCCAGTTGGCAACAGTTTTGATACCCATGTGTCTTCCATCTTTGTGGGGTAATGCGGCCTCCTATTTCTTCCACAGGAGGTCCTTGCATGTGGAGGGAATAAGGAATTCCCGTAGCACTAGCATGAAGCTGAAAAAAGACACCTTGTCCCTTTCCTTGATAAGGTGGTGGTTATAAGTAGTGAGTGCACTGCCTTGCAGTTTGAATCCAATAAAGTCCAACGCCTCCTTCGATTCCAATCTTATACCTTTCATACTTAACCATCTCTGTATCGCATTGACCCAAGTGTCAAGGTACTGTGAGTCTCACCATTTCTTATCTCCACTAGTGAGATTTTCTGGAGCATCAATCTTGATACCATATATTCGTTTGGACATTTTTGATGACGTTTCAGGTGTCACAATTCCTGTCCTCGTTTCCCATTGCTGTTGTTCTGGTGTCTTACCACGATCTGTTCGTTTCTTGATCTTCTTAACCTTCTTCTTTGGTTTGCGTATGGTTCTGTGACTGTGGACTGACGATCCGCTGCTAGAGCTTCCACTGCTAGAGCTACTATCGTATCTATCATCATCTCCTCCACCTGCTGTTGTACCCCGTCCTAGGGAAGGGGTTTGATCCTCGTTGTCTCCTCCATTGTTTGGGTTGCCAGTATCCGAGGTACGTTCCACAATGTCATCTTCTGGCACAATGCTAGTCTAAGATCCTATGCTGACTTCTGGTGCAGAGTGTTGTTTGGTTGGCGTCTCAGGAGGGTCCCTTCTGTCTTGTCCTTTTGGTCATTTGGCTATAGGTGGGTCCTCGAACTGACCTGGTATAACAGGTAGAAGGAGGTGCTGAGCACATAGCATGAAGGACATAATATCATCCCATTCCTTCAGAACCCAGTGAGGTTCTGTGAGGTGTGGAATCTTGGGGCGTTTTAGGCGCTCTGCAAGCACCGTTGTAAGCTCCAAATCCTTACTTTCAAATGGGATGGTTGTGTTCCAAAGATAGTGTTTGGTTGTTGCTTCGAGAACCAGTTGTCTATCTTTTAGATGAAAGCAGTGAAGATACCCAAGCGTTTGTGTAAAGGCGAGGATATCATGTATTTGTGGTTGTACTTTCTTCCAGTTTGCTTCTGTCATAGGAGGTGACTCAAATTCCCAAGTTGTGAGAGGAGAGTCTTCTTCTGGTTTCCCGACATCGACAGTGTAGACGGTGAGAGGAGGTGGGTTGACTGATTCCTGGAACGTTTGTGGTTCAGGATTGTCTCTTTTCTTTCATGGTGTGTCGGATATTAACTTCTTGATGTCCTCTGTAATCATAGGTAATCTTCGTGACTTGTGGTAGGTATAGGGCTTATCTGTCTTGGAGGCCATAAAGTCGATTACTCGTTCGGATATTACGAGTTATTTTTCCCCCTTCTCCGTGTATTGTGGGGAGAAGTGCGTCGGTCCAAACGTGAATCATTTCCGATCGACTTCGGATGCCTGTAGCCCGGCTGCCTGTTTGATATGTAGGCAGGATAGTGGGAACGAGGAGAGCACGGATGCTTGTTCATCGTTTTCTTCCGCTCCTACGATGGTAGGTACTCCTGAGGCGTGGGTTATACCAACGACGTCTAAGATGCCCTTCCCGATGGAAGGTTTTGGAGATAGTGAGAGTGGTGGCAAGAAGACCGTGAGATAGTCTCCTTATATGGAAGAATTGAATATCTCAAACTCCTCGAGTTTTGAGCTGATGCCAACTGAAAATGGTTCAGTTGGGAAGGAGGATAGATGTGTCTCGACTCTTAGGGATCTGATGTTAGATGAAACAGGAAGTAACTATGTAGTTGTTGCTATACTTTCATATGTTTCTTCCAATTGTGAGAAAAACGAGGCTGAGCCGTCGAATGGTGATGAGTATTTGAACGCTGCTGTCACAGGGTGACTACCGGCCCATCTAAGGGTACTAGTGCTATACAGAACGACCCAAGGATATGTTATACAGGTCTAAGGAATACGTAATAAATAAGTATTGCGCATTACTAGAAAATATTACTCGTAGTAGTAATACTTCTATCTGCAGTACAGCTCGACAATAGAGATATTGCGTGCTGAGTCCAGGAATACAGAAACTACTTAAGGACGTGCAGCTGGAGCACCAGTTCAAGTTTCGTATGATTCCGACTACTAGTGATCTATTTACAGTTAGACAAAGTTTCTTACTATATGACTGAAGAAAATATTTCTAAGTCGAAAATTGTATGGGAGCAGTTACCCTGAACTTGCCAAGTTACCCTGAACTAGGATTGGTTACCCTAAACCTACTAAGTGAGCGACTTACCAAATACAGTTTAGGTCAACACCCCCTCAGTAAGCAACTTTGGAAGCTTATTGCGGGACGAGACTAAGCCCGATCGGGAAACTGTAAACATGGTTGCGATTAGCATATTTTTACGGTCCTACCGACATATCATACTAGCCGCATTCGTCATTCCTAGCCTTCTTGAGTTACCCTGATATCTCCTTAAAGACAAATAAAAAAAACCACCCACCAGGGCGTAATTTACACTAAAGTACGTCCTGTGACACTATAAGGGGCAACGGAAATCTGAGCGAAAATAAAAGTTCTCAGAAACTTTCGGTTCAAGTTGGTTTTAGCGGTAGTTTTGCACGCTGAATCCATTTCTGGAATCCCTTTGGCGATCAGTGTTATACTGGGCGAGTTATAGGCTGTTTAAGTTGTTAAAACTACTTCCGCAGGTTCTAGCATATGCCCGGTTGACAAAAATAGCTAACGGAACTAGTCTATTAGATTCCACGCAGAAAGAGCTTTCAAATAAGACCTTAATGAAGATCAACGGAGTCATATCCGCGGAGTTATGAGCAGTTGTAGCTGGTCCACGTGTATACGAGGCAGGCTCTCAATGGACACTAGACAACTCGGATGGATGATGCCGGATCTATTAATTAAGAACTCTGAGTTGTAAACTGAACGACTTAAAGTTTACTATCTGGAAATTACTCTCGCATCGGAATAAGACTATGATTATCTCGCATAAGCAGTAAGCAAGAATAGGTAGTGTAATCTCCTAGAGATACAGTTGGGAAAAGTATTCTTAGTTGAGGCAAGTGTGTAGTATGACTCTGCAGTAGCTGAAACGCTGGCAGACTAAGTGCAGAAGGCGACTGCATGAAGAAAAGCTGATGTG
>Ga0307511_10001957_pt1 | contig 21646 bp, 15 predicted proteins | sample 13_EM_MG_FD_200266 | JGI IMG/M metagenome (GOLD analysis project Ga0307511, IMG submission 200266) | Populus trichocarpa ectomycorrhiza microbial communities from riparian zone in the Pacific Northwest, United States - 13_EM | ecosystem: Host-associated > Plants > Roots > Unclassified | place...
TAGGCCTAGACCCGCTCTGATAGATGCCAGTGATTGTTCAAGGCCCTATATGTTTGTTGGTATGTTATAGAGCTCAAGCCTGCCAGCCCCCAACTAGTGGTGAGTACCTTAAAATTCCGTAATTTGCATAATTCACCACTGCCCTCAATTTCGATCGTTTGTACAGCACACAAGTCTCTACATTGATGTTAGTTACTTTTAGGGACCCAGGCAAAGATTCATGAAAGTTAATAGCACAAGTGGGTGTGTGGTAGTTCTGATACTTTCTGCCTCCACCCCATACTACCCCTCCCCCCTTGCCCTAGGCATATATAGTGCCCAAGGTCGCTTAGGTTTGAGCTTGCAAAGTCCACTAGTCAATGCAGTGCGATATGCCGACTGATATTGGGCACCACGGGTGGCTTTACATCACCCATAAGCTTCTTAGTAACTGCTCTTTGCAGCGGCTAACTGCTCATCCTCTTCGTACTATATCAATGAAGTTGTAATGCCCTGTTTTTGTGTCAGCACCCCTCCCCTCATCAGGGTCAATAGGCCATGGAATACCGCCTTAATCATTAGTGCTATTGGATTTTGGGAGGTGATAATTCTAAGCGGAGGGCAAATGGAGGGCTACATGAGGCACCTGCTACGTAGGCGTAGATATCCTATATGGGTACCATGACTGAGTGCAAAAGTGTATCACTCGCTACTGTGGGTATGTTTAGGAGTTCCAAGTATGCAGGGGTTCATTTCTGTCGCTTCCCTACTAAAAAAAAAAAAATTGCCCACCAATGATAATAGGACCGCTGAATTCCACAAACATATGATGATGAACCTCACTACCTTGTAAGCAGAATTACTCCCTACGCCCTGGCATTGTCCGCCCGCTAGACGTAAGTGCTAGCCCACCAAGTTGTGTACTGTTAAGTTAATCTAGGACATGCGAGTCGATTAATTGTGGTTGCATGATTCTCGACCTCCGATGGGAAATTTCGGAGCGCGAATTCAGGGAAAGTGAACCCGCTCCAAAACCCTCGATACCTAGAATCTCTTCGCCTTATATAGTGCGTTGCACATGTCGACATGTAACCACAGTATGGAGGGCTGAAAAGAAGTGGTATAATAAATCTTGAACCTTTTCGACATATGGATTTATATAATTACGTAGGTATTGATAACAACAAGTCCTATTTCGAGATTATTTGATGGAATTTTTTCTCTCCATGGCTCTTAAGGACTATTATGGTTTATATGTGGATGTGGTCGAGACCTGGTTTGGCTGTAAATAGTACATTCTAAGATAGGAATACCCACGTATATAGGTACTTACTACTATAGGTAAGTAGACCCTTCTTATGTATTTTAAAAAAGGATCTTGCCTCACTATACTGATAAAATTTCAGCCCCCGGCGTTCAGCTATAAAACAAGCTATCATGAACCAAGTACTGTTTCACTGTCCACTTCAGCACACGAGAGCTGGTTAGCCCTTCAAGGTGGTTGCCGATTTCCGGTAAATGAGCCCTTGTGATTGGGAACGATGGCAGGATGATAAACTAGTAGTGATTCGCCGTCCCAGGTTTAGGTCATATGCACGTGCTTAATTGCTCGAGGATCAAAGGATGCGAGTATGGTAGGTAGATTATGACGAGCTAGAGTCTAGTATCTCTCACTAGGAGTAAATCATTCAGCTTCCCGCCTCATTAAAATCCAAGAGAAAGGACAAACAAGGAAGAAAGGAAGAAAAGAATTAGAGGGAGGCAAGGGAAAGCTAATCGACATGAAAAAAAAAAAGTATGCTCTCGGCAAGAAAAACTCTAAGAGAAGCGTTATTTATAGACTACTGTGAGGCAACATAATCGACGTTGGTGAGACACCATTCGCCCGAATAGCCATTTTACCAAGCGTATTGAACGATTTCAGGTATTTAGCGAGTATCAAAGGCACTAGGTTCGGTGAGGAGGTGCCGGATACGCTGATGGTTGTTGTCGGCTGCCAACGAAAATGGAGTCATCCCATCAGTTGCTTGTGAATTGACATCCGCGCCCTAGTGAGGAGGTGCAGGATACCCTGATGGTTATTGGCGGCTGCCAACGAAGATGGGGTCATCCCATCAGTTGCTTGTGAATTGACATCCGCGCCCTGGTCAAGAAGTAACCGCACAACGGTCTCGTGTCCGTTTTGACTTGCGAAATGCAGCGGTGTCCACTCAGGAACTGGTCGGCCCTTACTACCTGTTGCATCGACATCACTTTTTGCATTGACTGCTGCCCCTTCATGCTTCAGAAGCAACTGCACAACAGCCTCGTGGCCCCACTCAGCTGCCCATGACAATGCTGCTCGGCCCATATTATCTTCTGCGTTGACATCTACTCCCTCCTGTTTTAGAAGCAGCTGCACAACAGCCGCTTGGCCCCGATCAGCTGCACATAACAATGTTGCTCGGCCATCATAATCTTCTTCGTTGACATCTACTCCCTCTTGTGTTATAAGTAGCTGCACAATAGCCTCATGGCCCTCTGCAGCTGCCCATGACAATGGTGTATTACCGTACGGATCTTTTACGTTGACATCTACCCCTTCCTGCTTCAGAAGCAGCTGCACGACAGCCACGTAGCCCCGCTCAGCTGCCAATGACAATGCTGCTCGGCCCTCAATATTTTCTGCGTTGACATCTACTCCCTCCTGTGTCAGAAGTAGCTGCACAACCTCTTTATGCCCATGCTCAGCTGCCCATGCCAGTGGCGTTCTGTTGTAGCTATCTTTCATATCCCAACCATCGTGAACTGCTAGGTGAGGCATGTATATATGCAACCCAAAGTATGCTGCTACATGAGTACCCGAAAACTGCTTGGGCCCACATGTGTCCGATGGTTCGAAGCCATCGACATCCAATACCTGGAAGGCTGGGTGGAGGACTGGATTTACAGTACATACTAGTAGTAGGTTTAAGGCAAGTTCCATTACACCATTGTGACTCTGCAGTCGAACATAATGACCCCAGTGATTTGCTGCATAGTCCAAAAAAGCAAACTCTTCCAGACGCCGTTTAAGCTCTTCATAAGTTTGGCAGTTTGGAGAGACTTGTCCGAAGTTGAGGTAGGTCAAACAAATCTCGGCAGCAGCTGTAAAACGATCAGGGAAGTATTTACTGGCATTCTCGTCGTCTTTGAAGAATTCCTCCAGAGAATAATGAACAAAACGAACTGTCAATGTCTCCTCGTCGACAATCACTAGCCCAAGACAACAGCTAAGTATTACTTCGGGAGAGGGAATGTTTTCTGTATCTAATTCGGTATCGCCCGGCTCGACAGCAAGGGCATGCCTGAGCTCTCTAAGCTTGAACGGTCGATACGCCATATGTAGCCATAGGAGAACTTGCATGCCAAGTTTTGCCTGGCCGAGGGGCAATTTCATGATTCTGTCAATCATAGATGCAAATGCCTCTGCTAGTGAAGCAGGTAACGTGTTGAGTGCCAACCGCCTCTGCCGAATGGTTGTCCCTTCTAGTACCATTCGAATATGTAGAGCTGGAAGCAAAAACCTGGGTCGATTGAGTCAACATAAATGTGGTAGTGAGAGCTTCGAGGCTATCGGTAGTTATATGATCCACATGAGAATTTAATACTCACATGTCCTTGGATTTCTCTGTAATGGTAGTCATTACCTCCTCCTTGAGCGTTCCGTTCATTGCGCTTGGATTGGTATCTTGACTGATCCGATGAATAAGGTATGCTCTGATATCATCATGTTGTGCTTTGATATCAATTGCCTGTGGAATTCGGAACTTTGCGTTGAGCTCTGCTGCTATGTGGGGTCGCCCAGTGAGAAAAATACCCACTTTTCCCACATCCGTGAATACACTATGGAGTGTTTCCAGGAGGGTTTGGCGGACCTCAGCTTGAAGCTCATCCAGTGCATCGATGCATACGTAGCTATGGTTGAACTGTGTCAGAGTAGCTTTCAGCATCTGAAGAATATCAGTCGTCTCCACCCGCTGATCCTTCCTTTTCTTCTCTCCAAGCAATCTTATTACGTCTTCCGGTATGTGCGATGCGCCCGTGTGAATCAAAAACTGCTTGAGGAGACTTCCCATAATATTGATCAAGGTTTGCTTGCCCTGATCTCGATAGTCGCAATACAAACATACAATGGCGACCCTATCTCCCTCGGAGAATCGGGAAGTTAAATCATCGATTACAATGGAACTAGGCAAAAAGGTTACTTGAAAGTTCCGTATATATATACCAGATTGGCAACGAACCTAATCACGGTTTTACCAGCTCCAGGTATGCCGTAACAGCAAAGAACATGCGTACGGTCACCATCTGCAGTGCTGTCATTTCTCCACCAACGACAATAGCGTTCATCTTCCAAGAGCCAAGTACAAGTATTCTCGAGCCGGGCAGCCCGCACGTCTTGATGCCGCTTCTGGGGCTCGAGGGGAGATAGCATCTCCAGGAGTTTGTGGATCCTCTCATCTACGTCGATCAGACAAGCCCGTGCCCTTTCTTTGATCGGATCACCATACCTTCTTCTTTTGAAATATTTTGACGGACCTCTCTCAAGGTTTCTTCTCCAACACTTAAGTTTTGCCTCCCGATCTCCATAATATCTGAACTTGAATTAGGGCAATTTGCCCCCCAGCTAGAATAAACTGACAGAATTTACTTACCTCCCATTTCTGCAACCTTGGATTCAATGTCATGCAAAAGTGGGCGCATCTCTCGGAGATTGTGGATATTATCTTAAAAGTACTACATATTAGCCAATTATATCGTCTTTTGAGTACTCCGAGGATCCATGAGGGTATGAACCTAGAATTCGTTGCATGGTAGCCATTTCCGCACAATCTTTCACATCTTCCTCCTTCTCCAAAATCTCGTCAAGATAAGGCTTGAACTCCAGCGCAAAAGGTTTTAGCGAGAATGCAACCTTTTTCCCAACTATTTAGTGGATAATTAGCATGAATCCGACTTTATAGAATCTGGTATTAACTTACTATTAGCGGTAAAATACTCTCTTGCTTTCACCGAATATACTAAAACAGCAGCATATAGCTTAGGCAGGGAAGAGTCAAGTTTTTTCCGGAGGGTCTCTGTCGCTGTCTCTGAATCGCCAGCAAGAGTGAAATTTTCTCTCTCTGTGTGCGCATATAAACTTGCATAGAACCCGCATACTGCAATTTTCTCCACAATGGTCGCTGTAGTGTTCTCCAGGCATTCGATGGTTTCTATGTGATTTAGAGCCACCTACCGACATATATGGTCAGAAAAGCCGCTAAAACCAGAGTATGGTACAAGAATATCACAACTAACCTGCAGTGTAGCCCTAACCCCCGCCCAAACTAGTGCGGTGATACGCGGGGAATGCTGTATTGCAATATCCACAATTAGAGCGTAATTATTGAATGTCTTCAAAATAGCTTTCATTCTGTCCACACAAGAACTGACTTTGCTATCCTTGCCACGCTGCTGTTTTGACTGAATTGTCTTCTCGAGGTCCTGAATAGCCGAGCTAACAACAGTGCTCACAGGCTCTTCACGAGTTGCGGGATCATGGGAACAAGGCCTGAGATCCTCAAGAGGTGGTAGCTTTTTCTCCGCCAGCTTTTTCTGGGCTATGTTCAGTGACTCTTGCCAAATTGCGCACGTGCGGGTGCATGAGTTCTGGATATGTGAATTCGGGACAGAGTGGATATCTGGAACAGTAGATGCGGGAGTCGGTCTAGTACTTGTCGATGCTAGAACACCATGGCTGGCGCCAGGACCGTCCCCTGTCAAAATTTCAACCGGAATAACCGTTAGTTCCTGACGCGAACCCTCACTCACAAGGTCGGAGCATATCCGGAAGGGCTACAACTCACCCGACGTACTACAGTCCGGTCTCGGCGATTTTGCACGCCTGTACCTATGGAACAACTGGTCCACGTTCTTGCGCTTTGGAGGCATGCCACCTTTCCTGCAGTAACAATACCAGCGCGATAGAACGTCCGGACTCTAGTACAAGATTGTAAATTTTATTACAGCTTCAAAAGTCCAAGAATCCGATCGGTAGTTACTTTGTAGTTGATGGCTTGTTGGCAAATCATGCTCTCATGGTTAAACGGAATTGCGATCGTCGTAAGCCTTACCTAGCACGCACAGCCCCGCTTCCCCACACTCCCCACACTCCCCACATTTACAGAGCCAGGTAGGACTAGCGTGGGGCAAATTGCAACTTCACCTCCTTACCAGGAATTACCTAAGGGCCCTTGGCTGTACCAGTACTGAGACATTTCTCGCGCTTTGCTATCTACAATATGCTCTGTACCTTCAGTCTGAGGCATTGGCCACTTTCTACCCCTTGCAACAACGATTTATACACTGAATACATATGATTTTCGCACGCGTAATAGTTAAGTTACCCGGATTGCGTTATAGGTAGCACATCCTACCGCCCCCGACTATGATCATCCTTGTCGTACACCAGGAATAGCCTCCCCAACTCTACAACTTCCCTTCGCCTAACACAACCTGACTGCTATATGTAGGGCTGTATCATACACCATGCACATCAGAGCGCCAGAAATAACATTGCTGTGCCCGCCACAATGGACATTTCTCATATTGGGGAGTATTGCATACGGCGGGTCGCAGGGATTTGCGGGAGTCGTGGAGACTCGTGGGAGTCTGAGGGCAGTATATAGGGAGTCAGGGAGTCCTAATGCACTTGCAGTATTAGCCTTGCTCTCGGTATCACTCCCCACGTGCACGAGCATAACGCCCCCTCACCTCCTATATGCTCCGAATCTACTTCCCCTCATACTCACTCCAACTACACTCTTCCATACTTCCTGCCCGACTCCCGTCTTATCCCCCTCATTTCAATTCCCCGAATTCACTCCCCACACGCGAGACTACCCCCCACACACCTCCACCTCAGCACCAATTCCTGTAGGGATGACTAATCGGGCTATCGATATATGTGTTCGCCTATTGGTCGCCCCTCTACGAGGGGTTGTGCAACCAGAGTAATTGTCGGCAGGATGATGAAAGCAAAAGTCGAAACCCGAGACTCATCTCAGGTTCCGAGCGCTACTCTCCATATGAAAAGTGAAGCGTTACCACATGCTCGTTTAAGGGTTATAGCGACAACAAATCATTTGGAGGTCACCGCTACCATCCCACCTAGTCCGCAACAGGCACACGACAAAATGAATTTCCCACGACTTTTGGAAGTCGCCGTTTGTGGTCCTTGCTTCTTTGTAAAGATTCCTGGTTTTTTGCCGACATTGTGATACTGTGAGGAATATTGCCGCGAGCATACAGAAATCTACCTCATGGGTCAATCTTGACACCGATAAACGAATCGACATGGGAGGAATAGTCAGCAACCCCTCCTGGATTTCCCAAGTCAAAAAGCATGCCTTGAGATCGACCTTTTGAGCAAACTCCAGGTGTAGTACGAACAGCTAGAGCTATCGATTGGTTCTAGATGTTGGCCAGGTAAATATTCCTCTGTGCTGCGGTTTGACTATCAATCCTTGAGTACGGTTTGACTATCAATCCTTGAGTACGGTTTACTAACAGCTAGTAGGACATGGGGCACCATCTGGTGATATTGCCACTGGTGAACAGAGGAGCTTTATGAGAAAAGTGACCTAGCTTTACTACGTGCAGAGGGATATGCTATTTTGCGGGGATGTGCAGGAGGTTGCACAGTGGCTGTCAGTGCGTGTGTATCAGCGACACAAGTCCCTTCGAGCCTTGATTCCGGAATCACGCTTCTTACCGGGGGTGGGGAAATCAACCTCATCACCAGTCACAGTCCAGACATTATCGCAGTGGATTCTACTTGAACGGGATCGCTGGTCGTCTTTACGAAGTGGTTGGACTTCATTCCCCTCGACCTGACCCCATGGATGGAGATACAGTCTAACGTTTCCGACAGAATATCGGCCCCTTTCCCAAACTATTAGTGGTTTAATAATAACCAAGACAACACCCTTTACCGCTTTCAATACCAAGCTTGTTGGAGATTTGAAGGCTTGTGGTGCCCAAGCAGCCTACCTTCTACAGGACTACCGCAGCACCATGGGCACCACCCATTATCGATGTTTTTTGGAATTCCGGAGACAGGGGTGGTGCCTATCCGGTTTCTGTCGGTAATCCCGGCGAATCCTGGTACTGAATTTAATGCGCGGTCTGTTATGGGGTCCCGTAAGTTGTCTCCTCATTTCCTTGTTATTCATTTCGTGATACCTATTGCCGAGGAGCCAGTGGGTTCATGGCTCATAACGAACAACATTTCTCATCTATGATTATCGGGACCACAAACTCATTCTGGCTAGCAAACTCGAACTATGAATGCATCTAAGAAAACGCATGAGACTCTAGCGCAATGCTGTACGGTTATTTGCTAGGCATAATGAGCGTCCCCCCAAGAGGCCCTTTCAATTGGATGATGGTGGCTATTTTTTATGTGTAGGTCAAAACTGAGCTCCAAGTGGACGCTCAAACAGATTCCAATGATCATATGTATGCATGCTTCAGACAGAAATAGGCCGTGCAGAATTTGATTTGTTATCCTGAATGCTGCAATGTGAAAATTGGTGAATTTTGTCCCTTCCTCCCATTCCGTTCCTTTTCTTCTCTCAGCGGTGTGGATATCATACCTCAGTCTCTACTCTATTTCATTCTCATGTCTCCGGTATTTATTGTTACCATTGCCATATGAGACTGCCCTTTTTACGCATCTAATAGCAGAATTCTTCTTCAGTACCCCACTGGATAGCTACTCATGAACGCCCTGGCACATGTACTTTGATAATCTTCCGGAGAGCCATGTCTCCCTATTTCTCAATGATCATTACCGTTATCATAGATCTTGACTTCCATCAGATCATGAGACCAAAAAAAGGCTTCGCAGTGTGCTTCAGGGATTGCAGTTGCCGGATATGAACTACTATGGAGTAGGAAATACCATTTGGGATCAGTTGGTGGTCCTGATGTCGCCGGAGTTTGTTCCGTAGACCTCTCAGTTTAGTCTGGTTCTCTCAGTTGTGTGGTGGGATTGTTACCTTATCCGCTTAGTCTTGGAAGCAGTGTCAGCTAAGTTGGTAAAATCGCCGCCTCGCCTTCTTAGTTGTAGGCAAGTTGTTTACAAATACTGAATGATATTGAAAATATTACGCACTTTGAGGGGAGTACCTGACAGTGCACCAGGAGATTCAGACACATCCATATGCACCCATATTGCACTTGAGTGGGCCATTCCCAGCCCCCCAGCCCCCGCGCTTTGATTACTTATCCATAAACGAAATCATGACCTCATGGCCATAAAAAATCCGCACCCTGCACCAATCCTGGTGTTCCGTCGCCTCTTCTCTTTCCCGTTGCCGACCCCGCACACTGCAGGAACAAACATACTTACCTAGGAGTAACAAGGCACCAATGTCCTTAAGCTTCTTCAAGAGTGACGTCGAGAATGTGACCATGGCACCATATTTCAATCAGGGCTCATTGTAGGCTTTCTACAGTTCTTGCTTGGGGCTAATCACAGACTTGTACAACACTTGATACATATGCTAGCCAAGTAGAGCTTGAGATAGACTGCTTCCCCCGATAGTAAATGCCCTGGGTGAAAAGAACCCCAGCTATGATGGAAGTGAGCCTTGGGGTCGGTGGTGGCATGATATGATAGTCACTAGCTAGTATATCTCCGACTGGGGGCTCAATTTCTCATTCGCAGCACGATGGTTAAGCATGTAAACGCAATGCATTGTTGGGTTAGGTATGTATCTGTTATCGCTTATCTACCGGTACATCTTTAATTTAGATGATCCTTATATTATGCGCTTTGCTTTTTTACTGGGAGAAATCCAGCAACCGGTGGATATAGGAGGCCAATGACCGACCAATCCTTCGAACGAATTGCCAAATCTTCATTTCCCGCATATGTACAGAGCAGAGTCAGAGCCTGTACCTAGTCTGCCTTTACAATCCGCCTCTGCAGTCCGCCTAAGTATACAATGCGCCTGTGATGCATTCATTACCTATACGGTACTATAGACATCAGCCTTGCCTCCGCATATGAAATCCGCCTGTGAACTGCCACTTTCTAAATTTAGGTACCTACCCAATGCACAGCGTGGGCCATGCAAACGTCGCATGCATGATCGCATGAGAGAAGTAATGATTTTCGGCAAATGTGAACGCTTGGCAATCGAGCAATCCCACAGTATGGGTTGATGTCATGATGTCTGGTACTGTTCAGGTTCCCGGCACCATGCTACCGCACCAAATGTGTTGTAAGGCTGCCTCTTATATGGTATTGTACATTGAATACTAGTATCCTGGATGTTTCATTCATAAATTCTAAAGTTGGATATTGGTGTTGCCGGGGTTGCCGGAACAGATATAAGATAGAGGGAACCGCATCTGTCAATAAATACAATAAAATAACTACAATAACTTCCATAAGCTAGCACCGAAATATATTTCAGGTGATTCCACACTTTTCAGATACGACAATCAGTCACCACGCCAACAAATAACTGTACCCCAGCACACCAAGGAGTGTGGATTTGTTTGATATCATACATTTATTGCATCACCTACAATTATAAGATTGGTAAAGGCAATTCGAATCCTAGTTGGAATTTACATGGCTAACCAGTGATATTTGTGTTTAGAGACCCCAGACAACCCAAATATACTAGCCACGGCCAACCAATTACATTACCTCTGATAGAGGGAAGTCGCCTGCCGCAGTACTCTTATCGCCAGGTAGGCAATTTTCCGATCTGCATTGAATATATTGTCAAGCAGTCGACCTGATGTTCATGGTATTTGCGCAGAAGGTACAAACGAGGATGGGGGCCGGTATCACGAGATTACAGGCAAAAATGGATGCAAAACTCGAGGATATTCGGGTAGCTAGGTTAAATATGCTTGGGGACCAGTTCAACGACGAATATCAACGAACTGGGAATTTACAGGACCTGGATGCCGCTATTAATCACATAGAGGCAGCAGTGAAAGCAACATCAGAGGGTAACCCTGACCGGGTGGCACTGTTGGGCAACCTTGGTAGTCGTCTGAGCCGCCGATATGACCGAACTGGGAATTTAGGGGACCTGGATGCCGCTATCAATCACACAGAGGCAGCAGTGAATGCAACACCAGAAGATCACTCTGACCGTGCAGCATTATTGAGCAACCTTACTATCCATTTGCACAGCCGATATGAACGAACTGGGGATTTACAGAACTTGGAGGCCGCTATCAATCACGCAGAGGCAGCAGCGCAGTTAACACCAGAGGATCGCCCTGATGCAGCATTGTCGAATAGCCTTGCTAAGTGTTTGAGTAGCCGATATGAACGAACTGGGGACATGCAGAGCCTGGAGGCCGCTATTGATCACGCAGAGACGGCAGTGAAAGCAATACCAGAGGATCACCCGGGCCATACAACATGCTTGAGCAACCTTAGTAACTATTTTCGCAGCCGATATAACCGAACTGGGAATTTAGAGGACCTGGAGGCCGCTATTAATCACGCAGAGATAGCAGTGAAGGCAACACTAGTGGGTCAGCCGGGCTGGACAACATACTTGAATAACCTTAGTTGCCATTTGCGCAGCCGATATGAACGGACTGGGAATTTTTGGAACCTGGAGGCCGCTATTGATCATGCAGAGACAGCAGTTAAGGCAACACCAGAGGATCACCTTGACCGTGCAACATGGTTGAACAATCTTGGTATTTGTTTGAGCAGACGGTATGAACGGACTGGGAATTTTCAGGACCTGGAGGCCGCTATCACCCACGTAGAAGCAGCAGTGAAAGCCACACCAGAGGATCATCCTGACAGTGCAGCACAGTTGAGCAGTCTTGGTAACTGGTTGAGCAACCGTTATGAACGAACGGCTAATTTTCAGGACCTGGAGGCCGCTATCAAGCACGCAGAGACAGCACTGACGGCAACACCACGGGATAACCCTGACCGTGCGGTACAGTTTAACAACCTTGGTAGCTATTTGCATAGCCGATATAAACGAACTGGGAATTTTCAGGACCTGGAGGCTGCTATTACTCACGTAGAGACAGCAGTGAAGGCAATACCGGAGGATCACCCTGATCATGCACGATTTCTAAACAACCTTGGTAGCTGTTTGAGCAACCGATATGAACGAACTCGGAATATGCCCGACCTAGAAGCCGCTATCAATCACACAGAGACAGCAATGAAGGCAACACCAGAGGATCACGCTGACCGTGTACAACGGTTGAACAATCTTGGTAGCTGTTTGGGGAGCCGATATGAACGAACGGCCAATTTTCAGGACCTGGAGGCTGCTATCAATCACGGAGAGACAGCAGTGAGGGCAACACCAGAAGATCACCCTGACCGTGCAGTACGGTTGAACAACCTTGGTAGCTATTTGAGGAGCCGATATCAACGAACTGGGAATTTGCCGGACCTAGAGGCCGCTATCAATCACACAGAGGCAGCAGTGAAGGCGACACCAGTAGATCACCCTGACCATACGACATGGTTGAACAATCTTAGTATCTGTTTGAGCAACCGATATGAACGAACTCGGAATTTGCTCGACCTGGAGGCCGCTATCAATCAGACAGAGGCAGCAGTGAAGGCAACACCAGAGGATCACCCTGACCGCGCGGCATGGTTGATCTACAATCTTAGTATTCATTTGCGCAACCGATACAAACAAACTGGGAATTTGCAAGACCTAGAGGCTGCTATCAATCACGCAAAGACAGCAGTGAAGGCAACACCAGCAGACCACCTTGACCGTGTAGCAGTATTGAACAATCTTGGTAAATGTTTGGGCCGTCTATTTGAACGAACTCGGAAGTTGGAGGACCTGGAGGCCGCGATCAATCATACAGAGGCTGCAGTTGGGGCAACACCAGAAGATCACCCTCACATTGCAGGACTGTTGAACAATCTTGGTATCTGGTTGAGCAGCCGATATGAACAAACGGCCAATTTTCAGGACCTGGAGGCCGCTATCAAGCACGCAGAGACAGCATTGACGGCAACACCACGGGATCACCCTGACCGCGCAGTACGGTTGAACAACCTTAGTAGCCATTTGCGTGGCCGATATGAACGAACTGGGAATTTTCAGGACCTGGAGGCTGCTATCATGCATGTAGAGACAGCAGTGAAGGCAATACCAGAGGATCACCCTGACCGTGCGCTATTATTATACAACCTTGGTACTTATTTGGTAAGCCGAAACGCACAAACTCCGAATGAGCAGGACTTGGAGCTTGCCGTTGACTCCTGGTTTGCCTCCTGGAGAATTCCCACTGCCCCAATCTTGACACGGATACAGGCAGCCTCATCTGCTGCTGAAATATTGGCTTTTAGCCCCTTGGCTACCAGTCAATCCTTGTCAAGAGCTTTCTCACTGTTACATGATGCCACTCACCTAATCCCGCTTGCTACCTCACGATCTTTGCAGCGTGAGGATCAACAACATATTTTGGGAAAACTCGCTGGTCTAGCACCCAGTGCGGCAGCGGTATCATTACAAGCTGGTCAATTACCAATAGAGGCACTACGGCTGCAGGAGCTAGGCCGCAGTGTTACTAATGGCCAGCTTCTTGACTACCGTAGTGAGATATCGGATCTAATGGAGCAACATCAAACATTGGCTAAAGCTTTTGATTCTCTACGACAGGAACTGGACTCGCCATTTCCTTCCACAGAATCCTCCGATTCTCTACGACAGGAACTTGACTCACCATTCCCTTCCATGGAAGCGACTTCCATAGACAAACGGCTACAGATCCAACAAGATGAAATTCGCAGAAGGAATAAGGTTGCAAAGGATCTTGATGACATACTCAAGCAAATCAGGCAGAAACCAGGGTTCCAAACTTTCTTACGCGCAGAATCCGAAGAGTATTTCTTATCAGCAGCACAAGAGGGACCAATTGTTGTGCTGAATGCCACAAAGTTTCGCAGTGATGCAATCATCCTTACCAAAGGACAAGTGACAAGCATTCCGTTGCCCCAACTTTCCCACGCTTCAGTCGTTAAACACCTTAGTACAAGCGCTGATGACAACGTGGTCCAGAGGGAGGTGCTGGAATGGCTATGGAAAACTGTCGTACAACCGGTACTAGGGGAACTAGGGTTTTACCCCCAAAATGCTGACCCTTTGCCTCGTATCTGGTGGATTGGGGCAGGAATAATGGCAAAGGCACCGATCCATGCCGCCGCAAAATTTAGAAAGGGGCGGGTTCAGATGACAACCCTTCAATATTGCCTTCCATCATACACATCTACTATCAGGTATCTATAGCCTCGTGTCTATCTGTATCTGATACTAACACTATCAGGGCCCTTCAATATTCACGGTCTCGGCAATGTCAGCAGAATTCGAATAAATCGATGCTCATAGTAACCATGCCCACAACACCAGGGGAAAGTGCTTTGAAGGGTGTTACTAAGGAGGCTGCCGAAATCAATAACAGCCTTCGGGATTTTAGCATAGTGGAAACACTCGAAAGGCCAACTGCTGAAGGTGTACTTCAGGTCCTTCCATGTTATAATATTGCTCATTTTGCTTGTCATGGGGTTTCTTCAAACAACCCTGCAGACAGTCATCTTTTGCTTCATAAGGAACTGATTGAAGAGGTTGACAAGCTCCGTGTCAAAGATATTGCAGCTCTGAAGCTACCAGCAGCGAGGCTAGCCTATCTCTCGGCCTGCAGCACCGCGAACAGTACTTCGTCAAAGCTCGCTGATGAAGTAACTCATATTGTGAGCTCTTTTCATATTGCAGGGTTTACCAATGTCATTGGGACATTATGGCCATCAGAAGATGTGGCTTGTCACAAGATGGCAGCAGATTTCTATTCCATGCTCCGTGAGACAGATAATGTTCCAGTATCTTACCGCACTGCGATTCTGGGATTGATGAAAGAGAAGCCTTTACTGCCGCTATACTGGGCACCATTCATTCACTTCGGGGCTTAATAGGTATAGAACCATATCCCTCATTTATGTGTCAGAGTTAACACAATGGCAGGCTTGAAGGGGAGTGGTATTACTCAAGCATTAGGTTATACGGTTAAAACGGATTATGGGTGTAGTTGCTGAGAAGGCATTCCTATTGTTTCATAGACCGTATATTTCACGTCTTCTTTTTCATTCTCTATTATGACTCTTTTCTTACCTCATCTCCGATAGTTCAGAGATCATCGAATACAGGGGATTGGGAGGATCATAGCGCGAAGCGGCCCACTGTTGTCCGCATTGTGATTGCTTCTGCCAGCAAGGTCGAAACTATCACTTATGTTAACTCTAAATATGTAAGACAATTGTACCGGTTTCAGCACTTCTATCTCCCCTATTTTTCCACACTCATGACAGCAACTATGTACTGTAATTTAGAGACATATTGACAAGATTATGACATACTGAGAGTAATGGAATTCCCTATTACGCCAATCTCGGAACGAGTCTCAACATCCACAATCAACATGATTAGACTGAAGTTCTCATGGACCACTTGGCTAACAAGCTGATAGTATTTATTAGCTTTCCTCTCCAATACACTGTAACTCTCTGAGCCCACCACCTTGTTGAATTACAGGTCAAGCGCCTGCTTCCTATCTCACTTTTTACCATATATATACCCACCGCTATACCCTAGGAGCTACAACTCGAGTGCAGGCTTATTCCTTCTACACGCTGTCGTGCCCTCCATCGAGCGATCTTGATCCTAGTGATATCGACCCCTATTGCCGTATCATTTTCCCTCTTTTCCGACAAGGTTGTCTTGATCACTGGCTTGCAACTGATAGGCTTGTTGGAGATATTCATTCAAACCCTGGAAGTACACACTCGGTTTGCCTAAAAGCCGGCTTCTTTCCCCCTACGAATATATACTCCAGCGCGGAAAATCGGCAAAACTACCTAAGTACTGTATTTTCTATTCACGCCGCTAGAACAAGAAAACGAGAGGGAAGCGGAGGTCTGTAAGAATCCCAGCCATATAGGAGATCGAGATAATCAATAGAGAGAGTGTTTTGTATTCGTCGCTGTAGCTTAGGGGTACCCCGCCAACAAGTTGTGGTAAGGGCTCATCGCCTCTCCTTTTCCATACAAAACCATGGTCCACGTTAAGTGCGCCCGCATCTGATTTACCAAGACCTTTTAGTGGGGACTGTACATAAGTATCTCTATCTATTCGGACCCCCTCTTCTCCCTTAAATGTCATATTCGTATGTACCCCACTCGTACGTCAGCGGAGGCTTATCGCATAACTTGTCATATGTGATGGCATATGTGCGGCACATGTCTATTGCGAAACTAATTTAAGGGTTCGAAATAAAATTACCGATAATAATGACATACTGTACATATGTATGTACATACATATGTAGCAGTCTAATAATATTAACCATATGACCAGATAAGATGGAAACCAGCCGAGCCGTATAAGGTATGAATCTAGTGTATCTCAATAAGAGTGCTTAGGGTACATCATTGTATTACCACCTATGGCCTACATCGCTTCTGTCTAACTCGTTTTGTACTCCGGGATGTGTCTCGGGCATTGTTTGTGGTTGGTGTAAGTCTATAGATTAGTGTGGCTGTAGATGTAGATACTGCAGCTAGGCGGCATATGTTGTGGTGTGACGCAGCAGGTTACAGCGTACCGCATTACATGTCCAAGAGGGAGTCGGCTTCTGTTGGTGTCGAGCCGAACCTTACACTCTGCATATCATGGCTAGTCTCGGACCGGCTTAACCTTCTGGAGGTACGTTTATGGAGTACACGCTGACGCAGAACACCCGCGCGAGAACTAATCCAATACCAATCGCCCCGATTCCCATGATCTACTATCAAGGCCCTTCTCTACATTTAGCACAATAGGAGGCTATTTAAATTGAGTTTGAGTGGTCTGATGACAAACCACCCTGGGGAATATTATAACGTTTGCGCAGTGCAAAATCTTTACAGAATATTTTGGCAATGCGCGCAAACACCGCTGCGTACGAGAAGGGTAGATACCTTCAGAACTATAGTCTGGGTGGGTGGTTAACCGCGGAGCTTATTTCATGTACCAATGAAAGGATCTATCTGAGCGGGTTTTTCCCTAAGCTAATACCCAAGCCTTTACGGCATGCCATCGGGGTTTATTATACTGGACAGCATCCACCTAATTACACATAATATATAATAACAACGACTTTTCGAATATACCACCGCCGTTGGAGCCTGAGCTCGCGCCGAAGCCATTACTCTCTATGACTGGTCATTTGCTATAGGAAGTCGATGGGATTGGTTTATCGGATCCACGAAGGTGTCTTCCATGTTGGAAGATAGCCCTGTAGCCCTTGGATATAGGGGTCATCGGATAACGGGATATGTCGGCATAATGGATGTGTCGGATGCCGGTGGAATGTATGACGACAGGTGAATTGTTTCTGTTATGTTGTTTGCGTTATCTTATCTCCATTGCAGATGTACATATAAGAGCCACGATCTCCCCGACATGGAGAACATCAAGCAATCAAGTCTTCACTCTCTTCCCTACTCAGGCAGATAGATTACTCCACCGTGATACCGGTCTTTCTTACATTCTACGTATACGCCAGGTAATATGTGTACATTGATGGTTGCTACTCCCTTGACCCACCCACGAGAACAATCCCATCCAATAACCCGTACCGACATACATATGTACCAACAACCAGACTGTATACCTGAATAGCTATAGCGCTATCGAAGATGGTTACAAGTTATACGGAGTACATGCCGGCGTAGGTTAACCATATGTGGTCACATAATGGAGAGCTGATAGGAAGTAGGACTATAATATTAAACCCTCTGGTTAAGTACCCAATATATGTATTTGTAATAGTTGTGGTTGCTGTGTGGTTTGCATAGCCGCGTACCAGGGATAAATCTGATATGTACTTATAATTACGTAGGTGTCTGTATAAAATTCATATTAATTTTAATGAGTCCAACTTCGAGCTTATTTGATGGGTTTTATGTCCCTAAACGAACCGGCTTTCGGTTTTTTTTCTCCACTGCTCTTTCTTTACAACTAACGTATTTGACAGGGATCCGGCGCATTACCGAGATCCGGCGCACTTCTGGGATGCATGTATTTAATTGTTAAAAAATCGAATTATAATGCAAATAGGCTCAAATTAAAACCAGAGTTTTAGTGTATACATAGAAGTCATCTGCGAGTGCCGCCCTAGGGTGAGCATTGTTATACGAGGTGGTGAAAGGTAGAAGGTAGGAATTAGAGTATGTATGGACTAGCAATTGATGTGACTAGATTAGATTGGTTCAAAGTGAAGTCATATATCGAAAGCGTCTGTTTTGAGAACACGTTTGTTTGGGGAGTACGGGCCCAGGCAATTGTGTCTCGTCCTAGTAATAGTGGCATGTTTTAGAAAGATGTAATAGAGGATATATAATTACTAAGATGCTCAGCCTCATACGGGGTAATTTGCGATCACTCTCGCGTCTCAGGGCCTAGGGTAGCTGACCTGTTTACGTCTATGTTCTATTAGCAACTGTTCGCAGACGCCCGATATATCCATCTTATATCTTGTGATAGTCTCTTCCGATCGGGGTCCCTCATCGAGTTCAATATTCCCGTATCAATAGTTATCTAGCCTGGGCCTGGGCCTCTTGCTTCTCGGATGCCGCTATTGACTACTATACCTTCATTTTGGGGCTTACATGATAGTATATTGGCCAAACTCGACACTCTTTGCGATTGTAGTTTTGGCCTGCAGACGCAAACTGGAAAAAATGGGGAACATTCCGCTATAGCTGGACCCCTCCAAGCGAAACCATTTTTCATCGACGAAAGAGGACGTTTCCGAATTTGGGCCAGAGATATTGGGGCGCGACATGCTACAACTTCTCTTGACCACCGCCTGTGGGATGCACCCCATGTGTCCTCAACGCTCCTGGAGCTGTTGCAAAATTTAGATAGCTTTCTTGCGGAAGGTTTGTAACGTCAATACTTTCCTGATTTTATCTAGAAGTCTGATATTTAAACGTTTGCGTATTCACTAAATATACTAACGATTGATTATTATAGCCCTCAAGCTGTTCCACAATGACGGTCCCCCAATCGACGGAGAATGCTTTTCTTCGGACTCGGACGACTCAAAAATATCTGAAATTGCCGATGATGGGCAAGGAAGTGCTTGCACACCACCCTTACCCGAGGAGGTAGAGGAGGGGGGCCACCTTGAATACGTTTGCTCTGACATATCACAGTGCATCAATTCGTTGTATCGCCTGTCTCTGATCACCCAGAACCCTGCGACGTTGCCTCTACAGCACGAGAAGGGCATCAAAGCTCAGCTCCCTAGTGAGAAAGAAGAGATTCAGTCAGAGTCTACCCTGGAGGGGGGCCAGGCCTCGAGCAGCAGCTTCATTGTTGGGGGGTATCAGGATTTCCTAAGTAGCCTATGTAACCTAACGGGGGAGCAGGTCAGGTTCATGGGGGGTGATCAGGAAGGTGTGACACACACAGAGTATCCCTCCATGTCAGAACTCGCCTTCCAAAATTGTGAGGGGTATGAGACTCTTGCACACCTGCTACGGAAGGGAGTGAAAGTCAATTCAAAAGATTATAGCGAAGAAACACCATTGTCATATGCAGCTAAACTGGGTAACGAGGCTGCTGCGCGGATGCTGTTTGAGCACTCATATGCCGCGGGTATCAGCTCGCTAGCAGATAATGGGGGAGCACCACTGCACTTCGCAACGAACATTCGGCATAAGGCCGATCAACCCACGCCATCCTACAGTTAGTACATATAGCTTCCCCCACTCTCTAGAATTGCCCTTAGATCATGTACCACAGCCTTTCAAGAACACGAGACTGACACTGGTATTACCGTTCAAGGTCTGAATCAAATTCGCACGGACCAAAGAAAAGTGGGAAAAAATCACTGGCAGCCAAATACAACTCGTCGACATACTCTTAAAAGTAAGATAGGTTTGCAGAGAAAGGCTGTAGCTAAGGGTTCGAACCCGCTTGGCTTTCATTTCCCATCCTCCGGCAATGTATGTATGGACTATAGTGTGGCCGGTGGTTCGTGGGCATCACTCCAGCAAGACTTGGTCACCGTGGGTGGTGGTGAGTTCGGGCAAAACCCCAGGCAGACATTGTTAGAGAACAGATTACACTATGGCACGGGAGACCCTACAGCCAGAGACAACTAGTTGCTCAATGAATACGGAGAACCTGAGAGGGTAGAGGAGGGGGGGAAGGAGGAGGAATGAATAGAATGAATCGGTGGATGAGATTATGAGCCAAGCGGAAAAGCGATCCACGGCAAACCAGGCGGCGGCAGGTCTGGGGGGTCTGAGTATGCGAAGCGAATATTATTAATACAAATATTAGGACACGGCGGGGAAGGGTCGGGAAGGAAGCAAGCACTAGGATTGGGGTATCCACCCTAGGTATTCTATGTAGTTTTAAAAAGATCATTGATTATACAAGCTATTTCACATTAACTGGGAAAGGGCGCACAGTATACAGTCGAACATGTCTAAGTGCATGACGTCCGTCAGAACACCTCTGATGTATTTCGGGTGGTTATGCAATAAGACCGAAAATGGCTACCGCTATCGTGATGCATTTACACGCTTAGACCGGATGCATTTAGACGGGTTCGACGATAGCTTGGCGTCAATGCATAGGGCAAAGGGTACTATACGGATAAAGGTGATTGCAGGGTAGCCGAGATTGCGTACGGTTGAGTTCTAGAAATTGTTCCTGCATATTGCTTCTAGCTAGATTGTAAATACTAAGCATACAGTAGAAACTGGTGAGTAAGACCCTATCCTAGACCAACGTACAATAGGCTTGCCTTGGGCCAGCTCTGTATCATACTCCCAAGTTTAGGCCTCTCCTGTAGAACCTAGATCACCGCATGATGCATACATTAAATCCCAGCGCCCTGATATCTGACTCCATAGATAATTCTTTTATGAAATAAACACAGAAAGTTTCCCATTGCGCAGTGCCTTGCGGAAGCAAGGCGTCGAACAGCAGCCCAACCACATGGAAAATAGAAGGTAGATCTAGCTATAGAGGAATCCATTAACATTGTGCTCTTCGGTTACCATGGGTGAATAGTGGCCAACTACTCTAGATCTACTCTCCGAATCAGACTGGTATCACATACATAAATTCTCCTGCTACTCACTACTCTCAATTGGTTTATCCCGCGGGATACCCCGCAGGCGGGCAACATTAGGTGGCCATAATGTCATTGGATTATGGTGTCGGTGTATACATACAGTGCATTGGGGGAATTTACTATGCACCCCCCTGCATAATATGCAGTGCCAGCCTATGGCGGGATGTGAAACATATGTTCTGACCGATACGCCAATCTTGACGATTTGGCAATCGGTCGACCGATTGGCCAATCGGGCGCTATTTACAGTTCGGTTGACCGAACCACCAATTTCGCACAGACGGTCGTTAGCGCGACCGATTCACCAATATTGCTGAATCGTTCAACTGAACCACCAATAAATGCATGTAATAAGTGACGCATGCAGCATAAATCTATTGCTGAATCGTTCAACCGAACCACCAATAAGTAATGCATGCAGCAAAAATTTATTGCTGAATCG
>Ga0307511_10001958_pt1 | contig 21645 bp, 23 predicted proteins | sample 13_EM_MG_FD_200266 | JGI IMG/M metagenome (GOLD analysis project Ga0307511, IMG submission 200266) | Populus trichocarpa ectomycorrhiza microbial communities from riparian zone in the Pacific Northwest, United States - 13_EM | ecosystem: Host-associated > Plants > Roots > Unclassified | place...
AACCTTGAGTGGGCGGACCTATTCACTCCGGTCCCGTACTCTTCCGCCTCACGGGCGCGGGCCTTCCTTTGGTTGTGTTACCATTATCTGGAATCCACCTCGGGAAACCCCTATGTGGATGAATTCGCTTCGACTAATCCGGGATTGGCGCCTCAGTTAGTGCCACTGACCCCTGAGGCTGTGGCCGCCGAAAACGTCGACACCAGTGACGAACTAGCATGGGGAGTGCAAATGGCAGAGAAGAGGCTGGAATTCTTGGCCAAAGTCAAGGCCGAGAAGGAACAGGAGGAACTCGAGAAGGCCAGGGCGAAGGAGCAGGAACGGGAAAGGTTGGTCAGCGGGCTGACTGGTGGTCATCCAAAGTCGACAGCTCGGAGGACCTCGTCGGCTCATCCTAATTCTGGGAGTTCCAGCCGAGCGAGAAAGGAGAAACGCGCTTCACGCTCCCGAGCGGACCGGGACGGTAAGCACCCCTTTCTCACTAAATGTCACCAAATCCTTACGGTGGGGCTATAGCGCCATCTCCCTCGGCGTTCTCGTTACGGAACCACGAACTGGATGGACATCTCATGTCCCCTTACTCGCATCCACAGAGTGGGGCACATCATTCCCGACGAAGCACAACAAAGCGGTCTGCTTCGGATACTTACCACCTCCCACCAGCGGGCTGGCCAAAGAGGACTCTTGTGGATAATGCATTCCAACTCGCGTTGACGACGGATCCACTGGCCGACTCTGGTGAAGAAGACGAGGATGCTCGTTGCGATTACAGTAAGTCGACCACCGCCATTATCATCCTAACGGGAATATTGAGATACGTTCACCCGTGCTAGTCTTCCGACTACACGTCGTCAACCGATTGCGTGGCCGTGCTCCAACACCGGAAGTCGATGAAACGGACTTGACTCCGTCTGCTTCCACTCCTATAAACATCATGAGGAGGCACAGCGACGGCCAAGACATGTCCGCCTCACCAGATACAACGCCGCCAGAACAACGGAGGTTCTATTGATCTTTCTGTCTCCCTTTGTCTCGTCCGGTCCCTCGCGCTTCTTTCGTCCAGCTTTCCGTTTTCGTCGTCCTCCGCTCAGTACACACTTCTACCTCCGTCACAACCACGCGTTTACATTTCCATCTTAGTCACAGGTTCCCAACCAACTACTTTTCGAGTCATTCCTTAGTCATACCCCGAACCAAACTTGGGGTGGACATTCGTTTGTTCCGGTTTTGTCACAGATCCGTTAGTAGTGTTCCCTCTATCGCTTCGTCCCTTCGTTCCGCATTCCGCGCGCTATACTTACTTCCCACCGTCCTATAAAGCCGTGTATTAAGTTTCGCCCTTTGATTCGATTGGTCGACAGAGATGATCTGTTTCTGTGGCCTTTCGTGTTCAACACAACGGTATCATTCCGTACTAGAGACGGTGTCTCGAAAGATTTTGATACTGGTCCCTGGACACCAGTGTTGGACACCAAATTGAATCGTACCCTTTGTCCTTTCCCATGGCGGAGGCTCCGACGGGTCGGGTGTTGTCACACCGCAACGACGTGTTCAACGAACCCTTCCAACGGTCCTCTCGCCACCAGTGGTTTGTACGCACAACTTTCTAGAGTTGTGACTCCAGGTCTTTTGTGTGCACGTGCGACCATCCCCCCCCCCGACCGGCGCTTCTTGTCCAAGTCTAGTTTGCTTTGCGCGCACTAACACTAGAGTCGTACTTATCTCCAACTGCGGTCTGTTCGTGGTCGCTGATGGAGTTGATTTCCAGGTTGACGACGTCGATGGGATCGTCCGTGTATCCGAAGTCCACACACACAACTGAATGGGATGGTGACAATAATAAGTGTCAACACCCCTGGAAGGACCGTGCCACGGCTACAGCCGAAGGAATTGACACTGCATGAATTGCACCCATCATATTGTGGAGAGTATTCAATCACTTTGTACTTGGCGCTTTTTGGAAAGGGTGGCGTGGCATCCGTGTGAATTGCAATTGTTTCCTTCGGCGAGCGTTCGTTGTGGGCTGGCGGTATATGAACCGTCATCGCGGCTCGGTCGCGGCGGACCGCAGTGATAGCGAGACCCAGGGTGTGCATTCCGTAAGCCCGAAGATCTACAAGAGAAGATCCTGGCCACATCCGCTCTTCAATGGGGTCGTGCGGATTACATGCGCCTCTACTGACGAGGCCACTGCTACTCATCAGAAAGCAAAAAGTGCGGAGAAATGAAAAAGTAATTGGGACATTTAAGACCCGCGATAAGGCTGCTTCCAGTCGCCCCCCGCACCGTTATGCTTATTTGCTTCTTCACACCGGAGTCGAGCCGAGAAAGATTCGTGTTGGCAGGCAAGAGAAGATCAAATGCAAGATAGGGGAAAAACAAAGGATGCTCGTCTCTACTCCACTCCGTTAAACCAAGGGTCGTTCAGGAGTTCAGCCGCCGTGGGCCGGTCCGCCGGACTTAGTTGCAAGCACCGTTCAATCAAGTCCTCTGTCGCTGTAGCATCCTCGTCGGAGATTTCTATCTTCAACTCGATAAACCGTGCCCTGATAGGCCAGTAGAAGAGCGTCGGATTCTTCTTAAGTTCGCCTGGAGAAATCGATGGAATGAGTATTGATGAGAATACCGCACAACGACGAATGGTTACAGTCTGCGTTGAAATACTCAGGAACCTTCGGAGAGACCTGCGGTTGTTCAGCCCGGAAGGGGTCTCCGCCTGTATGCAGCATCATTTGGTAAAGCATGTTCTCCGTTTCATCCAGGCCGAACTTTGAATTGATATGGTGGCGGAAGAGACGATGTGAGGTAACCAGTTCGAATATCTACGGAACTCCACATCAGATATTCCCCTTCCTCTCGCCATTAAGCGTCGAGTGCGCACTACACAACCGAAAGTCCAGATGTCCACGGGTTTGTCCCATGCTGCCCCAAGGTATACCTCCGGCGGTCGTAGAGCGACCGGTGAGATCGTGTGGTGGTCGTGGAGCTGCGAAAGTTCCGCTGAAATCTGTGATGAGTATCTGAACCGGAAGAGTTTAATAAAACACGTATACCACAACCAAAATCAGCTAGCACATATGTTGCTCGCATTGCTTCTTCCACAGAGATCATGGGTAACTGTTGCGAGACTGTAGCTTGCACCATGCCGTCGTGCGAGGTTTCCGGTGCGTGTCGCAGTGACGGTTCGTTTGCCACCCATGCTTCAATGTCGTCCGCGGTCATTGTAGTTGAAAACAAGATGTTGTCGAGTTTTAAGTCGGTATGCACAACGCCGTGCCCGTGCGTATGTGCGATGCCACGAAGCAGGTGAAGAGCAACCCGCTTAGCGAGAGGGAGCGGGAGGAAAGTTGTTCGGGTCGTGATGAACCTTCCCATGTCGCCTCCGTATACAGGCATCACAAAGCACATGTGCTGGCCGGCAGTCCCTTTCCCAGGAATCGTGAATTCATCCAGAAGTAGCGTGCAGTGGGGGGAAGTGGTTGCCGTGAGATAAGCTCGAGTACCGTGGCCTCGCAGGTGGCCCCACACTCGACCGCAAGTGTCATGTGGCCGGTAAGCCTGAGCGCCTTCACCGCAACAAACTTGTTGCTACTTTTTTTTTTCTCATTGCTTTGCCCGCGAGGACAGTGTCCTATGGTAGACATTACATACTGTATCTACTCGGGTAGTTTGGTCCAGTGTGGTTTGGTTTGTACTTGACTATGCGTAGTGGGAGGTTTTCCGCACTCGCGTTCTCCACTTCTTGTGATCGCTTTCCGTCGCTTGTTCGTTGTAAGACTTTGTGAGTTGCTACTATTGGAGCGCGGTGTCAGTTCATCACCGTTCTTTGACAGTAGGCCAGTTGGCGGTACACTGATGTGCTATTGCGAGCGAGCCAAGTGCTTGAGAACGTCCCCCAGCCTAATTTTCGAACGATTGTGTACCGATTATCTTGACCGATCTGGTCACCGAACCTGAGCCCAACCGTAGCCTTTCACGGCGGGCATACCAAGCGCTTCCGAAACGAAGGTTAGATCGGCGACTTGTTTGACCTCCCGGTCGACTGAGAAGTGTTGATTCGCAGGCTTAAGCTGAGTTGGAGAGGATGTCTGATTACCGGTGGGAAAGCAGACGATCGGGGAGGTTGAAATTCAAGCTGAAAGCTCTGAGTGAGAAGAGGACGTGAATGGCGGGTACGCAGGACACACCTGTCCACGACCAACACAACCGAAATACAATCTGTACAAGTGCATGCCGTTCGTGGATGCGGAGAAGAACACGAAAGGAGGGACTCGAGAAGTGACTCAGCTTCACTGGCTCAGGGGTTCGTGTCAGGCCTCCATCCAAGGACAGGTTATCTCATCACCGCCGCGCCATAACTATGGTTCACCAGTAACTGACCCGGCACCGCAGTGCGCTCGCGGTCTTTCATCGTCCGCGATGAGGCCGCATGTTGTCACACACCTCACACTTTCCGTCATGACGTCTATTTGGTTACTGATACTAAGGGCACGCCGGAGTTGAGTAGAGAGATTTTCGTATTGGCAGGAACGATCAAGGAAGAACAAAGTATACTCGTAGTAAGTACTAAGGCCTAAGGATTGGTCCCTAATCTACCCCATCGAACCAATGGTCACTCAGAAGTTCGGCTGCCGTGGGCCGGTCTGCCGGATCTAATTGCAAGCACCGCCCAATCAAGCTCACTGTTGCTGTAGCATCCTCGTCGGACATTTCTATCTTCAGCGCGTCAAACCGGACCTTGATGGGCCAGTTGATGAGTGTCGGATTCTTCCTAGGTCGGCCTGAAGAGTATAAATGAGCACCGACAAGAATACTGCACAATGAAGGGTAGTTACAGTCTGCGTTGAAGTATTCGGAAGCCTTCGGTGAGGCCTGCAGTTGCTTAGCACGGAAGAGATCTCTGGTGTGCATCATCATTTGGTAAAGCATGTTCTCCGTTTCATCCAAGCCGAATTTTTCATTTCGCTGGTAGCGAAAGAGATGTTGTGAGGCAACTAGTTCGTATACCTATGGAATCCACGTTAGATTTCCCCCCTCCACTCGCTACTAAGTGCCGAGCACGTACAAGACAACCGAAAGTCCAGATGTCCACTGGCATGTCCCATGCGGCCCCAAGGAATACCTCTGGTGGTCGCAGAGCGACCGGTGAGATCGTGTGGTAATCGTGGAGGTCCGTAGGTTCCGCTGAAATCTGTTGTGAGTCTGTGGATTGAAAGAGGTTGATAAAAACGCGTACCGCAACCGAAATCAGCTAGCACGTATGTGGCTTGCATTGCCTCCTCTTCAGAGATCATGGGTAGCGGCTGCGAGACTGCAGCTTGCACCATACCGTCATACGAGGCCTCTGGTGTGTGTCGCCGTGAGGGCTCCTTCGCCACCCACGCTTCAATGTCGTCCGTGGTCATTGTAGTAGAAAAGAGGATGTTGTCGGGTTTTATATCTGTGTGCACGACCCCATGCCCGTGCGTATGGGCAAGGCCGCGAAGTAGGTGAAGAGCTATCCGCTTAACGAGAGGGAGCGGGAGGCGAGTTTTCCGCGCCCTGACCATCGCTTTCACGCTGCCTCCGTACACAGGCATCGCGAGGCACAGGTGTTGACCGGCAGTCCCTTTTCCGGGAGTTGTGAATTCATCCAGAAGTATCGTGCAGTGAGGAGAAGTGGGCTGCCGTGAGATGAGTTCGAGCACTGTGGGCTCGCAAGCGGCCCCACGCTCGACCAAATCTGTCATGTGGCCAGTGAGTGCCTTTATTGCGACAAAATCGTTGTTACTATTAGAACGTGATGTCAGTTCGTCGCTGTTCTCGAATAGTACGGCGGTTGGCGATACACTGACATGCTATCGCGAGCGAGCCAAGTGCTCGAGTACCTTCCCCAGCCTAGTTTACGAACGATTGTGTACCGATTGTCTTGACCGATCTGGTCACCGAACTCGAACTGGGCCCAACCATAGCCTTTCGCAGCTGGCATGCCAAGCGCCTCCGAAACGAAAGTTAGGTCGACGACTTGCTCACCCTCCGGGTCGACCGAAAGGTGTCGATCCATGGGCTCGAGCTGAGTTGTAGAGGACCTCTGAATACCGGCGGAAAAGCGGACGATGCAGGGAGGTTGAGAGCTCCGAGTGAGAAGAGAGCGTAAATTGCGGGTGCGTGGCTTTGCGGGGCACACCTTCACGCAACCGAAACAGAGCCTGTACATGAACGTGCACTCGTGGGTGGAGGGAAGGAGGAAATGATTCAGGTCATGTCTTGGTGGAGCTTGCCCAGGGGTTTACCAGATTCGCCTGCCGGCCGCTGCATCCGCTGGCACTTATATTCAGGTGGGGCGGACGATGCTCGTGCTCGGAATAGGCAGTGATTTACCCGATTGTACATCGGGCATCAAACAAAATTCCAAGGGAGTACCGATGCGCTTCCATAGACCGGGAAATTGAACGGAAGGGCTTCCGAATTGCTTGGAAGCACAACAACGATCGGTCATGTTGCGCGCCTCGGCCCTGGGTCTGCACCTGTCTGCACCAGTGTTGCTTCTCCCCAAGTCGTAGACCTCGCCATGACAACTCCCCCCCGTCTCCGCACCATTGCCATGCACCACGACCCCTCTGTTAGCTCCTGGGTGGCCACAGTTGAAGAGGATCTGGAGCCCAGCAAGATAAGGTTTGCCGACAGCCAGGTGTACGCAAACCAGCCGGAGAAGGCTAGGGAGGCATTTGATGATACTGTTAAGTACTTTGCTAGTACTGGGCTGAATGCTGCGGGAGCAGATTCAGTTGAACTCGCGTTAGTCTTTTTTTACCACATTCTCCCAGTGCTCGAGTCCGACTCTATGTCCAGTGGAGGCTTCCATAAAAGCCCCAGTGACCACGAACCACATTTGACAGGAACAGTCAGAGATGCAAATAACAACTAGATGTACTTCCATGGACCGGAGGATGACACGTATTGGGATCGCATACATATTCCGGGATCCATCGCCGCCGCCACTGGCGGGTCTGTCCACTATGTTGCTATCACCAAACAACAATATAAGAAGTGAGTACGGCTTGTGATTGATTGCCTGAAGCACTAACTGAGGGGCATGTCTCTGCATGGCAGGGGCAAACAGGCCAAACGCAATCTTACCTATAGGCTTCGCGGTGGAGCACTTACGCACAACCCATTCAAGAACGTCCTATTCAAGATCCGACGTGTGGCTGAGCGTGTTTTCCACCTCCACTAATGGCCTGTTCTGTATTTTATAGAAGATACTCCGCTGATGCCACTGCCGCATGATTGCTGTTTGACCTCGTCTGTATGCATTATGTTTGTATGTATATGGTTCTGGGACACAAGTATTTTGTAGTATTGTACCATCATTTTCACCCGATTACTTGTTTATCTTCTACCCACCTTCCCCCCACCTGCATCAAGATGAATACGAGGCATTCGTTTCGGCGTCGAGTGCATTGCCTTCGTGTGCTCATCCAGCAGTTGGGTTTGGATAAACAATCTCGAGAGCACCTGAACCTAGAGGGCAGGGGAGTCCAAACTAGGTCGCTTACTGATACTAAGAGCACGCCGAAGTTGAGTAGAGAGATTTTCGTGTTGGCAGGAAAGATCAAGAAAGAACAAAGTATGCTCGTAAGGGTCGGTCGTTACTCCACCCCATCAAACCAACCGTCGCTCAGAAGTTCAGCCGCCGTGGGTCGGTCTGCCGGATCTAATTGCAAGCACCGCCCAATCAAGTTCACTGTTGCTGTAGCATCTTCGTCGGACAATTCTACCTCTAGCGCGTCAAAACGTGCCTTGATTGGCCAGTTGAAGAGTGTCGGATCCTTCTTAAGTCGGCCTGAGGAAAATAAATGAGCAACGACAAGAATGCTGCACAACGAGGGACGGTTACAGTCTGCAAAGAAGTACTCGGGAGCCTTCGGAGAGGCCTGCAGCTGCTCAGGGCTGAAGGTGCGTCCGCCAGTAAGTAACATCATTTGGTAAAGCATATTCTCCGTTTCGTCCAAGCCGAATTTTGCATTTCGCTGGTAGCGAAAAAGACAGCATGAGGCAACCAGTTCGTATACCTATGGAATCCACGTTAGGTCTCTCCATTCCTCTCGCTACTAAGTGCCGAGCGCGTACAAGACAACCGAAAGTCCAGATGTCGACGGGTATGTCCCACTCCGCCCCAAGGAATACCTCTGGTGCTCGCAAAGCGACCGCTGAGATTGTGTGGTAGTTGTGGAGGTCCGTAGGTTCCGCTAAAACTTGTTGTGAGTGTGCGGATTGAAAAAGTTCGATAGAAGCGCGTACCACAACCAAAATCAGCTAGCACGTAGGTAGCTTGCATTGCTTCCTCTTCAGAGATCATTGGTAGCGGTTGTGAGACTGCAGCTTGCATCACGCCGTCATACGAAGCCTCGGGTGTGTGTCGCCGCGAGGGCTCCTTCGCCACCCACGCTTCAATGTCGTCCGTGGTCATTGTAGTAGAAAAGAGGATGTTGTCGTGTTTTATATCAGTATGCACGACCCCGCGCCCGTGCGTATGGGCAAGGCCGCGAAGTAGGTGAAGAGCTATCCGCTTAACGAGAGGGAGCGGGAGGCGAGTTTTCCGCGCCCTGACCATCGCTTTCACGCTGCCTCCGTACACAGGCATCGCGAGGCACAGGTGTTGACCGGCAGTCCCTTTTCCGGGAGTTGTGAATTCATCCAGAAGTATCGTGCAGTGAGGAGAAGTGGGCTGCCGTGAGATGAGTTCGAGCACTGTGGGCTCGCAAGCGGCCCCACGCTCGACCAAATCTGTCATGTGGCCAGTGAGTGCCTTTATTGCGACAAAATCGTTGTTACTATTAGAACGTGATGTCAGTTTGTCGCTGTTCTCGGATGGTACGGTGGTTGGCGATACACTGACATGCTATCGCGAGCGAGCCAAGTGCTTGAGTACATCCCCCTGCCTAGTTTTCGAACGATTGTGTACCGATTGTCTTGACCGATCTGGTCACCGAACTCGAACTGGGCCCAACCGTAGCCTTTCGCAGCGGGCATGCCAATGGCCTCCGAAACGAAAGTTAGGTCGACGACTTGCTCGCCATCCGGGTCGACCGAGAAGTGTTGATTTGTGGGCTCGAGCTGAGGTGTAGAGGGCGTCTGGATACCAATGGAAGAGCAGATGACGTGGGGAGGTTGAAAGTTCTGAGTGAGAAGAGAGCGTAAACGATGGGTACACGCACGCGCAAAACACACCTGTACACAACCTAAACACAATTTACGCAGATACATGTAGTTCATAGATGCAGAGAAGAACACGGGAGGAGGGTGAGTCAGAGTCAGCGACCACACTCTAAACTTGCTTCGAGTCCAAGCTCAACTAGCTCAGGGGTTCGCGTACGAAGGGATTTAGTCTCTGCACAACAGGTAACCGTCAGCGTGAGTACGACCACTATGACAATCCCCTGTACCGTGATTGTCGTTCGTACGATGAATCGTGTCCGTACTACGCTCCCCCCCCTTCCAGCTTGAGTTCCCTTCGTTATCTTCCCTATTTGAAAATCTCACCAGCATCTGGCGGAACTAGTACTACCGCAGATCTCTGACCAATTGTCTAGGCGTCGTGTCCGTGTGAATTGTGACTTTTCGCATCGGTGATTGTGGTGGATTGATGGGACCCGTCGTCGCGGCTCGGTCGATGGCGGACCGCACTGGCCAGCGGGGAGTCCAATCCCGTCCTGGTCAAGCGGAAAGACGCACGCTATCCCGTAACCCCAACTCTAAGAAAAGATCATCCTCCCATGGGGCCATGCAGTCGGACTGCACATGCCCCCCGCCGATACCACTGCTACGGGTGACCCATATGGTTACTGTTTGAATTTGTATGTATTGTGTTGCATATAATTCCTGGATACGAGTATTTGAAACCCTACGATTGAGAAAATGGTCGAGTTCAGATGCAAGAAAAAAGCGCAAAGGAAAACATTATACCTACGGGGAAAGAAACACCAAACCTTGTAAACCCGAAGAGGGAGAAGGTCGAAACGTACACAGCATGCAGAGTGAATAAATCAATATAGACAAGAAATCCAGGAAAGGGTGTCAGCGAAGAGGGAAGGGAAACGCGACCCTGGTGTCGCAGGTCTAGACGGGAGTGTGATGAAGTGAACGCGGGTCGAAGAATGGGGGGAAGAAAGACTCGATCTAATGATCCCTTGAAAGCTTGAGAAAGCATAAATTACAGTGGTTCATGCAGCTAAAGCTCGAACAAACCATAAAAGATCCTCCACACACACAAGAAACGAACTTGGCACAGCGACAACAGAGGGACCCAGAGAGAAAGTAATTGTACACAAAGCGGTGGACAGCGAAGCCGACAGGAGGAAGATGCTGGAGATGAGTGGGGGTAGTGAAGCGGAATATGGACGGTGGGGACAGAAGGGGTGAGAGGTGGGTTACGCAGGTGCAGCTCTGCCCCTCATCGATGATTCGTGACCGCAGTGTTTGCCGTCGCTCGGTGGGGCTGTCATTCCGCGAGCCATTTCTCACATTTCTTCAGGTATTTGTCGAGTAGCATGGACAAGTCCCTGACCACGAACGTCAGTACAACCCTAGCGAAGAACTCGGATGCGTGTCGAAGTTTCACTTCCAGTGAGACCCGTAGTTCTGGTGGGAAGGCGGCGTAGGCCGGAGCTATCGGCGTCGAGTAGATTGCCTTCGTGTGCTCGTCCAGCAGTTGAGTTTGAATAAACAGCCTTGAGAGCATCTGAACGTAGATGGCAGGGGAGTCCAAACTAGGTAGTCATCCATCAGCACCTCGAACGCGCGAAGGTACGAAAGCCATAACATACTTCTTTCCCGCAGTCAGTTTGTCCAACCGCCGTGTGAGTTTTCCTCCCCACGAATTGATCTAGGTAGATAATCAGACGTGTGGTTGTACCCAAAGGAGATGATGGCACTTACGCCACCGCTCTTCTTTGTCACGAAACCCTCCCCAACGGCCAACTTTTTCCCAAAGTTCGCTACGACTCCATCACACACGCCGGAGAACTCCTCCAGCTTTGAACTCCAGATCTCTCCTTCCTTCTTCCCGATACTCCCAATACCAAGGACCATTCCACTGCTGACGTTTCCGGCACCGAAGATATCAACGCTGCAGTTCTGCATCTCTTCTAAAGCAGAGAGTAACACCTCGACGACCCGGATCTTCTCGGGAATGTTCGCAAGTTTTGCACCTCCTTGCGACCAGACTTCATGGGGCACGTGTAGCCGGCGTGTGACATAACCACCGGTCTTCGATGTCATCGTCTGTCGCAACAGGCCCATCATATGGTAAGGTTGCCGTAAGGATTCCGTGGGAGGCGCAGGGGGTAGCGGGGAGATGGGTGTGGAGGGGAGGTGTTCTGGGGGAATCGGGGGAGGAGGGACGAGCATAGAAGCTGCTGTAACCGTGTGTGGTGATTTCAATACTGTGTTTATCGAGATGCTCATCTGGGCATTGGGGCCCAACTTGGAAGGTATCGATACTTTCCTCGGGCCGTTGACCGTCTGTACTTGCATCGTCGAATTCATAGGATAGCCGCCGGTTGTGGTAGGCCGTCGACCAGGTTGGGATGCAGCACGATTACGGCCCAGGCCAAACATCTGCATGGCGTTGTTGGGAACCCCAGAGACAGTTAGCCGGCTCATACTTGGCACTGAGGCTGAAATTTGAGCTTCCGTGGGGGAACCCGTAATGGAAGGTGGTGCGGATGTCTTGTTCCGCCTCTGCGAGATAGTTCCCATCACGGGCGAGTTATTGATCAGCGTCGTGGTTACGGACCCAGCCGAACTAGAGTCCGAACGCGCAGATACGGTCGAATCACCCCTCGCTCTTGGCGTTACGAAGTTCGACAGATCAGGAGAAGACGGCCCAGACTGCGGTTCTGAGAGTTTCCCAGGCCGTGGGGTAATCGGAGTGTTGTTGTCGGGAGGAGGCAGCGGGGGGAGTGGCTGGGTGTCGTTGTACTGTCTCTGAGCGGATAGCACACTCTTTGACCGAGGTCGGCGTAGTGGGGGCTCCTGTTCAACCTCAGACTGTCTCATCGCAGGTTCTTCCCGTCGTTCAACCTCTTCTCTCAGGGTCCCGAGCCTCGTCCCAGAACCAGTTCGCCTGTGACTAAGTCCATTGATAGCAGGTTTCGCCACAGGCTCCGGCAGTTCTGGAATCGTTCCTATTGTTGTTGTTGGAGGTTCGGAAGTCGGGGCAGGAGGTAAGGAATTGGTTGGCGGAGGAGCTGCAGGGGGAAGGGTGGAGGAGGCGCGAGCACGATGTGGGACGGTTGGGCTGTAGTTCGCGTTCCGTAGAGTCGGAAGCGTAGCAGTGCGTGACCGGTTTCCGACGAACGTTCCGTTCATCTCTCCAAAATCACCAGGCTGGGCATTGTTGTACGGGTGCATCACGGACGGGGTAAGGGTAGACGCCGACGAGAGGGTCGAGGAAATAGAGGGCTGAGGAGTATGGCCGGAACTGTAGCCATGATCGATGCTAAACATAGCGGTGCCGATTGCTTCGACGCCATCTTCTAGTTCACGTGGACCATTCAGTGTCGCATATTGAGTGGCCCGCGGTTGTGAATCTCCGCTGAGATCTTCCGCTGAAGAGGCAGGATGTGATGGGTAGTCCGAAGCCTCGGAGGCCGAAGTTTCAGGAGAAGAGGGTCGCGCGGAAACAGATGGGTGATTCGTAGCCACTGTTAGGTGAGAATCCACAGGGATACTGTAGATCAGACTCAGGATGTTCATGCGTTCCGCATAAGTGTCGTGCTAAACCGTAAGCCACGTCAGCAATTCAGCGAAGAAAGGGCCGGCCACTGCAGGTGGAGGATTAACTCACAATCGATCTCAATCGCCTGACTTCCTCCTCTTGAGCAACAACGCTGCGACGCCTGCCGTTCTTCCTTTTGTGAGACTCAGTGCTGTCCTCCCCCCGTATCACCCTTTCCATGACTTCGCTGAGGAGGGCCACGCTCTTGCCGTACGCGACGACCGCGGCGTAGGGGTCATCGTTGGTCGAGTCGAGGCGGACAGCTTCGCGAGCCAGTTCAAGTGCACGTGTGAGAGCCTTTCGTGAGGACGGCCGTCGCTCGGAATGTTGACGGTCGTTGGTTGGGGATAATCTGAGCCGGTCAGGCATAATCTCTTGATGAGGCGGGTCCATCGTGGACCGGAGCTGTGAGCGCGGAGGAGAGTCGGAAAGACTGTATGGGGAAGTGGAAGGAGGTGACCGGCTAGAAGATGATCTGTAGGACGGGGGCGTGTGAGAATGGAGCGGGAAAGTGGCTGGATTGGTCGAGGTTGTCGGCCTTTGGTATGGATCGTGAGCGTGGCCTGCGCCGTTGAGGTTTGGGTGGTATATCGTCGACGACCCGGACACTTCGTAGTCCGGCGGTGGTGTCGGACTGGTCGGCGAGAAGTAGGGGGGTACGCTTGGTATCGGTTGGGTTGGAGGGGGACCTGGGGGAGGGACGTGGACGGCGAGTGATCTTCTGCGGTGGGAATAGTAGGTCTGCTGAGGCGAACCCATATGGCCACCTTCGTTCCAACCAGAATTCCTTGACATTTGCAGTGGCCTAGATTCGAGCTCGAGCTCCATGCTGTCGTTGCGGGCGGTGGGGGGAACGTCGGTTTCTCGCCGCTTTTGGTGGACTAAGGTGGTAGTGGTGGCAGGCCAGACTGAAAAATGGAATACCAGCGAACAAATCGTTCCAATCAATCCGGACAACAACACACAAAGCTAACAAAGAAATGGCGGATTGGTTCATTACGGGGATAGAACTGGCCGGTTATGGAAAGGTCGGATGTTAGCCTTCTCGTCCGTTCCGACTGAAAATCATCTCAAATTTATTACGGTAAAGAATGGATCGGGGGCGTAGATACCATCTTTGTCGGTGGTACCTCTACAGCCGGAACAAACGAGCGTTGCTTTGCGGGTCGTGTGGAGAAAATGGAGGACGCCCATCACCCATCTTGATGATGTAGCTGATCTCCGTCCCAAAATTATCCGAACAGGGCAGCACCCACGCATAAGAGGATCATGACACGAGAAAGAAACAAGAGCGAAAAAGCGACATCTTCAAAACCAAAAACGCGAATCGATCTCCGGGGTATACTTGCATGGCCACTGCGGAGTTCGCTCAAGCGTAGTCTCCGCCTGGACCCTGAGAGGCGAGGCGGCTCTCCAGGTTTCTATCGCATCATGGATCAGTATCGCTGGTTGCGGCATAGTTCAGATCCTGAAACACCGCCTCACCTGAGTGATTCTTCCTTCGCGAGGAGCTCTTGCCTCTTTTCGTGAATCTCCCTTTGGACCCTAAGCTCGATCTCACGAAGCTTCGAATGACATCATGTAAGTGGATCGCTGCTGGTCATTATCTGGAGCCGCGCACCTTCTCTTCTTCCCTACGGAGCTGCTCTTCCTTGAGGCGCACACTCTGGGTGGCAAGTTCCTCGGGCAAGATGGAGGAATCGCTAAAAGAGGACGTACGAGTCAGCATGGCGCGCCCGGAGAGTGAATAAGACACGTACTGGGTATCGTTGTTGACAGTGCGAGACAGCTTCTCGGTACGATAGGTCTCGTATTGAACGTCATGTGTCAACGCCTTGAGATCGGCCAAGTGCGTGCTAATTCCCGACCGTTATGACCGAGCGCCCAGCGAGTAAATTGAAGCGACGTACTTCAGGAGAGCCCTTCTCAAGCTTGGGAAGTCCGAGTGTTTCGGGTTGTCCACTTCGGCAATACCCCAAGGGTAGATCCTGGCCCGAACCTGTTCGCCGTCGATCTCCACCTCCTCTTCCGAGCCAATGATAGCGAAAGGCATCAAGGCCTGGGAGGAGTATCAACATCTCGGGAGCGTTAAAAGCAAGTTCGTTAATACGTACCCTCAACTCGCTGTTGTCCTGGATCGTATCTTCGTCGTCTTCCTCGACATCGTACGGGAAGTTGTAGACCGGGATATCGTAGTGGTCAATGTCCTCCATAATCTGCGGGGAGCCCTGAGCTTGAGCCCAAATTCGAGAACGCAAGACGTACCCTTTTCTTGAATGCCTTAAGCTCGCTGGGCGTCAAGGAATCCGCCTTGCCAATGACGGGAATGACGTTCACACGGGGTGACAAGCGACGCATCAGCTCGATGTCAATTTCCCTCAAGCTGTAGATACGAGGCTCAGCATCTCACGCGTCTCATGGTGGTCGCGAACGTACGAGTGACCAGTGGGGGGGATGAAGTACAACAAGCAGTGAACACGGTCATCCCTAAACCTGGGGTTACGTTGGATACGCGACTCTTCGGCCAAAACGTCATCATATTGGCGTTCAAGGTGACCCATGATTTCCTGGAAGCTGTAATGGTGTCAAGTGGTGCCGGGTTTGAGATAGTTACTGAACCTACGCGAATTCGTTGTCGATGTTATCGCCGAAACCGGGCGTGTCGACGATGGTGAGGGCAATACGGACGCCCTCCTCTTCGAGCTCTACAAGAGACTTTCAGTGCTGTACGTGTATAAAACGCGAGGGACAAGTACAGACCGACGTTGACGGGCTTGATTCTGATGCCCTCCTCGATGTGGGCCGTTTCAGGGCTATCCGAGTGCTTATGTGCGAGCACGTCCGATTCACAGAGGGTGTTCACAAAGGTCGTGCGCCCAGTACCAGAAGCACCTATGAGATGGAAATACCGGTGGTCAGACAACGATGAACGATGAACCTGGGACGTGATGTAACAGGACGACTGACCGACGACCATGACGGTGAACTGGACACCCTTCCTGACCTTGTTTCCTCGTCGCTTTCCGGCTGCGAAAGACATTTTTGGTTTTTTGCTCTGCTTGTGGTTGAACGGAGAGGGAGAGAGCGCGTCGTTGGCGTTTCGTTGTCCTGGTCGACTACGTTCGAGGCTAAAGCGGACAGACGAGTTTGGAAGGCGACTTTCAAACTCCGTCGTCACACATCCACGCTTCCATCATTTCAGCCACAACCGCGTCCTTCGCGACTTTCTCTCCTGAATGCATGGTCGCTCGCATCGTAGCATCGTGCAAGTTCTCGCCTCGCCCTTCGCGACCCCTTGGTGTCACTAGGTCTTTTGCCACGCGAAGAGCGGCTTCATCTGCAATCAAAACAAAGAGGAAGCTTTCAGAATTGCCTCAGGCGAAGTTACTAGCTGGTGGACCTGCTGCTACACCTTTGGAACCGTTCAATGGTGGTCTAGGTACCAAGAAGCCCACTCGTCGTAGATCCAGTGCGCTATTTCAATTCGATGCATAGAACCACGTCTAATTATGATCTGGAATACATTGGGTCTCCGTTTGGCATCGTAAGAGATAGTGGATGAACTTCTAGTACTCCGTAATGGCGAGGAGCACGAGACGAAGGTAGCCCCAAAACGGAGAAAGCGTGCTTCTCCCAAGGCCAACGTGACGAAGGAAAAAGACGAGGAGATTCTGCCAGGTAGGATAGTTGCTTCATCTGGTACGACGCTTGCCTGAATAACCCAAGAGAAGCCCAGGAATACCGTGGCTGCTGGGGTTCTAGAGAATCTAGCCAGGTTTCCTCATTGCATCCTCCTGACCAGGGTTGGCCAATTCTACGAGGTATGCTTGATCTACGGTACCTTCACCTCACCACCAAATTCCTCACATCGCTGCCAGTCATACTTTGACCAAGCAGCAGAGGTCTCCCAACTGCTTAACATCAAGCTCGCTGGCAAGAATTGGGGTGGTCAACGGGTTCTCATGTGTGGCTTCCCGATCCTGCATCTCCAGAAATACCTGAAAATCTTGGTGGAGAAAAACAAGCGATGCGTGGCCATGTGCGAGGAATTCCTCAAGGAACCCCTCGAAGGTCCCAAGGGAGGTTTTGACCGCAGGGTTGTCCGAATCATCACCCCTGGGACGCTCATCGATGAACCATTCCTGAACGCGGACGAGAACAATTACCTGCTCTCGGTCGGGACCCAAGGCCCAGTCAATGATAGTGTGCGGGTCGTTGGACTGTCGTGGATCGATGTATCGACGGGCGAGTTCTTTACGAAGGAGAGCACCATTGGAAACCTCAGGGACGAGCTGGTTCGCATCGCCCCTCGGGAAGTGGTCATGGACAAGGACACAGCTAGCGATACCCATCTCTCCGCCGCACTCGAAGTTATGAACCAAGAGGGAATAGTCCTTTCTCTCGTCACGCCCCGCCCTACTGAACAAGAGACACCACCTGTGCCGACCAAAGACCCAGGACCGACGACCTCGACTCTCAGTCAGAACGAAAGCGCAGCGGTGGAGCTACTCGCTTCGTTCCTGCATGATAACCTGCTCGAGTCCATGCCCAAGCTGACTCAGCCCAGCAGGGAGTTCAGCGAGGGGAGGATGGAAATCGATTCGCACACCGTGAAGGGACTCGAGATCCGGGAGGGCATGAGAGAGGGTGGCGTTACGGGTAGCCTTCTCAGCGTCATTAAACGCACGGTCACTTCCAGTGGGACTCGACTATTAGCAAGGTGGCTATGTAGGTTCTCTCGTGGTATTCCTTTCATCAGCCCCCGCTAATGACACCAACGCAAGGTTCCCCTTCCACGAGGCTCGACGAGATAAACTTCCGACAATCGCTGGTTGCGTTCTTTGTTGCGCGTCCACACGTCCGCGATGACGTTAGGCGGCTGCTATCTGGTGCAGAGGACGCCACCAGGGTACTTCAGCGGTTCCTGCTTGGTCGAGGACTCCCTAGTGACCTCTCCTCCCTTAATTCCTCGATCATAGCCTGGATTTCCATCGGCAGACGCCTCGCCTTGGAGTGCGAACAAGAGCTGAAGGAGCGTAGTCAGCTAAACGTTGACGAATGGTCATGCGTTGACACGCTGCTGGGGAGGATGAAGGACCTTACAGAACTTTCAGTGCGAATCACCGCTTCGTTGACCAGGGCTGACTTATCCGCCGAGCCCGAACCAGAACCAGAAGAAGTGGAAGGGGTAACACCCGATCCTGATTCACTCGCTGCCGAAATCAATTTAACTTCCGGGGCGGCAAAATGGACTATTCGGCCAGAGTTAGTTCTTCGCTGTATTGTCTGGAATTGGCGCTAACATCTGGTTAGCGTTTCGAAAGAACTTGCGGACCTACACAAAACTATGACCAAATTGCTCAAGCAAAAGGAAACCTTACAACGTGGGCTTGGAAACGACTACGGTGCGTGGGTCGTGCCCTCCTTCTGTGGTTGCTTGGCTGAGACCGTCCAGGCGTCTCTTCCTTGACGTTGCGATCATCCGCAAGTCAAGGGATGTTCGTTCATATATCCCGTTCCAAACGTGACGGAGCCATACTGGCAGAACATCCAGAGTTTGTCCATCTGACACAGACCGGCTCAACCAAAACCTATTTTCACCACGTGCGTCCCGTCCTCGAGGCCCCTCTCTTTTTTGCTAACACTGTATGCAGAAATGGGCCGTACTTGGTCAGAAGATCGTCGAAACATCCTTTGCGATAACTGCCGCAGAGAAGAAGGCTTTCGAAACTCTAAGAGACGAGGTTCGTACTTCCCTCCACTATTTGCCCCTCCAAATCTCAAGTCCGGTAGGTCACAACCCATGTCGAGGACATCAGACAGAATGCCAGGGTCATCGACGAACTAGACGTTACCGTGGGTTTTGCGAACCTTGCGGCGGAAATGAACTTCTGTCGGCCCACTATGACGGACGAGTACGCATGCCCACCTACTCCACCGAGAAGATGTGATAACGCCGCTCTCCCTTACTTTTCAGCTCATCCTACGATGTAGTCAACGGTCGCCATCCTGCCGTTGAACTTGGGTTGCTAACTTCAGGACGCGTTTTCACTCCAAATACCGTCCACCTCCGTCCAGAGTCCCCCCTACATATCATCACCGGTCCGAACATGGCTGGGAAGTCTACTTTGCTTCGCCAAACCGCACTGATCGCAATACTCGCCCAAACCGGTTCGTTCGTTCCAGCGGACAGGGCCACGATAGGGGTTATGGATCGGTTGTTCTCGAGGATAGGCGCCAAGGACGATCTGTTCCGAGACCGGAGCACGTTTATGGTGGAAATGCTCGAAACTGCGGAAATTCTCAAACATGCCACGCCAAGGAGTTTGGTAAATCTTTTTTTTTCTTCTAGTTCCGACGGTCACGGATGGAATCGAAGACTGATGTTTACGGCTGCCCTTACGTTTTTTGTAGGTGATTATGGACGAGGTCGGACGTGGCACCACGATCGAGGATGGTTTAGCGATCGCATTTTCAACGGTTCACCACCTCGGCTCTGTTGTGAAATGCAGGGCGCTATTCGCCACCCACTTCCACGAGCTTGCAGATATGCTCGGCCAGTCTGCCGACGACCCCGTGTCCAGCCCCTTTGGGAACATCAGCTTTTATTGCACCGGGGTAGACGAAACAGATGTGATTCATTTTTTGTTTTCCATCATGTGCGCTAACTGACGTTTTTCTTACGGTAGGATGGGTATTTCAGTTACTCGTACAAACTTAAACCTGGTGTCAATCGCGATAGCCACGGTCTCAAAGTCGCCCACCTTGCAGGGATGCCGCAATCAGTTCTCGGGGTCGCGGAAGGCGCGCTCGAGTGGCTAAGACAGGCCCGGGTGGATAACAACAGCCAACGCGCCAAGGGGTTGAATAGGTTAGGTCGGACACTCTGTGAGATCGACAACCCCAACCCAACCTCATGAACGAGCATCGTAGATCTTGTATAATAGCATTTCGTATTCACATTACAGAGATATAGGTGCTAATACTCAATTCTGTTCCCTGTTTATTGGAGCTTCGAGCGGATGTAGTTCAAGGCAGACCCGGCCCGCAACCAGTTAAGTTGATCAGCGGACATAGTGTGCTTTGTGGGTATCTCAAAGGTCTCCCCGGAGCGTTTGGTAACCCTCAAGTGGATGGGGGTGGACGAACCGCCGTTGAGGAGACCCTCCAGGCCAATAGTCTCAACGGTGTCTCCTGATCCGATCTTCAAGTAGTCTGAAGTGTCCACAAACCATAGAGGCAAAACCCCTTGTTTCTATTCCCATCGTCAGCACGCCGAAAAGGAACAGCATTCAGTAATCCATTCTTACTTTGAGGTTGGTTTCATGGATACGCGCGAAAGACCGGGCGACTATCATTGCGCACCCTGTGGGAAGAGATCAGTAACCAACGCGAGGATCCTCCCAGTTCACAATGATAGGTACCGTAAAACCTGGGCTGCAGGGCCGCGTGTTCACGCGCACTACCTTCGCCGTAGTTCTCATCGACGACCAGCGTCCATGGTTGTCCCCTAACTTTGAATAGCTTCGCAACGCCGGGTATCGTATCTTGTTCGGGTTGGGAGGCATCGTGATCGCGATCGAAGGCGACGTTCATGTCTCCACCTTCGTCGTTGATGGCCTTGGCTCCAATTAATTTGGCCCCAGTCGGGAGGTAAAGCGGTAAGTACATACAGTAATCACTGGAAAGGGAGGGTCAGATGTAAACAGGAAGAACCGGGAAACCTTGGCTTACACAGGTTCTCAGAGATGTTAGTGATGTGTCCTTTGTATTTCAGCCATTTCCCCTAGAAGAGATACGATTGGTGGGTATTTTTACGCAGTTGGGCGGGACAGACTCACAGCGGCGGAGATATGGTCGGTTGTGCACTTTCCTCGTACTCGCATTAGAACCTTCAATGGTGGTAACTCGAGCCCCCGGGGGTTGTGAGGCCCGAAGTGGCTCTCGAAAGGCTGGAGGATTTCCAAACGCTGAGAGTCGGGCCGGATCACGACCTCGGTCTCTGGTTGGGGTTCAGGCATCGGCTTTGGGTAATAGGTTGCATCACCCGGGGTAAAACCCGCTGAAGGCAAGTCCTTCCCTGTCGGTGGTTGGAATTTGAATGATTCGCCCGACGGCGTTGCGAGAGAATCCGTCATGGGGTTGAAGGAGAGCTTTCCAGCGTAGCTAATGGCGGTAACGATGGTAGGGGAAGCCAGGAAGTTCATGGTCTTGACGTTACCGTCGTTCCTAGAGCGGAAATTCCGGTTGAAGGAGGTGAGGATGGCTACTGAGGGTTCAGTGCATGATTAAGTGGGTATGCTAAAGACTTGCCATTCTCTTCCCCCTTCTTGTCATCACGCTTCCACTGGATGGGAGTTAGCAACTGCCAGTGATATTACTAGGATGTTTCGCGAACCTGTCCGATGCATGGACCACATGCGTTGGCTAACACTGTTGCGCCGGTTTCTTCAAGAAGTTCGGTAACTTTGTCTCGCTCGATCGTCGCCCTGATCTGTTCGGACCCCGGAGTGCAGAGGAAGGGGACCTGGAAACGAAATCAAGATCGCTGGATGACAGCGACACCGTCGACTTCAATACCTGCATCTTTAACCCGGCGTCCTTCGCCTGTTGAGCCAAGTTCGCAACGCGTGTCTGTTAGAAAGTCAGCAACACTCGGGTGTCCTGAATGAGTCAAAATTACCATGTCTTCGTAGGAGCTGTTTGTACAGGAGCCGATAAGGCCAGCAGATAACTCGTCGCTCCATCCGTTCTCTTTAACGAACGAGGCGAATTTGGACAGAGGAGTAGCCAAATCAGGTGTGAAGGGGCCGTTGATCGTAGGCTCCACTTTGGAGAGATCCTGGCAGGCCGTTAACCACAAGAACGGCCCAAAAGAAAAC
>Ga0307511_10001959_pt1 | contig 21635 bp, 19 predicted proteins | sample 13_EM_MG_FD_200266 | JGI IMG/M metagenome (GOLD analysis project Ga0307511, IMG submission 200266) | Populus trichocarpa ectomycorrhiza microbial communities from riparian zone in the Pacific Northwest, United States - 13_EM | ecosystem: Host-associated > Plants > Roots > Unclassified | place...
GGATGTCTGCCGGTCGAGGAGATCGCATCGCGCGGCATCGAGACGCTGCGCTACGGACCGATGAAGCCGGTCGGGCTCGAACATCCGGTCACCGGCGAACGGCCGCATGCTGTCGTGCAGCTTCGGAAGGAAGATCTGTCCGACGACTACTTCAACATCGTCGGCTTCCAGACGAAGATGCGGGTGCCGGAGCAGAAGCGCGTGATTCAAACGATCCCCGGATTGGAGAACGCCGTGTTCGCGCGCTTCGGCTCCATGCACCGCAACACCTTCATCAACGGACCGCGGCATCTGCGTTCGACGTTTCAGACCAAACGCGACGATCACGTCTTCTTCGCCGGACAGATCGTCGGCGTGGAAGGGTATGTCGAGTCGTCCGCCGTCGGACTGCTCGTGGCTCGTTTCATCGACGAGCTTTCGCACGACACCCCCGCCGCACCGCTCCCGTACCACACGGCCCTCGGCGCGCTCGGCCGGCACGTGGCCGAATCGTCGCCCGATCGTTACCAGCCGTCGAATGTGACCTGGGGGTTGATCGAGGATGTCATCGGCCGCTGCCGGAAAATCGAGAAGCGCGAGAAGCAGGTGGCCAGGGCGCTCGGCACGATCGAGAAGCTCGTCGAGCCTGCTGTCGAATTGACGCTGCCCTAAGCCTCCTTCCTGGCCACGAGCAGCAACCGCGGATCACCGAGGCGGAACGGATCGCCGGCCGTCGACGAACAGAGCTGCTCGACGATGAGTCCGGCGTTCGCGAACAGCTCGCGAAGCTCGGCAATGGTGAAGATCCACGTATGTGCCGTACGCGTTTCCCTCACCGAGCCGCACACGAACGAATACTCGACGTCGAGCCGGCTGGCCGAGGGGTCGTAGTTGTTGCTCGAGAAAAAGAGGATGTCGCCGGCCTCCATCCAGCGCTGTTTCTGCAGCGACGGAAGAAGCGACTCGGCGGTTGCGCCGCTTTCGAGAACGAACGCTGCGCCCGGCTTCAACGATGCGGCCAGCGTCCGGATGAACGCGCGCGTCCCTTCGCGATCGCAGTAGCCGAAGCTGTTGCCGAAACAGAGCGCGCCATCGAAACGGTCACGCCACGGAAGCTCGCGCATGTCGCCGCGATGCCATTCGATCGACGCCTGCTCCGCGTCGGCACGTGTTCGGGCTTTTTCCAGGATCGACGTCGAGTAGTCGAAACCAGTAACCGCGTATCCATGTCGTGCCAGCGGAATGCTGTGCCGTCCCGCGCCGCAGGCGATATCGAGAATGGTTTGGCCATTGGGCGCGCCGAAGACACTCTCGAGAAAGGGCAGATCAGCGTCGGCAGGCGGCGCGACAGCGACCCAGAAATCGACAGCCAGACCATGAAAAAAGTCCTGGAACCAATCGTTGGTAATCATTTCGTCTCCATCGTTCGCGGGACACACGTTGAGCGGTCCCGCGGTTCACGCGGTGGGAGGGAGGAGACGAAATCAGATATCGGCGGTGTGTTTCAGAGGCGATCCGAGAAAATCATAACCGATCCGCGTTCAAGGCTTGATGGCCGCCACGATCTCGTTCGGCACGATCTGATCGCGGAAGCGGCCCCAGATTCCGCCTTGTCCGAAGTTGCCGGCGGTGAAAACGACGACGAGGTCGAACTCCGGAATCACGATCAGGATCTGCCCGCCGTTTCCGTTGGCCGTGTAGTCGTGGTACGTGCGATCGCCGAAATGGATGTCGCCGAGGTGCCACGCATAGCCGTCCGTGGACTGGATGTAGAAGTTGGGAAACTGCTTCGGATCGACTCCGGTGGTCGTGGGGTTGATCTCGATGCGCGGCGACGTCGACGTTTTTACCCACGACTCATCGACGATCCGTCGCCCGTGCCAGACGCCGCCGTCGAGATAGGTCTGCCCGACTTTGAGCAGATCGCGCGGCCGCAGATAGGCGCCGCCGCCGAGGTAGCCTTCGTTCGTCGGCATCAGATTCCAGTAGTGCGGACCGAACTGCAGCGGCCGCGCCACGGTGCGCTCGAACAACTCCGGCAGGAACGTGCCGGTCGCCGTGGTGAGCGCGGCGCCGACGAGATTCATGTTCGCCGAGCAGTAGGCGTAGCGCGTTCCGGGATCGTGCACCATCGGCAGATCGAGCGTGTACTTCCACCAGTCGGGTTGCTGCTTCTGCGTCTGCATCGTCCCTTCGTTGCCCGGCGACGCGTCGTCGTTGTCGTCGCAGGCCAGACCGGAGGTGTGCGTCATCAGGTGCGCCAGCGTGATCTGCGATTTCCGCGGGTCGGGATTGGCGAACGGGCCCATGCCGGCCAGCAGCGAGTAGACCGGCGTCTCCGGCGCGATGTGCACGCCCTGCCTCATCGCCGCGCCGAGCATGATCGAGGAGAAGGTCTTGCCCGCCGAGCGGAGATCGTGCGGCTCGTCGCGATCGAATCCGTAGAAGTACTCCTCCAGCACCAGCTTCCCTTTGTGTGCCACGAGAAGTGAGTGGATGAGCGCGGGACGGCGGACTGCAGGATCGGCGTCGATCAAGCGCTGGATCAGCTTGGCCAGCATGGCCTCATCCATCCCCACGTCGGCAGCGCGCGACGTTTTCCAGCCGTCGCCGGTGACCGGCGGTTTCGCGTAGATGTACTTCGGTCCACCCGGTGGACGCGGAAAGAACCCCGCGGCCTCGGCGGGCGTTCGGCGCGTCAACTCCAGCACGCGCGCCATGCCAGGCCAGAACATCTGCAGGCGATCCGGCGACGTCACACGTTTGGCAGTAAGTCGAATCTCCGGCTCCGGCGGCTCCGGCCGGGCGGTAAAGGAAACGAGATCGCCGCTCTGGCTGACGCGAAACTGCATGGACCGATCGTGCGAACCCTGCTCGGGATTGCGAAACGCGCTGATCAGCGTTCCGTTTTCGGCGCGAAAGATGCGGAGGTAGAGCGTGAAGCGCTCCTCCAGCGGATGGACGGTTCCACGCCAGAGGCCGGGTCCGGTGTGCCGCAACGTGACCGGCGATGCGAAGCGCTGGCTCATACCGCCGCCGTTCGGCGCGTCCTTGGTAATGCCTTCCGGTTGAAGCCAGAAACCGTCGATCGCTCCTCCGTTCTTGCTCAGTGTGCCGCGGAACGCGCCGAGGTCATGCGGGAAGGCGAAGCGAATCTGATTGCCGGCCATTTGAAACGCCGACTCAACGCCTGCGAGCGTTGCAGTCCACGCCGATCCCTTCCGGGCGATGGTGAGCTCTCCTCGCAGCTTGGGACCGAAGACCGATTCGCTCGACCAGATGCCGGCGAGATCGTCCGATTGCGCGAAGGCGGGGACAGCAAGCAGAAATACGACGAGAGCAACTACGTGCGATCGGATCATCGGGTGGAACCTTCCTTTTTTTCGCGGGCGGTGAGCCAGGCCACGATCGGTTCGCGGCCTGTCTGGAGATTGAGGCGGAGGGCGTCGCAGGCGGCGTCGAGATCGCGCCGGCGCAACGCCGCCAGAATCGATTTGTGATTGGAGCTGGCTGCCGAAACGTTCTTCTGCTCGCGCATCAGCCCAATCTCGTAGCGGCGCGTTCGCTGGATGAAGTGCTTGATCAGATCGACGAGCACGATGTTCGGGCAGCCGGCGATGAGCTCGAGATGGAAGTCATCATCGAGGCCGATGATCGTGTCGGCGTCGCGTTCCTTGCCGATCCGGTCGTTGATGGTCCGAAGCTTTTCCAATCGCTCGCGCGAGGGCAGTCCGGCCATTCTCAAGGCCTCGGGGTCGAGCAGCGGCCGGATGGCGTAGATCTGTTCGAATTCGTCGAGCGTCAGCGCCCGCACGAAGTAGCCGATTCGCGGAACAGCCCGCAGCGCCCCTTCGTGAGCAAGACGCGCCAGCGCTTCGCGCAAGGGCGTGCGGCTCACGCCGAGTTGTTTCGACAGGTGGACCTCGTTGATCCGCTCCCCGGCCGGGAGGCGTCCGTCGACGATCATGTTCCGCAGCGCCGCGGCGACGGAGTCGCTGATGTTGTCGCGAGCGAGAACTGATTGCATACTGCATACTGTATACAATTAGATGGCGATGGCAAGAGCAAAGTGGATGGCCAACCCAGGTTAGCCGCGGAGCGGCGTCAGTTAGTAGCCCACGGCGTGAGCCGTGGGTTTGCGATGTAGCCGAATTCAGCGCGGAGCGGCGACATCTCAAATCGCGGCCAATGGCAATGTTCGAGATGCCGCCGCTCCGCGGCTGGATATGGGGCTAATCAGAGACCCACAGCTCACGCTGTGGGCTACGTAGATGGCGCCGCTCCGCGGCTCATGGCGAACCCGCTTTCTCGAGTGCTGCATAGTTCGATCCGAGAGTTGGGCGTTGATATACGTTAATCCGTGTTTCACGGAGCCCGAAACGCTCTCTCATACCCGGTCATCTCCACATACCCCCGCCCGTTCACCGCTACATTGCTGAAGGTGCCGGAAACGTCGACCGCTCCCTCCCAGTACGTGACTTGCGTCGAGCTGCGCGTGACCAGCTCCTGATCCTTCATCACCGGTTGCAACACCAGCGAAATGCCGAACGACGGGATGGCCACGCGCCAGCTCATCGGATACGTCGCGCCCGTTTTTTTCGAGCGCCACGTACCGAGGGGCGTGATCACCATCTGCTCGCGGCGGAGGTGGATGACATTCCCCTCGCTGCTGATGAGCGAACCGGATGACGGCGCGTCGGGAGTGCCGTCTTTGCGGCGGATCTGGTAGAGCATCAGCTCCGCGTCGTTGTCGAGCTGGACCGAGAACCAGTCCCAGCCTTGCTGACTCTCGCGCAGCGCGGAGCTGCCGAACTCATGATCCATCCAGGCCTGACCGTGACAGGTCGCGCCGTTGATCTTGCCGCGCACTTCGAGGCGCGTCATCGAGTAGTAGTGCGATGCGTAGCCGGTCCCTTCCGCTTTGACGCTCACTCCGTTCACGCCATGGATGGCCGGCGCCTTGCGCGACGTCATCACCAGATCGATGGCGTCTTTGCCGGCATAGGCCGTGATGCGCCACGAGCCGTCGGCCTGCGCGATCGCGCGCCAGCCCTCGTTGAAAACGTCGAGCCTTCCTGCCGCCGCGCCGGCGCTGAAGGGCGACGTGCGATTGAGCTTCTCGTAGTAGCGGAACTGATTCGATCCGACGTCGGTGATCGCGAAGTGGGCCAGCGACAGATTGCGCAGATCCCATTGCGTCTTCGCGTCACCCGGCGGCACGATGCCGACCCGGAAGAACGTCAGTTCGAATCCATACCGTTTGCCGCCTTCGGCATCCAGATGGCCGGTGTAGTACCACCACTCGGTCTTGTACTCGTCGTGCGTGCCGTGATCGCGCGGGAAGGAAAACTCGTAGCCGGGCAGCGCCGGCTGGAACTGCGGCACGGCCAGAAACAACGCCAATGCGACGGCCCGAAGCATTCGGCCATAATATTCGCTGCCCATGGCCGAGACTCCGGTCGCATCCCCAGCTCGCACACGCTTCCGCACGGTCGCGGCGGAGGCGAGCATTCCCATCGACGCCGACGATCTCGTCGCCCTGGCGCGGCGCTACGCGGATCAGGGGATGTACGACGAAGCCATCCATCTGTACGAGATGGCGGAGAAGCTCAAACCGGGCTCCGTCGCCGTGCGCATCAACCTGGCGCGTGCGCGCGACCTCAAACAGCAGGCCGAGGCCTCGAGGTACGAGACGCTGCGCCAGGATGTGGATGCCCAGCGTTCCCGCGATGAAGTCGACGCCTCGCAATACGTCGGACTGGCGCAGTACTACATGGCCAAGGACCAGACTTCGAAAGCCATCGAGCTGCTCGAGATCGCGAAGCTGAAGACGCCGAACAACTATCGCCCCTACGAGATCCTCGGAAGACTCCACTACTCGCAGGGCGAATGGGACGCCGCGCACGAAGAAATCGGGAAAGCACGCAAGCTCAATCCGTTCGATCGCGGGCTGGCCGAGATCTCCGGCCGCGTCGAGTTCGAGCTGCGCAATTTCGAGCGGGCCATGGAGGACTTCGTCGACGCCTTCCTCCTCTCTACCGATCAGAAGGGCGACAGCACCGAGCCGGTGCGGCGGATGATCAATACGCTCAAGCGCATCGAGAACATCGAGACGAAGGATCTCAACGCCCGCATCAAACAGCGCGTCGAGCAGCTCCAGCTCTGCACCGAGCGGCTGGAGCTGCGCAAGGACAACCTCTTCAAGCTGGAGTCGAAGAAGGGGCTGCGCGAGATCATCCAGAAGATCACGCGCGACGCCGAGACGCGCGACAACCTCATCACCATGGCCGCCGAGCTGCGCGCTCTGGCCGTCTTCCAGCACATCAAAGACGAGCAGATCATCCGTCTCTCGAAATTCGCGCGCCTCGAACCGCTGGCCGAGGGCGGGTTCGTGTTCAAGGAAGAAGACCGGTCGATGGATTTCTATGTGGTCAAAGACGGCCGCATCGAGATTCGCAAGGACACCCCCTTCGGTCCTCAAATCCTCGGGTCGCTGACTTCGGGGACGATTTTCGGCGAAATGAATTTCATCGACAGGACGCATCGCTCCAGCGACGCCATGGCTGTCATCCCGTCGAGCTGCTACACGTTCTCATTCAGTGCGCTCGATCAACTGATGGACGAGGACAAGCAGCTCGCTGTCGGTCTGCACTGGGCCTTCTGGCGTTCGCTGACGGAGAAAGTCCGCGACGCCAACGAGCAGCTCAAGTTGTTTTTTCAAGAGGACGCCAAGAAGGGTCAGGGCCGCAAGCGCGTGGAGGGAACGCGCGAAACGCAGCAGGTCACCGTCAAGTCGGAAGACAAGGTCGATCTCTTCAAGGAGCGCGGCCTGTCCGCCGGTGAAATGAAGTTGCTGGCCACCTTCTCCAGCGAAGAGCGCTTCCGCGAAGGATCGATGGTGTTCCGCGAAGGCGAGAAGGGCGACAAGCTCTACATCGTCCTGGACGGCCGCGTGCGCATCTCCAAGTTCATCCCCGGAGTGGGCGAGGAAGCGCTGGCTGTGCTCGATCGCGGCGACTTCTTCGGCGAGATGGCGCTGATCGATGACAAGGCGCGCTCTGCCGATGCGAAGGCGCACGACGGCGACGCGACTGTCCTCTCGATCGACCGGGCCACGCTGAACGAGATCCTGTCGATGGATCCGCACGCGTCGCTGCAGTTCCTGAATCTTCTCTGCCGGATGATCAGCCGCCGCCTGCGCGAGATCAACGAGAAGATCGTGCAGTGGAAGTACATGAGCGGAGGGTTTTAGGGAGAGGCTCTCTTGCTGTTCGCCCTCTTCGCAATCACGTTCCTCGTCCTTTGGGCCGTCGTGTACTCCACGCTGCCGGCGATTCGCCAGCTCGGGCGATTGCTGGCGCGGCTGATCGCGCGTAGCTCACGCGCGAGCCGGATCGTTTCGACCACACGCGAGCGATACAAAAGCTACTTCCCGGTCCTGGCCATCCTCATCATCGGTGGACTCTTCACGGCTTGGGCGGGTGACGGGTTCATGGATCTCGCCGAGAACATTCACGCCAAGAACGGTCAGCTCGAGAAGATCGATACGTCGATTCACGATTGGGCCGTTCGCGAGCGGACGTCGGGAGCAACGGCGTTCTTCACGCTGATGACGAACATTGGCAGTCCGGTCGGTGTGGCCATGATCGTCTTCATCGTCAGCATCATCCTGGCGATTCAGCGCCGCTGGCGCTGGCTCATCTACCTGATCGTGACGGCGGGCGGCGGCGGATTGCTGAACATGGAGCTGAAGCGCTACTTCGTGCGAGCCCGTCCGGCCGTGGCGGAGATGCTGCGGCGCGCGAATGGCTACTCCTTCCCCAGCGGGCACGCCATGGGCTCCGCGGTCGTCTTCGGCGCGCTGGCCTATCTCGCCTTCCGCGTCATCCGAAGCTGGCCGGCCAAAGCAGGGGCGATGGCGTTTTTCTACACGCTGATCGCTGCCGTTGCCCTTTCCCGCGTCTACCTCGGCGTGCACTGGATCTCGGATGTCCTGGCCGGCGTCACGGCCGGGACGGTGTGGGTGACCTCGACGACAGTGGCGTACGAGACGATGCGCCGGATCAGGCGAATGCGCAGGCCGTGACCTACGTCGCGTTCACGACTTCGACCGAAGGCTGCGGCGCGTGCTCGCCATACAACTCGCGAATGAGCTGGCCGATCGTCAGGTGATCGAGGGCGTTGTTCATGCACGTGCCCCATCGCGTGAAGAGATCGCTGACCACGGTCCGCTCTGGGTCGTCGACGTGAATGTCCGGCACGTCGCGGCACAGTCCTTCCACGTGCGACACGACCTCCTCGACCGTGATGCGGTCGGGATCGCAGCCGGGGACGAAGCCGTCCCAGTCGCCGCCGATCTCTTTCACGAGCTGGGCGTCTTCCAGCTTTCGCAGCACGCGCAGCATCTGTGAATCGGTGGTGCCGAACTGCTCTGCCAGGCGATACGACGATGCCGCCTGTTCGCGCTTGTCGAATCGTCTGGCGATCTCGATCAGCGCGCGCAGGGCGAAATAGAGATCGAAGCGCGGCTCGTCCTGCACCTGGTGCTCCGTGGCGCGCAGCAGGCCGTAGAGATTCTGATAAACGTAGCTGATCTCCACGCCGAGGAGGATGACCACCCAGAGAATCTGAATGGCGATCAGGAAAATGATGGCCAATCCCAACGCGCCGTAGATCAGATTGAAGCGTCCGTGGAACAGATGATCGGCGTAGATGCCGAACCCGAAACGGACCAGCGAGAATAGCGACGTCGTGACGATCGCACCGACTGCGGCCGCGCTGAAACGGACGCGCGTCGACGGCACCAGCCAGAAAAGCATGGTGAAGGCGATGAACAACACCACGATCGGGGCGATGGTGAAAATGATGTCCTGTTTGAAGAGCACGCGCAGGTAGCGGTTCTTCTCCAGAGTATTCGTGGTGGTGAAGGAGATGCCCATCAGCACCGGCCCCCAGAAAAAGAGCATCGTGAAGGCGATGATCTTCGGCCGGTAGCCGCGCACGCTGCGCACCTTCCAGATCTGATTGACCGTGTTCTCGACCGCCAGGAAGAGCCGGAAGGCGATGACGATGAAAACGATCACGCCGAACGTCGACGCTGCCGATGCGTTCTCGGCGAATTTCGAGATGTGGTACGAGATGACCGGCGACTGGTAGGGGATGATGTTGTTGAGGATGTTGTCGATCTGCGACTGGAAGTTGGGGAAGAGATTGCGAAAGTAGCGTTGCAGGGCTTGCGTGAAGGCGACCAGCAGCGGGATGAGCGAGAGCAGGGTCGTGTAGGCCAGCGCCGCCGCGCGCGACGTTCCTTCGATGTCGTAGAACTCGCGCGTCACTTCGCGGACGAAGAGGAAAAACTCCACGGTCATGATGCGCGCCCGTTTCCGCCCCGTCGCTTCGCGGCGGTAGAGAAGGACGGCCGGGTCGGTCAGCCATGACCAGACGATCTTCCGCGCATGGGCGAGCTTCGACTTGAACTTCGCGCGTCGCGCGCCCTCGGGGATTTCGGTCATAGGGCAACTATAAAGGCAAGGACTGAGCCTGCGGCGGCCGGGGATGCGATAACGTTACGCCATGGCCACCCGCACGCCGGCCGTCGCCGGTACGTTTTACGAGGGGACGCCGGAGCGCCTCGCCGCGCAGGTTGCGGCCTGTTTCGCCGAGAATCCGGAGCCTGAGACGAAGGAGCGCTTCATCGGCGCCGTCGTGCCGCACGCGGGGCTGATGTACAGCGGCCACGTGGCCGCGGCGTTTTACGGGATGGCCGAGCTGCCGCGCCGTTTCATCATTCTCTGCCCGAATCACACCGGTTTCGGGCACTTCGCGGCCATCAATCGCGACGGCGACTGGCTGACGCCGCTGGGCAGCGTGTCGATCGACGCGCCGCTTGCCGAGGCACTGATCCAGCGCTCGCCCCTTCTGGCCGAGGACTCGCGGGCGCATGTGCGCGAACACTCGCTCGAAGTGCAGCTTCCCTTCCTCCAACAACTCCTCGGCGAGTTCACCTTCGTTCCGATCTGCCTCGGCGCGAATCGTTACGACTACTGCGAGGAGATCGGCCACGCCATCGCCACGGTGATCCAGGCCGCGGACGAGCCGGTCGGTATCCTGGCCAGCTCCGATCTCAATCACTACGAGGACCAGAAAACGACGCTGCGAAAGGATCAGGCTGCGATCGATGCGGTGCTGCAACTCGATCCGCAGGAGTTGTGGCGGGTCGTCGATGAGCTCGATATTTCGATGTGCGGCTTCATCCCCACGACGACGATGCTGATCGCGGCCAAACAACTCGGCGCGAAAGACGCAAGGCTGATCAAGCACGCCACCAGCGGCGACATCAACGGCGACTATGCGCACGTGGTCGGCTACGCGGCGATCGTGATCTCGTAATGAACATTCTCTTCGCAGCAGCCGAGGTTTCGCCCATCGCCAAGACCGGCGGCCTTGGCGACGTCTGCGGCTCGCTTCCCAAAGCACTGGCCAGGCTCGGACACAACGTCACGATCTTCATGCCCTACTACCGCGAGGCGAGGGAGTGGTTCGCGAAGAACGACATCACGCCCGAGAACGTGCTGCCAATGACGCACGTCTTGTGGGCGAATTGGGCCGCCGAGGCGAACTACCTGAAGACGACGCTGCCGGGGACGGCCATCACGCTCATCCTCGTCGAGAACAACTACTACTTCCATCGTCCGCACATCTACTCGCCGCGTTTCGACGGCTATGAAGATGGTATGGAGCGCTTCACGTTTTTCTGCAGGGCGGTGATCCGCGGATGCGAGCTGCTGAACATCAGGCCCGACATCGTTCACGCTCATGACTGGCATACCGCGCTGCTGCCGATCTACCTGCACTCCGGGCTGCGCGGCAGCGACCAGTTTCGCGGCGCGCACTCGGTCTACACGATTCACAATCTCAACTATCAGGGCATTGGCGGCGCGGGCCATTTCGGCGCCTTCGGCCTGCACAGCCGCTACTGGGCGCCCGACGCTGTGGAGCACTACGGCAACGTCAACCTGATGAAGGGCGCCATCATCCTGGCCAATCAGGTCACCACGGTTTCGCCCGGCTACGCGCGCGAGATTCAGGGGAACGAGATGGGCGCCGGTCTCGATGGGATTCTGCGCAGCCTGTCGTTCAAACTGCAGGGCATCCTGAACGGAATCGACGACGAGTGGAATCCTGAAACGGACCCCGACATCCCTTCTCACTTTCGTCAGGGCCATCTGGCCGGCAAGAGCCTGTCGAAACGCGCGCTGCTGCGCGAGCTCGGCATCAAACACAAGGCCAAAACGCCGCTGGTGGCCTTCATCTCGCGCCTCGTCGATCAGAAGGGAATCGATCTGCTGATCGCCGCCCTGCCGCACATGCTTGCCGCCGGCGCGCATGCGGTCATCCTCGGATCGGGCGAGCCGCGCTACGAGCACGCCTTGCAGCACATCGCCGCACAACATCCCGAGTCGTGCCACGTTCGTATCGGCTTCGACAACGCGCTGGCGCATCGCATCTACGCCGGCGCGGACATCCTTCTCATGCCTTCGATTTACGAGCCGTGCGGCCTGAATCAGATGTACGCCCTGCGCTACGGCACGGTGCCCGTAGTGAGGCTGACGGGCGGCCTGGCCGATACCGTGATTCCGTTCGACGGCACGAACATCGAAGCGGCCAATGGGTTTGGCTTCCATTCAACGAATGCCGCCGATTTCTACATCGCCACCTGGCTGGCCATGCTCAACTATCGCGAGTCGAAGACGTGGCGTCGCCTCCAGGCCAACGGCATGGCCGCCGACTTTTCGTGGGAGCGCTCGGCACGCGAATATGAAGCGGTCTACCATCGGGCGCAATACTCATGAAGGCCGCCATCTACGACGAGTGCTACCAATCGATCGCCGCCATCTGGCGCGACGAAGGGGGCGAAACGCTCGATGAGATTGCTCTGATGGCGACCATCAGCTCGATCCTGGCCCATCGCTTCGACCATTTCTACTGGACAGGCTTCTATCGCGTCTGCGGCAATCGGCTCGTTGTCGGGCCGTACATCGGCACTGTCGGCTGCCTGCAGATCGAGTTCGGACGCGGCGTCTGCGGTACTGCCGCCGCGAAGCGCGAGACCATCATCGTGCCGGACGTGAATCAGTTCCCCGGCCACATCGCCTGCGATCCGAAATCGAAGTCGGAGATCGTGGTCCCGGTCTTCGGTACGGATGGCGAGTTGATCGCCGTGCTCGACGTCGATTCGGACCGGCTGGATTCGTTCGATGAAGAGGATCAGCGCGAGCTGGAGAAGATCGTGGCGCTGTTTCGGAACTGAGGGCCGCCGCGCCGCGACGGCCCTCGGGGTTGTCTACGCGACAGGCTGGTACTTGGCGTCACCGAAGCCAAGCATCGGATAGAAGATGAACGGCAGCAGCAGCATGCCGATGGCAAAGCCGACGCCCTTGCCGAAGTTCTTCGCTATGGCGATGAGCACGATGATGATTACGATGATGTTGACGAATGGTATGAGGCACAGAATGAACCACCAGAGCGGCTTGCCGGCGATCTCCAGCATCACGATCAGGTTGTAGATGGGGACGATCGCCGCCCAGCCGGGCTTGCCGGCTTTGACGAAGATCTTCCACAATCCGATGATGATGAGCAGCAGGACGATCAGGTAGCAAATGATCACTCCCATCCCCATCCCGGCGGCCAGGGGCGAAACTTCAGTGGTACCTGTACTGGTCTCCTGTAACAACGCGAGGGCGAATAGAGCATTCATATCCTTTTCTCCTTCTTCTTCCCGGTTGTGGCGATTCGAAACGACGGTACACCGGACTCGGCCGGAGAGCAACGACGGTTAACCGGCGATGACATCGAGCTCGTCGATCAGCTCGCGAATGGAGTGGAAACGCAGCGATTCCGGCTCGGCGATCAGCGCTTTGAGTGCCGGCGTAGCGAATCCGGCCGCGAGAAGCTGTCGTCCCAGCGGGATTGCCTCATCGCGCAGCGACTCGGGCGGATGCGGCAGCGGCGCGTCCGCACCGCCCTCGACATACGTCTGCCGCTCGATGGCTTTCATCCGCTCGCGCAGCTTGGACTGAAATGCGCGAATCTGTTCGATGACGGCAGGATCGAGCGAGGTCGCAGCTTTCAGCGACTCCAGGTCGTTGCGCAGAATCGCCAGCAACGGCGCGAGTCTGCCGACGTCGGCTTGTGGCAATTCGTCGATCGCCGCGCTGACGTCGTTCATGGCGAACTCGATGTCGCTCACGACCGACGCATTCACACCCTCACGCCCGGCGGTGATTGCATTCGCCAGAACGTTGACGCAGAGCGCGAGCTGAGGCGCCGCGCTCGGATCGACTTCGCCCGAGGCTGCGCGCAGTTGGAAGAGCGCAGCCTCGAGCATCACGACGTCGGTCATTCGCGATTGAGAGCTTTGACGACTCCGGAAAGGATGTCGATCGGCAGCGGGAAGACGATCGTGGTGTTCTTCTCCACGCCGATCTCCGTCAGCGTCTGCAGATAGCGGAGCTGCAGTGCCGTCGGCTGCGTTGCAAGCACGTGGGCGGCATCAGCCAGTCTCTGCGAGGCGGCGAATTCGCCTTCTGCGTGAATGAGTTTTGCCCGCTTCTCGCGCTCGGCCTCGGCCTGCTTGGCCATGGCCCGCAGCATCGACTCCGGCAGGTCGACCTGTTTCACTTCGACGTTGGCCACCTTCACGCCCCAAGGCTCGGTGTGCTGGTCGAGGATCGACTGGATGCGCGCGTTGAGCGCATCGCGATGGGCCAGCAGCTCGTCGAGCTCCACCTCGCCGAGTACCGAGCGAAGCGTCGTCTGCGCGAACTGCGAGGTCTGGTAGCGATAGTCGAACACTTCGACGACCGCGCGCCGAGGCTCGATGACGCGGAGGAAGACGACGGCGTTCACTTTCAGCGTGACGTTGTCACGCGTGATGATGTCCTGTGGCGGCACTTCGAACGCTTCCTGCCGCAGCGAAACGCGCACGATGCGGTCGATCGGCGCGAAGACGAGGAAAAGCCCCGGCCCCTTCGCCTCCGGAAGCAGACGCCCGAGGCGGAAGATGACGCCCCGCTCGTACTCAGGAAGGATCTTGATCGAGCTGAGAATGTAGAGACCCAGGATGATGATGGGGATGAACAGGAAAGGATTCATGAGAACCTCCGCGCGAACGGGTGGATTGTAGCTGCGTTACTCCGCCGGCTCCACGACCAGGTGCAACCCATTCACCCCCGCCACCCGCACGCGCGCCCCCTCGGCGATCGCACCGCTGGACATCGCATTCCATAACTCGCCGTGGACGAAGACTTTGCCATCCGGTCCGAGTGACGTCCGGGCGATGCCGATCTCGCCGATCATCCCTTCACTTCCTGTGGCTACACGTCTGCGCCGCGCGCGCAGGACGAGGGTCGTCAGGAAGACCGCGATCACACCGATGGGGATGCTGACGGCAACCGCGGTGATGGGAGTGACGCGCATCTGTGGGATTGGTCCGTCGACCAGAAACAGCGCGCCAATGACCATGCAGACGATCCCGCCGATGCCGAGGACGCCGTGCGTGGCGAACTTGGCCTCGAGGGCGAAGAGCGCGAAGGCGACAAACAGCAAGGCCAGCGATGCGAATCGCGTCGGCATGAGGTTCAGCGCGAAGAGCGCCAGGACAATGGCGATGACACCGACCACGCCCGGCACGACTGCGCCGGGATGATTGAACTCCGCGAAGATGGCCAGCCCGCCTAGGACGAGCAGGAGGAAGGCGATGTTGGGATCCATCAGCGACGACATCAGCCGCTGCCGCAGCGTCATCTCGATCGTGTTGATGCGCGTGTTCGCGACGTGCAGCGTGACGTTCGTGCCGTCGTAGCGTTTGAAGGTTCGGCCGTCGATCGCCCTGAGGAGGGACGCCTCGCTTGGCGCGATCACGTCGATCAGCTTCTGCGACAACGCTTCCTGCTCGGTGAACGACTTCGACTCGCGCACGGCGCTCTCGGCCACGGCCACGTTGCGGCCACGCTTCGCGGCGATGGTGCGCATGAAGGCGGCGGCATCGTTCTCCATCTTCGCCTTCATGATCTCGTCCATCTTTTCGCCGAGGATCACAGGGTGCGCCGCGCCGGTATTCGTGCCCGGAGACATTGCTGCCACATCGGCCGATTCGAGGATGAAGAAGCCGGCTGATGCGGCGCGGCTGCCTGCTGGCGCAACGTAGACGATGACCGGCACGCGCGAGGTCATGATCTTTTCGACGATGGAGCGCGTTGAATCGAGCAGACCGCCCGGCGTGCTCAGCTCGATGATGATTGCGTCGTCATGTTCCTGCCGGGCCTGAACGAGCGCGCGTCCGATGAACTCGTCGCTGATCGGATGGATCATGTCGTTGACGTGGAGTCGCAGCACGCTGGCGTAGGCGTGGAGCGCGGAGGCAATCAGGATCGCAGCAATGACGAAAGCGCGTCTCATGCGCTGATCGTACACCTCGGACTGCGGCTTCGCCGCGTTGTCGGTTATCGGTTGTCGGTTGAGCAAAGCATCGGAATTCAACAGAGAACCGACAACCGACAACGCGGCGAAGCCGCAGTTCATGAAGGCGCGTAATCGGGCGTCGGCTCGTAGTTGAAGAACTTCGTGATGTCATTTCGGAAGACGAGCTTGAAGTCGCCGATGGGGCCGTTGCGCTGCTTGCCGATGATGATCTCGGCGATGCCCTTCTCCTCGGTGTCTTTGTTGTAGACCTCATCGCGATAGATGAAGCAGACCACGTCGGCGTCCTGCTCGATCGATCCTGATTCGCGAAGGTCGGAGAGCTGCGGCCGGTGATCGCCGGTGCGCTGCTCGGGACGGCGCGAAAGCTGCGAGAGCGAGACCAGCGGTACGTTCAATTCCTTGGCGATCGCTTTCAGCCCGCGCGAGATCTGCGAGATTTCCTGGTTGCGCGACTCGGTCTTTCCCTTTACCGCCATGAGCTGGAGGTAGTCGACCATGATCATGTCGAGCCCCGTCTCCATCTTCAGGCGCCGCGCTTTGGCGCGCATTTCCATGATGTCCAGGCCGGGGGTGTCGTCGATGAAGATCCTGGCTTTGGCCAGCCGTGCCGAGGCCTCGGCCAGGTCGCGCCAATTCCGCTCGCTCAACATGCCGGCGCGGATGAGGTGATTCGAGACGCCCGACTCCGACGACAGAATGCGCAAACCGATCTGCTCTTTCGACATTTCGAGCGAGAAGACACCGACGGAGTAGAGCCGCTGCGCCGGCGATCGCGGCTCGCCGGAACGATCGGGGATGGCGATCGATTCGGCGATGTTCATCATAAACGACGTGTTGTGCGTGACCGTGTATCCGTCGGTGACGTAGAGCTGCGACGGATGCGAAACTGCGATGCACTGCGTTTGTGAGAATCGCGTCGGCGTGATGGAGCAGATATTCAGCCGGCGGGTTCGTGAGCGCGGAGCGCGGCGCTGCTCCTTTGCAGTGATCAGATGAAGATCGAGATCCTGCGGGAGCTGGATGTTGCAGACATAGGAATTCTGGCCTTGGCGATGTTCGTCGCGATGCGTATAGAACGATTGTTTCTCGAAGTAGGCAGCCGTTCCGCCGAGAGACCGCACAAGTTCGACGACATCTCGCACTAACTGTTCACTGCATGTCGCAAAGCGGATGCTGCCCCACTTCTCGACCCACCCGTCGGTGTCGATGAGACCTTTCAGTAGTTGGGCCCGGCTGTTGCGTGATGAGCTCAGATATCGCTTGGGGATGAACTTGGCGTTTGCGCGCGCGCCCCAGATTCCGAGGGACTGCAGCGCCTGTTTCAGAGGATTCGGCGTTCGATGACCACGTCCGCGAGTTTTTCGTCCCGCCTGGATGATTCGATAGTCATACCCGCTGCTGAATGTGATTTCGTACGCCGGTCCCGCAACTCGCCGAACCTGACCGAGTATCTCGTCACTTGCAGTCGAAAAACCCACACTCGATCCGTGCGTCGTACCGTCTCCGAGCAGCACTCCCAGCAACCATGGATCGATCGGCAGGTCAGTGTCGTCGCCAAACTCGCCGGAGAATGTTTCGACGTAGAGCCGCTGGCGATACCGCTTCCTCTGCAGCATGTCGATGAGTCGCTCCGTCGATAGCACACGTGGCTGATCCCAGTCTCGATAAGTAACCCGCCATAGATGCTCGCGGCAACATTCCGCGCTGCGTCCGTCGGAGAGTTCGACTCGGAACAGTTGTCGTTCACCTTGCGGAAAAACTCCGACGACACTCGATGGCGCGCCGTCGATCGATGCCAGCTCGTCTCCTACGCCCAAGCTACCCATGCATACGAAACCGCGGCGCGTCAGGACTTTGGCGTCGAGCGGTTGCGCTTTCCCCATCGACGGTCTTGCCGCGATGATGATCAGGTCCTGATTCTGAAACCCCGAAGTGAACTCGTTGAAGCGGTCGTAACCGGTGGGGATGCCGGTGATCAGCTTGCCGGCGTGCTGCAGTTGCTCGATCGCCGTCATGTTCTGCCGCGTAATGCGATCGAGCGCGACGAACCCTTTCTCGATCGATCCCTCGGCGATCTCGTAGATCGACTTCTCGGCGATGTTGAGCACGTCGGCCGGCTCACCGGGCGCATCGAGCGCGGCACGCATCACCGAGTTGCCCATCACGATCAGCCGCCGCAACGTCGACTTCTCTTTCACGATGCGCGCGTAGCGCTCGACGTTAGCGATGTCGGGGATTCCGTCGACGAGCGACGCGACGTACGCCGATCCGCCCACCTGTTCGAGCTGCGCGTTCTTGGCCAGCTCCTCGCGGAGAGTCAGAGGATCGATTTCGCGCGATTGTTCAGCCAGCCGCCGCATCGTGGCGAAGATCGTGCGATGCGCATCGCGAAAAAAATCTTCCGTGTTGATCGTCCCCACCACGCGATAAAACGCATGATTGTTGATGAGGATCGAGCCCAGCACTGCACGCTCCGCGTCGGGAGACTGCGGCATAGGCCGGTCGAGGGCGACGTCAAGTTGTGCTACGGACATTGGATTCGAAGGACGCGCAGTCTAGGGCTGGTTTCTGGTGATCCCGCGATGCTCACAATCGCCTCACAAACCCTCCACAGCTTTTCCGCAAGGACGGCGAACGCCATCGACTTGGGGAGCAGCAGGAGGTTAGCAGGACGGCGCCGGAGCCTGTGGAAAAGCGAACTTTCTTCTTGACAGGTTTTGACCGGTTCTACGGCTCGTAGAATCCGATCTTTCGCGTTCCTATGTCAGACTTCGCTCGTGCCCGACATCCTCTACGTCTACGCCATCGCGCGCGCCGGCCATTCGTTGCCGGAACGTGTCGAAGCCATCGACGGATCGGATCGACTCAATGCTGTGACGGCGGGTGACATCGTCGCATTCGTCACGCCGGTCGATGACGTCGATTTCTCGCAGGGCGTCATCGATGCTCGTGCGAAGGACGTCGAGTGGCTGGGCTCGATCGGCTATCGCCATCAGAGTGTGATGAGTGCGCTGATGCACGGTGGCACGATCGTCCCTCTGCGCGCATTCACGCTGTTTGCCTCGGAGGAAAGTCTCCGCCGCCATCTCGAATCAGAGCGTGAGAAGCTGGGGAAGCTGCTCGACAGATTGGACGGCAAGCAGGAGTGGACGCTGCGCATCGAATTCGATCCGCAGCTCTGGAGCGAGGCGCTGGTGCGCCGCGTCGATAGTCTTCGCGCGCTGTCGGAGGAGATCGCCGGCGCCGCGGCCGGCAAGGCCTTCCTGCTGCGGAAGAAGCTCGACGACGAAAAAAAGCGGGCTTCGCGCGAGGCCGAGCAGCAGGTCGTCAGCGAAGTGGAAGCCGCAGTTCTCGAGAAGCTTGCATGCGATACGGTCGCGGAAACGCGCCAGCAGCGCTCGGGCGCCTTTCCGCAGATCAACGTTCTGATCGAGCGCGACGAGGAAGCGCGGCTGGAAGAGCTTCGCGGCGAGCTGGCCCATCGATTCGCTGCCGACGGCGTGACCCTTGCGTTGACCGGACCGTGGCCGCCGTATACGTTCGCCGTGACGACTGATGGCAATGACTGATTCGACCGAAGAACTGAGCATCCTCGAGACGCTCGATCATCTCCTCGACCGCGGCGTGGTGATCGCCGGCGAGGCCGTCGTTTCCATCGGCGACGTCGATCTCCTCTACCTCGGCCTGAACATCGTTCTGGCCAACGTCGACGCCATCATCCGCACCTCGCAGCCGAAGCAGATCAAATGAAGCACGTCGTCATCGGCGCGCATCTGGAAAAGGGTGACATCGAGCCGCTGGCTGATGCGATTCCCGTTTCCGATCTTTGGTTGAGCGGCATGCCGGTCGAGGATTCGCAGCCGCTTGGAGATCGCGATCTGCTCCTGCGCGTCGCGCAAACGCGTGCCTCGCTGCTCGATCGCGCAACGTTCATCGCCATCCGTTACGGGTTTACTGCCCATAGTCCGACGGAAGCGGAGAGCAAATGCGCCGCACACATCGAGCGGTGGCGGCGTGTGTTGCGCGAGTACCGCGGAATGGTCGAGATGACGCTGAAAGTTGCCGCCGCCTCGCCACGCGCACGTCCTGACCGGCACGATTTCGATTCAGGAGCGGCGTACATTCGCGCGCTGCACGAAGCCACACGTGCCGGCGAAGTCGAGCCGCAGTTTCGTCAATCAGTCGATGCCACGCTTGCACCGCTGGCCATGAAGTCTCGCTGGTCGAATCGCGACACCGCATCGCTCGAATTTGCCGCGCTCGTCCATCGCGAATCGGTCGCCGCAGTCAACGATGCCGGCGCCGCATTGAAGCGCGACTTCGCATCCGTCCCTTTTCTCCTTTCCGGACCGTGGCCACTGGAGGTCTTCGCCGATGATCACGAATGACGAAGAACGGCTGCGTGCCTCGCTGACCTTCACCGAATCGACCATCCCCGATCGCATCGCCGCCGACTCGGACATCGTCGAAAACGGCCTGGCCAAACTTGTCCTCTCCATTATCGAACTGGTGCGCCGCCTGCTCGAAAAACAGGCCCTGCGCCGCATGGACTCCGGCAACCTCACTGACGACGAGATCGAACGTGTCGGCTCCGCCCTGATGAAACTCGAAGAGAAGATGTCCGAGATGAAGCAGATCTTTGGATTAGCGGATGACGATTTGAACCTGAAACTGGGGCCGGTGAAGACATTGGACTAGACGGCGTGCCCTACACGTCACCTTTCCTTCGCAGGCGGTTCCAGATTCACCAGATTCAACGCGAACTCCTTCGACACCTCGTCGTACACCCCAAGCGCGACGCGCAGATACGGCGTCGCCGATGCGACGTTGAACTGGTAGGTGAAATGGTTTTGCTTCGCCTTTTCCAGATCGGCCGCGGCGATTGAATACTGCTTCGTTTCGTGATGCGTGTCGCTCATGCCGCCGAGCGTCGCGCCCCAGGCCGTGTAGACAGTGAAGGCGCCCGTAGAACTGTTGCCGTCGCCGGGGAGCATCGTCAGCGCGGAGATCGGCACTTCGATCGTGATTGGAATCTGGTAGTGCTTCTTCTCGTCGAGCCTGGGGCTGGCCAGCAGCACCTTCACCTCGAACGATGCCGGCGGCGCATTGCCGAAGAGTGTGGCAACGACGCGATCCTCCATCTTCGTCGTGTCCGACTTCGGCAGGTACTGTTTGCGTGCGCGTGCGGTCAGCTTCGGATCTCTGGCTCTGACCTCGATCCGGCGCGTGGCCGGACTTCCCTTCGGTGCGCTATAGGCCAGCGAGTAATACGCCTCGAAATCGTCAGCGATACTCGGCAGGAGCTTCGTTACCTCCGAGCTTCCCCATGCCGTCATCCCGCCGGTTTCATTGGCCACAAATTCGAGCATCGGCGTCTCATTGCCGAGGACCAAGCCGTCGTAGCTCACGGATGTAGGAGTTGGCAATCCGGACTTATCCCGCTGTCTGAACCTGAACTCCGACGTCCCGGGATTGCTGGATGAGCCCATTCCCTCGGCGTAGATCGGGTAGACGGTGAAGCCGTTGGCGTTTGCCGTTTCGACGAGCGATGCGATGAGAGGTTTGTTATAGAAATCGAGGCGAAAGTCGGAGGGCAGCACGGTCGCTCCGGCGATGTACATGGCCTCGGCGCCGGCATACATCGACAGGCGATGCGTTGCCAGCAACAGCACCTTCTTGCCGTCCGCGCTCCCGATCGATCGCATGAGAGCCCTTAGCGTCTGCACTTTGCGCTGCTGGTCGAGCAACGCACTCTTTGCCGTGAAACGGGAGTTCTGCTCAATGAAGAAACTCATTTCGGATTCTCGCGGGACTTCGGGTGGCGGCAGGTGGCCGGAGTCTCGTTGAGCGTTCGCGGTCTCTTCCTCGAAGCGGTTGATGGCGTCGACCTCACGTTCGAGATCGGCCATCTCGTTCAAGGTCACGGTGTTGGCTCGCTCCGCCAGGACGTCGATTGCCTTGTCGATCAGGACGAGATCGTCGGTGAAATCGACGAGCGTGCCGAGGATGCCGCGGTTCCAGGAGACGACCATGACGCGATCCTTTGGGCGGACAGAATCGTGCAGCAACTTCTTCATGGCCGCGAAAATCGGATCGCTTCGAAACGACGGCAGTTGGAAGCGATCGACGAAAACGATGATGGTTCGTTTCTGCGCGGGAGGTGGCTGCGCGAC
>Ga0307511_10001960_pt1 | contig 21631 bp, 22 predicted proteins | sample 13_EM_MG_FD_200266 | JGI IMG/M metagenome (GOLD analysis project Ga0307511, IMG submission 200266) | Populus trichocarpa ectomycorrhiza microbial communities from riparian zone in the Pacific Northwest, United States - 13_EM | ecosystem: Host-associated > Plants > Roots > Unclassified | place...
AGGGGAGGTGGGTTTGGGGGCTGGGTTGGGTTGACGATGACGGGGTTGGAAAGCGCTTTCCTGAAGAGAGGCTCAGGCTGGACACGATCGGATTATTGTTGGAGTGTAAGGGAAATCGATCTTTGCGGGGCGGTAGAATGGAGGCATGTCAGTAGTCCTGGATCAGTGTGCCGACGCCGGATGGTGGCGGCTCGACGAGGGGGCGCTGTGGTCGGTCGGCGGGGAGATCGAGGAGCGGCGCAGGGCTGATTATGTGCGGCAGGTGGAGGTGGTGCGGGAGTTGTGGGGGCGTGCCAGCCAGTTGAAGGATGATCAGTCGGTGATGGTGGCCGATCTGATGGATCGGTGGAAGGTCACTCGCGGCGAGGCTCGGGATCTGTTGCGGCACGCGGAGTTGTTCCGGCGTGAGGCGATCCGCGAGGCGGCGACAGCTGGTGTGCTGAGTAAGCAGCATCTGGTCGTGATCGATAAGACGTTGAAGGAGGCGCCGGAGGCGGATCGGGACAAGGTCGAGGCGACGTTGGTGGAGAAGGCCGCCGAGTTCGACGGCGCCACGCTCCAGCGGATCGCCCGCCACATCCTCCAACTCCTCGACCAGGACGGCAAAGCGCCCGATGACCGGGAGTTGGCGGAGCCGAAGCGCGAACTCCACCTCACCAGCCGCAAAGATGGGTCGGTGGTCTTCCGAGGCAAGATCGACCAGGAGTCGGGCGCGAAGTTGGAGGCGCTGCTGAGCCCGTTGGCCAAGCCGACCTCGGCCAGCGACACCCGTACCACCCCGGAGCGGCAGGGGGATGCGTTCGTCGAGATCATCGACATGGCCTCCGCGAGTGAAGACCTGCCCGAGGAGGGCGGGGAGCGGCCGCATCTGGCGTTGACGATGTCGCTGGAGGACTTCCTGGCGCAGCGGGGGACGGCGGACGTCGAAGGCATGGGGCCGATGAACGCGGCCTCGGTGCACCGAATCGCCTGTGACAGCGCGATTTTCCGGGCGGTGTTGGGGGCCGAGTCGCAGCCGTTGGACATCGGCCGGACGACGCGGACGATCCCGAACCACATCCGCAGGGCGCTGATCATTCGAGACAAAGGATGTGCGTTCCCTGGCTGTGACAGGAGACCACGACAATGCCACGCCCACCATTGTCGCCACTGGGCTGACGGGGGACCGACCAGTGTGGACAATCTAGTGTTGTTGTGCGGACGCCATCATCGGCTCGTGCATCATAGCCACTGGACGGTGACGATCAACAACGGGCGGCCGGAATTCACCGCTGGCTCCGCTCGGGGTGAGTGAGGCCAGCGGTGACCGAAGCCCCGGGTCAGACGGTGGCTAGCTCGGCATGCAAGGCGGCCTTGCTTGCCGGTGGGAGGAACGAGGATTCGACGGCGTTGGCGGCGAGGCGGCGGAGGTCCTCGGGGCCGAGGGCGAAAGCCTGGGCGACGGCCAGGTACTCGCCCTCCAGCGTGGCCTCGAACATGGGCGGGTCGTCGGTGTTGAGGGTGACGATGACGCCGGCGTCGAGCATGCGGCGGACGGGGTGCGAGTCCATGGTGGGGACCTGCTGGGTGCGGAGGTTGGAGGTGGGGCAGACCTCCAGCGGGATCCGGTGCTCGGCGAGGTGGGCCAGCAGGGCGGGATCGGCGGCGCTGCGGCAACAAGGGGCGCGACTCAGGGAGCGAGGTCGCCGCGTTCGGTGTCGGCGCCGTAGAGCGGCAGCTTGAAGTCCGTCACGCCGCCGACCGTAGCGGACGGCGGCGGGCCGCGTCAGGGAAATTCGCCGCTCAGGCCGGCTTGAGCTCGGCCATCTCGGACCAGCCGTCCTGGGGAATGGTGACGTTGATGATCTGCGGCGTGGTGGCGATGGCCTTGGGGAACACGGCCATGGCCTGCTTGAAGTGCTCGGAGGTGACGTGGGCCTCGGCGGCGTCGTCCTGGAAGCCCTCGGTCAGCACGAAGACGTTCGGGTCGTCGACGCTGCGGGCCCAGTCGAAGAAGACGTTGCCCGGCTCGGCCCGGGTGGCGGCGGTGAAGTCGGCGGTCAGGTCGAGCCAGCTGTCGGCGACCTCGGGGCGGACGGTGAACTTGACCACGATGAAGATCAAGGCGAGCCTCCTGTCGTGTGGGCCAGGCCCACGATACCGATGATCATTGCGGTCGCGCTGAGCGTGAGCAGCACCGAGACGTGGGCGCTGAGCCAGCGCACTCGGGTGCGCACGCACTCGGGCACGGAGTGGAGCTCGGCGGCACGGAAGGCCAGCAGGGCCAGGGTGAGTGTCGCCCCGAACACGGTCAGCTCGATCATGCGCCCAGCACCTCCGCGACGATCAGGTACCCGTTGAGCACGGTGATCAGCACCGCGCAGCCGCCGGCGGCGAACGTCGTGACGCGGCGGTTGACGAACGAGCCCATGACGTCGCGCCGCCGGGTCAGCAGCACCAGCGGGATCAGCGCGAACGGGATGCCGAACGACAGCGCCACCTGGGAGATCACCAGGCTGTCGGTGGTCGGCAGCCCCAGGGCCAACACGGTCAGCCCGGGCAGCATGGTGATGCCACGCCGCACGTACAGCGGAATGCCGCGGCGGATGAAGCCCTGCATCACGACTTGCCCGGCGTAGGTTCCGACGCTCGACGACGACACCCCGGACGCCAGCAGCGCCACCGCGAACGCCAGCGCCGCGCCACCGCCGACCAGCCGGCCCAGCGAGTCGTGCGCGGCGAGGATCGGGTCGCCGCTGATCGGGAGCGAGGCGGCCAGCACCAGCATCGCCATGTTGATCAGGCCCGCGGTGCCCAGCGCCAGCAGCACGTCGAACGCCTGCGAGCGCAGCAGCGTGTGCCGGGACAGCTCGCTGCGGTGGTGCGCCCGCTTCTTGGTCAGGGCCGAGTGCAGGTAGATCACGTGCGGCATGACCGTCGCGCCGATGATGCTCACCGCCAGCAGCACGCTGGCCGAGCCGGCGAATCCCGGCACCAGGCCGGCCGCCACCTCGGAGCCGTGCGCGCCGACGGTCGCCAGGTCGTAGGCGAAGCCCAGGAAGACCACCCCGAACATCGCCGCGATCGCCAACTCGAACGGCCGGCGGCCACGCTGCTCCAGCGCCAGGACACCGAACGCCACCGCCGCCGTCAGCACGCCCGCGATCGGCAGCGGCACCCCGAACAGCAGGTTCAGGCCCACCGCCGCGCCCACCAGCTCGGCCAGGTCGGTGGCCATCGCCACCAGCTCCGCCTGCGCCCACAGACCCCGAGACACCGGCTTCGGGAAGTGCTGCCGGCACAGCTCCGGCAGATCCCGCCCGGTCGCGATGCCCAGCTTCGCCGACAGGTACTGGACCAGCATCGCCATCACGTTGGCGGCCAGGATCACCCACAGCAGCCGGTACCCGAACAGCCCGCCGGCCGTGATGTTGGTGGCGAAGTTGCCGGGATCGATGTAGGCCACGGCGGCGACAAAGGCCGGGCCCACCAGCTTCCCGGAGATGGCGGGCCGCAGCGTGGCCACGGCCCCCGGATCACGCTTCAGCACCGCCACCTCCTTCCGTCGAGGGTCAGTTGTTTGGAAGGGGGCATTCCTCCACTCGGAGTGCAGGAATGCCCCCTTCCAAGCGTGAAATCAGGCGACGGAGGGGCCCATGCCTAGGGATTGGGGGGTGCTGGCGTCGGGCGAGGGTTGGTGCAGGCCCTCGTCGAGGGGGCCGAACTCGGTCATCAGGGCCGGGCTGCCGCCCCACGGGGTCTGCTCCTCGGCGATCAGGGAGTTGGTAGTCAGCAGGAGCCCGGCGACCGAGGCGCCGTTCTGGAGCGCGGAGCGGCAGACCCGGAGGGGGTCCACGATGCCCATCTCGACCATGTTGCCGTAGCGCTCGTGCAGGGCGTCGAAGCCCTCGTCGTCGGCGAGTTCCCGGGAGCGCTGGAGGATCTGCGCGGCCGGGAGGCCGGCGTTGGCGGCGATGAGGAACGCGGGCTCGGACAGGGCCCGCCGCACGATGCTGGCGCCGGTGGCGTAGTCGCCGGTGAGGTCGAGATCGTCAAGCACCTTCTCGGCGTGCAACAGGGCCGCGCCGCCGCCGGGGACGATGCCCTCGGCCATGGCGGCCCGGGTGGCGGACAGGGCGTCCTCGACCCGGTGCTGCAACTCCTTGAGCTCGGCCGGAGTGGCCGCGCCGACCCGGATCAGGGCGACCTTGCCGGTCAGGGCGCCGATGCGCTCGGTGAGCACGTCCTCGTCGGTGCCGTTGACCGCCCGCTCCAACTCGGAACGCAGCTGTGTCACCCGGAACTCGACGTCGGTGGCGGAGCCGGCGCCGTCCACAATGGTCGTGGAGTTCTCGGTGATCCGAACCTGCCGAGCCCGGCCGAGGTGGGCCAGGGTCATGGTCTCCAGCGAGAAACTGGCCTGCCGCGACAGCACCGCGCCGCCGACGATCGCGGCGAGGTCCTCCAGCTTGTGCAGGCGACGGTCGCCGAAGCCGGGGGCGCGCACGGCACAGGCCCGGAACACGCCGTTGACGTGGTTGTGCACCAGCATGCTCAGCGCGGTGCCCTCGACGTTCTCGGCGATCAGCACCAGCGGCCGGGGATCCCGCATCACCTTGTCCAGGATGGGCATCAGCTCCTGGACCTTGGTGATCTTCTCGCTGCACATCAGGATGTACGGGTCGTCGAGCACGGCCTCCAGCCGGCCGGGATCGGTGACCAGGTATGGCGACAGGTAGCCGTTGTCGAACTCGAAGCCCTCCACGAAGTCGACCCGCATGCCGATCCGCGGCGACTCCTCGATGCTGACCACGCCGCCCTCGCCGACGGTGTGCAGCGCGTCGGCGATCACAGCGCCGACCTTGTCGTCGTCGTTGGCGGAAATGGCGGCCACGCGGGCGAAGTCCTGCCGGGTGCTGACCGGGTGGGCGGCCTTCTCCAGGTGCTCCACCAGAAGTCCGACGGCGTGGTCGATGCCGCGCTTGATCAGCACTGGGTTGCCGCCGGTGGAGATCACCCGCATACCCTCGCGGATGATGGCCTGCGCCAACACGGTCGCGGTGGTCGTGCCGTCGCCGACCACGTCGTTGGTCTTGATGGCGGCTTCCTTGACCAGCTGCGCGCCCATGTTCTCGAACTGGTCCTTGAGGTGGATCTCCCGCGCGATGGTGACGCCGTCGTTGGTGACCACCGGCGAGCCGGTGATCTTCTCGATGATCACGTTGCGGCCCTTGGGCCCCAGCGTCGACTTGACCGCCTCGGCCAGCTTGTCCACGCCCGCGAGCAGCAGGTCCCGGGCTTGTGCGCCGAAGCGCAGTTCCTTGGCCATGGTTCCAGCCTCTCTACGGGGTGAGCACGGCCCGGCCGCGCACCCGGCCGGCGTCGAGGTCCGCCAGCGCGTCCAGGGCGGCGTCCAGCGGGTACTTCCTGGTGTGCAGAGTCACCTTCCCCTTCTGCGCCAACACCATCAGCTCGACGAGGTCGTTGTAGGTGCCGACCAGGTTGCCGATCACGTTGCGCTCGGTGGAGATGATGTCGATGGTGGGGATGTCGATGTTGCTGCCGTAGCCGATGACGAAGTGCGAGCCGGCCCGCCGGGTCATCGCGAACGCGTCCTGCTGGGCGCCCTGCTCGGCGACGAAGTCCAGCACCACCTCGGCCCCGTGCCCGCCGGTCAGGTCCAGCACCGCCTCCACCTGCTTGCCGTCGGCCAGCACGGTGTGGTCGGCGCCGAGTTTCGCGGCCAGGTCAAGGGCTTCCGCGTTGCGGTCCACGACAATGATCGTGGTGGCGGTGAGGGCGGCCAGCGACTGGATGCCGATGTGGCCGAGGCCGCCGGCGCCGTTGACCACGCACACGGTGCCCGGATACAGCAGTGGCACGGCCTTGCGCACGGCGTGGTAGGCGGTGATGCCGGCGTCGGCGAGGGCGGCCACATCGGACGGCCGCGTGGCCGGATCCAGCTTGATGCAGGCCCGCGCGGACGTCAGCAGGTAGTCGGCCATGCCGCCGTCGGTGTTGATGCCGGGGAAAGTGCTGTTGAGACAGTGCATGTCGTCGCCGGCACGGCAGGCGTGGCACAGCCCGCAGGTGGGCGTCGGGTGCAGGATCACCGTGTCGCCGACAGCCACATTGGACACACCGGAGCCGATTTCCTCAACCCAGCCGGCGTTCTCGTGGCCGATGGTGTACGGCAGCGTGACGCCGGACTTCTCGCGCCACTGCTCCTCGATGATGTGCAGGTCGGTCCGGCAGACACCGGCCCCGCCGATCCGCACGACCACGTCGAACGGGTCGCGCGCACGGGGTTCTGGCACCTCCTCGACGACGGGCTGCTGGTGGTAGGAGTGCAGCCGAACGGCTCTCATCGCTCCTCCTTCAATCCGTAACGGCCGAGCAGCATTCCGCGGCACACCCCGGAGTTCGCTTCCTGGCTGACCCGGGTCAGCCGGGCCAGCCCGAGGTGTGTCCTGATGTCGGTGACCGCCTCGCCCGTCGCCGGATCCAGCACCAGCGGCGACGAGTCGCCGCAGGGCAGGCCGAGTTCCCTTCTGCGGGAACGCAACCGCTCTCGATCGGCGCCCTCCGGTGCGTCGCCGAGAGTCAGCTCGGTCAGGCTGAAGCGGTCGACACCGGCGGCGATCATGGCCCGGCAGACCCGGTCGGTGCCGGCGAGCACGGCCCGGCGCAGGAAGTCCGCGCGCAGGTCGTCCAGCTCGTTCACGGCCTCGCCGGGGAACGAGCCCATGAAGCCGGACCGCCGGGCCACGCCGTCGTTGATCACGTCGGCGGCGAAGTGGTCCTCCAGCCTCACGGACACGGACGTCACGCCGGGCACGGCGACGACGGCGTCATAGGAGTCCGCCACCATCAGATAGGCGAAGTTCGGCGCGCAGAAATACGTCGGCAGCCGCAGCCGCACGCGAACCTCCCCCTCCTCGGTGACCAGGCAGTGCGAGACAAAACCGAGCTGGGTCAACGGCTCGTCCAGCTCGGGGTCCAGGACGGTGCCCAGGGCCGACCAGACCGCCGCGAGCACCGCGGCGGCCTGGTCGGGGGTGCGAGTCACGGAGGTCATGACGCCGGCACACCGACCGGCTCGACCTCGGGCGCGTCGACATCGCACTCCGGCGGCACCTTCAGGTCGTACAGCTTGGCCGCGTTCAGACCCAGGATCTTCCTCTTCGCGGTCACCGAGAGCTTGGCGTAGTCGGAGAACTCCTCGCCGTCGGGCATCTGCCAGTCGACGAAGCCCTCCACCTGCCACTTGGGCTCCCAGATGGCGTAGTCCGCGCCGAACACCAGCTTGTCCTCGCCGAGCCAGAACAGCAGCTCGCCCATGACCTTGGCGAAGAACCGCGGCCGGGCGTGCATCAGGCCACCGACCACAACGGACAGTCCCGCGTAGACGTTGGGCTCCTGCGTGGCCATGAAGCAGAAGTCCTCGATCCGCGGCAGGCCCACGTGCTCGACGATGAAGTTGAGCTCGGGGAAGTTGGTCGCCGCGAAGTCCACGTCGGACACGTCGAACGCGTCCTTGTCCAGGGGCCAGATGGTCGGGCCCTTGTGGATGTGGATGTTCTTGATGCCCAGTTCCTGGCACTTCTCCAGGTACCGCGCGGCTTCCGGGCTCTTCAGGCTCCAGCCGCGGGAATCGCCCTTCCACTCGGCGGTGTAGAGCTTCGCCCCGACACAACCCCAGCGCTTGGCCCGCTCCTCGAGCGCCTTCAGGCCGTCCTCGCCGTCGCGGGGATCCCAGTTGGTGTTGACGATGAACTTGCCGGGGTGCCGCTCGGCCATCGCGCCATTGGTCTCCGTGGTGTTGAAGCCCTCCGTGTACCACTGGCGCAGATTGGTCGGCTGGAAGATCGCGACGTCCACGTGGCCCTCGTCGAACAGATCGGTCATCATCTGCTCTTCGGAGTACTTCTGGAACTTCTCGATCGGCCAGTGCGTCTCGGCCGGGCCGAGGCTCTGGTACGCGTGGAAGCACTCGATCCAGCCCTTGGCGTACTGCTCCTGGCCGGGCACCCAGTTCGCGGGGCTGGCGTCCCAGAAGTGGGAGTGGCCGTCGACCACGAAGTACTTCACGCCGTCCTTGACGTACACGCTTCCTCCTACCGGCAGTTCAGGAGCGGGCCACGAGGTCGAAGTCGAGGTATTCGGCGGCGTCCTCGGGATTGGCGAACATGATGGTGCGGTCGTCCTCGTGGATCATGCGCCCGTAGTGGGTGGACATGCTCTCCTCGAACTCGGCCGCGTTGAACCAGCCCTCTTCCTCGCCGGCGGCCTCGTCGACCTCGCTGTACACGAGGTCCATCCGGCCGACCGCGTCGACCCGGATCATCGAGGGCAGCGGCAGCACGGTGACGTTGTCCTTGGTGGACATCACCTCGGCCACGATCGCGCCGACCTGGTTGTTCATCAGGGTGAAGCCGCACATGTTGGACGCGGTGTTGTTCTGCTTGTACGGGCTCTCGGCCGTCTTGAACACAGTCACTGGCCCAGCTCCTTCGGTGGCGTCAGTTCCAGGTCGGACAGGATCGCGCTGAACCGGCTCTTGGCCCGGTCCAGGCCGTCCTCGAAACGCGGCGGCTTGGCGTCCGGCTGCGACCACAGCGGCTGCAGCGTGCGGGCGGCGTGGATGCACCGCGGCACCCAGGTCTCCAGCCACTGCCGCATCAGCTTCTTGTTCTCCGCGCCGAACTGCTTGTCGGTGACCAGCAGGTGGAACATCGGCTTGGTGTAGCGGAGATCCCGCTCGGCGAAGTCGTACTCCTCGGCGCCGATGAGGGTGGGCGTGATGAAGTCCCCATTGGACGGCGCCGCCTGCTGGACCAGGTTGCTGCGGAACAGTTCCCCGACCAGCGGCTCGAACACGATGTTGGCCGCGAACACCGCCTCGCACCAGTCCCACACCGATGTCAGCTGCTCGGCGGCCTCGCGCACGCCCTGCCACGCCGGGTCGGAGTTCCACGTCGTCAGGTGCGCGCTGCCGTCGAAGCCCTCGATCTCCTCGCTCAGCGTCAGGTTGTACAGGGCCAGGTCCTGCGCGGCCCGGATGCGGTGCATGCTGTTCACGGAGATCGCGTTGTTGTGCATGTTCGTGGGCGCGCGGCGGTTGGCGTTGGCGAACAGGTAGAGCCCGAGGCCGTGGTCCACGTGCATCCACGAACCCACGTGCTGGGCCACGAACTGCACCCAGTTGCGGTTCCACTGCTCGAACGCCTTGGCCTGGCGGGCCGCCTCGATGTTCTGGTTGAGCTGGCGGACCACGTTGGAGTTGTAGCGGTAGAGCGTGAGCTCCCACTCCTCGTTGGGGTCGCGGAACTCGTGCCAGCCGTGGGCCGGCCACTCGTAGCCCTGGCCGCCGGAGCCGGGGTAGCGCTCCGGCACCGGCCGGTCGCTGCCCCAGGCCCGCAAAGCGGTCCACTCCAAGGGATAGCCGCCCGTGCCGTCGGCGAAGCCGTACAGCCAGCCCTGGGCCAGGTAGTGCCGGGGGTCGGGCTGCACCTCGACGGTGACGTCCTCGTAGTGGCTCTGCTTGCGCTTGGCCGGGTTGAAGTAGTTGAAGCGGCGTGCGTCGGAGTCGGGGAACACCTTGGCGCCCGCCTCGGCGTCGGTGAACACCGGCTTGGGCACGCTGCGTTCGGTCGTGCTGGGGACTGCGGTCGTTGTCATCGGCTAAACTCCTTCAGCCGCCGGTCGTGGTGAACTTGTCGTAGAAGACCCGCTTGTCGGCCACACCCAGTGCGGGCAGCAGCTCGATCGCCGCCTCCACCATCGGCGGCGGGCCGCACACGTAGGCGTCGGCCCCGGTCAGGTCGGACTCGCGGCGCCGGACCACATCGGTGATCAGGCCGACCTCGCCGTCCCACTGCTCACCGTCCGGTTCGGACAGTGCCGGCACGAACTCGAAGCCGGGCAGCCGGGTGGCCAGCTCCGCGATCTCCTTCTCGAAACAGAGATCGCGCCGGCCGCGGGCGCCGTAGTAGAACACCGCCCTGCGCTCGATGCCACGCTCGGCCATCGACCGCAGCAGCGCCAGGATCGGCGCGATGCCGGCCCCGCCGCCCAGAAACACCAGCGGGGCGGTGGAATCCCGCAGCGTGAACACCCCGAACGGCCCGGTCACGTTCATCCGGTCGCCGACCGCGACCTCGCCGTCCAGATAGCCGGAGAACAGGCCGTCGGGGTAGATCCTGATCACGAACTCCAGCAGGCCGCCGGCGGCCGAGGTGGTGGCCATCGAGAACGAGCGGGTGGCGTCCGCGCCCGGCACCTCGAAGTCCAGGTACTGGCCGGGAAAGAACTTCAGGTCGGCCGGCTCGACCAGCCGCACCACCAGCTGCACCATGTCGTGCGTGACGTGCTCCTTGGACACCACCTCGACGACCGCCTGCTGGATGGGCAGCCCGGAGCGGATCATGTCCTCGTCGTAGTTGATCAGCTCGATGGTCAGGTCCTCGTACGCGTGCGCCCGGCACAGCAGGGTGTAGCCCTCCTCCTTCTCGTAGTCGGGCAGCGCGAACGTGGAGTAGCGGTCGTGCTCGACGTCCTCACCGTCCAGGATGAACGACTTGCAGGAACCGCACTGGCCCTCCTTGCAGCCGTGCATGAGCATCACGCCCTGCTCGGCGGCGGCGCGCAGGATGTTCTGGTCCTCGTCGGCCTCGATCTCGATGCCGACCGGCTCGAATCGCACGCGGTGCTTCTCGCCCATGGCTGCTTTGCCTCTCGATTGGGCGCTGTCAATGGGGCACTGTCGCTGTGGCGAGGGAGGCGGCCGGAGGTCGCCTCCCTCCGACCGCGATCAGGCCCCCGACTACCTTTGGGCGGCGGGAGCCGGCCTGCCGGCGGGGCCCTGCCGGTTGTAGTCGGCCTGGAACGCGGCCCGCTCCTCGTCGGACATCTGGTTGAGCAGCACGTTCGGGCTCTGCACGGGACCCATCCGCCGAAGGTGGTCCAGCGTCCACATCTTCTTCGGGTTCAGGTCCAGGTGCGGCTGGGCGACCATGGTCTTGCCGTCGTCACGCACAAAACCCATGTCCTTCACCACATCGGCCCAGTTCCAGCCGTGGTAGAGGGTCTCCCACTCGCGGGCGCCGATCAGCTGGCCCATGTTCGGCGTGTTGCGGCCCTGGTAGGTCGGCCGGAACGCCTCGGCGTCGGTCCACCGGCAGGCCTCGTGGCAGTAGGTCCGCCACTGCCCGTCGACCTTGTCCATCACCATGTCCTCGCGGACCAGGCACGGCACCATGCAGGTCCAGCACCGGTGCGGGTACACGTAGTCCACGTTCTCGGCGACGATCGGGTGGTGGCCGTTCGGCACCGACAGGCGGTTGTAGTTCTCCCACCACTTGCCGTACTTGTCGTACCAGCCCGGGTACTTGAACTCGAACCACTCGAAGTCCTCGTCGGTCATCGCGTCGATGCGCCAGTAGTTGGCCAGCCACCCGGTGGCGAAGAACTGCGCGACCTCGTGCACGTAGCCCTTGTTCCAGATCTGGTTCCAGGACTCCTCGATGAGGTCGTGCGGAATGGTCAGGCCGTACTTCTCCAACGGCACGAGATATGAGCGGTAGTAGTCGTCGTAGATCCAGCGCCGCCACATCTCCGCGTAGCTCTCGCGGTCCTTGCGGCGGTCCTTGGTGCCGTACTCGATGAACGTGCCGATCGCCGCGTCCACCACGCGGTGGTTGTTCCACCACGCGTAACGGAGATCGCGTTCGAGCAACTGGTGGTTGGACTCGTCGGACAGCGCCATCAGCAGTGTGGCGTAACCGTTGCTGATGTGCCGGGACTCGTCGGACTGCACCGAGTGGAACACGGTCGGCAGCAGGTAGTCGCCGTTGGCCGCGGCCTCGGCCGGCATGGCCACGAACAGCGTGTTGGTGAACGCCGTCTCGGCCACGATGGTCAGGTAGATGCTGGCCGCGGTGATGGCGTCGCCGGTGATGAAGCCCTCGGCGAACTGCCGGCCGATGGTGCCGCAGTAGTCGTTCTGGAAGTTGCGCAGGCTCGAGTTGAAGCCGGCCGGGTCGATGTAGTTGTTCATGTACAGGCGCTTGAGGTTCTGCTGGATCGTCGAGTGCCGGACCTCGTCGATCATCTGGATCGCCTGCCCGTTGTGCAGCTCCGGGTTGGGCACGGTGCGGAACAGCAGCGGCATCGCCCGGGCCGCGGAGATCTCCGGCAGCGGGATGATGGACAGGAACAGCTTCTGCCACTCCAGCCAGCGCTCCTGGACCTGCCGGAACATGTTGCCGCGGATCGCGCCGTCCTCGGCGCCGTACACGCGGTGGTCCTTCTCCTCCTGCATGGGGAAGTAGGACCGCAGCACCTGCTTGAGCGGGTCCTTCTTCTTGGCCTTGCGGAAGGTGTAGTCGGTGCCGTAGTGCGAGACCGGCTCGTGGTACACCGGGTCCCAGCTCAGCTCCTGGATCTTCTGGTGTGCTTTCGCCACGCTCTGGCGGCTCATGGTCACTCCTAACCCGCCGTCGCCGGCGGAGAGCGCGTCGTCGTTGCGCCTTGGCTGCGATAGGAATTACATCCCGTGATCGGTGTCACTTCCGGTCTCAAAATGAGACAGTCAGCGCGGCCCGAACTGTTGATCGAGCATCTCGGCGAGTTTGGCGCGGTTTTCCTGGATCACCCGTTCGTCGGTACCGCCGATCACCGGGGTGATGCCGAGGGCGCGCAGCAGCTGGGCGGCGGGCTCGCCCGGGTGGCCGGATTCCCCGAGCACCGGGTGGTAGCCCTCCTCGACCAGGCGGTGGAAAACCAGGTTCACTATGGTCCACGGGTTATAGGACTCGTTGTCAGTCATAACTCCACACACCTCCGACCTCTCATCACACGCCCGGGTAACGCCGCGGACTGTCTCAATTTGAGACACCCGCCCGGAGCGCCGGAGGCCTAGGCTGGGCCGTGCGGGAGGCACCGCCGGGTGCCCGCGGCCAGGGCTGTCCGTGGGTATAGGAGGTCCATGTGCAGGACGTAGTGGCGGCCGACGAGAGGCGACTGGCCCGTACCCGGGAGCGGTTCCTGACCTCGAGCACCGAGGCGTTCGCCGCGGACCAGGTGCGCAAGAGCATCCTGGACTCGTGGTGGCGGTCCCGCCGGCTGCGCGTGCCGGCCGACAAGATCGTGCTGCCCTACGTCCGCAAGCCCGACCTGGACTCGCCGCTGATCCGCGCGGCCACCCCGGTGCTGGAGCGGCTGGGCGACCAGCTCGACGGCCAGCCCATCAGCTTGATCCTGACAGATCCGACGGGTGTGGTGCTCACCCAGCGCACCGGCGACGCCGACCTGCACCGCAAGCTGGAGCGGGTGGAGCTGGTGCCCGGCTTCAGCTACGGCGAGCAGTTCGTCGGCACCAACGGCATCGGCACCGCGCTGGAGGAGGGCCGGCCCACCCACGTGTTCGGGCACGAGCACTACGCCGAGAACCTGGAGAGCCTGGCCTGCGCCGGCGCGCCGATCCAGCATCCGGTGTCCGGCAAGATGGTCGGCGCCGTCGACCTGACGTGCTGGAGCAAGGACGCCGGCCGGCTGCTGGTGGCGCTGGCCCAGTCGGCGGCCGCGGAGATCAGCCAGACCCTGCTGACCCACAGCAATCCGCGCGAACTGGCGCTGTTCCAGGCTTATCTGCGCGCGTGCCGGCGGACCAACGGCATCGTGCTGGCCTTCAACGACGGCCTGGTGATGATGAACGACCACGCCCGCCAGCTGCTCGACCCGGCCGACCAGTCGGTGCTGATCGGGCACGCCACCCAGGCCGTCGTCGAGCGGCGCACCCACACCGCCGACGTGGCCCTGCCGACCGGGAGCAAGCTGCGGTCCCAGTGCCGCAAGGTGTTCGGCCAGACCCGCAACGAGGTGGCCGGCGTGGTGCTGTGCGGCAAGCTGATCGACTCCGAGCCGGAGGGGGCTGGTGTGCCCGAGCCGCGGCTGCCGATGTTCCTGCCCGGCGCGGTCGGTTCCGCGCCGCTGTGGCTGCGCTGCGCCCACGACGTCGACTCGGCGTACAACGCGGGCGAATGGCTGGTGCTGGGCGGGGATCCGGGCGTGGGCAAGATGACCCTGGCCCGCTGCGTGCACCAGCGCCGGCACCCGACCGGCCGGGTGCACGTGCTGGACGCCGCCACCGCCGACGCCGACTGGCATGACCAGTTGCGCCGCGAGCTGGTCGAGGATCCGGTGGACGCGCTGGTGATCCGGCACGTGGACCGGCTGGCCGGGCCAGCCCTGGCCACCACGATCCGGCTGCTGCGGCTGGCCTCCCAGACCACCTGGGTGGCCGCGACGATGGCCGAGAACAACGTCAGCCGGCCGGAACTGGCCGAGCTGCGCGGACTTTTCCCCCGCACCGTGCGGGTTCCGCCGCTGCGCCGGCACGTGGAGGACCTGTCCGAGCTGGTGCCGCTGTTCCTGAGCCGGCTCGGCCACGGCGGGCAGCTGACCTGCTCGCCGGCGGCGATGCACCTGCTGATGCGGTTCGACTGGCCCGGCAACGTCGCCGAGCTGCACCACGTGCTCAAGCTCGCGGTGCAGCACCGGCGGACGGGCACGATCCAGCCGGGCGACCTGCCGGCCGAGTTCCGCACCCTGACGCGGCGGCCGCTGTCCCGGATGGAGTCGATGGAGCGGGACGCCGTCGTGCAGGGCCTGGCCGACAGCGGCGGCAACAAGGTGCAGACCGCTCAGCTGCTGGGCATGTCCCGCGCGACGCTGTACCGCAAGATCCACGAGTACGGCATCGTCACGCCGGAGCGCTAGATCGCCTCGCTGTGCGCCGTCGCGGTCGGCAGGGCCTCCACCAGGCCCTTGAGGCGGTCGTTGAGCTCGCCGTAGATGTCCAGCGCGGTGATCGTGGCGACGGTGTTGAGCTTGGCCAGCAGGTCGCGGCCGGCCTTGTTGTGGGCCGCCGACGCGTCGGCGTCGGCGTACTCCTCGAGGACCGTGTAGCTGCCGGGCGCGTCGGAGAACCAGCGGTAGGACAGCGTGCCCTCCTCCTTGTCGGCCTGCGCGACCAGCGCCTTGGCGGTCTCCTCGAACTCGGCCTGCTTGCCGTCCTGCACCGTGAGCGCGACGCGTACGAAAAGAGTCATGCCTCCATAACAACAGGCCCGCGCCGATCATGCCGCCTCGGGGCCGGCCGGTTCGCCGAAATGTGCCTCAAGACGCGGCGATCAGCAGGGTCAGGCCGTCGAAGATGCGGGCCAGCCCGAACTCCCAGCTGCTGTCCGCGTCGGCGGCGTCGCCCGTCGCGGCGACCAAAGCCGGGAACCGGTCCCCGTGGGCGGCGATCTGGCCGCGGAGCCGCTTGTCCCGCTCCCATGGCTGCGTGCCGGCGGTCGCCGCCGACTGGGTGTTGCGGATGTGGCCGCTGAGCAGGAAAACCGCGTCCAGGCGCTGGCCGCCGGTCAGGCCGGTGCCCTCCAGGGCGGCGACCGCCGACTCGGTCCAGCCGATCTCACGCGGGCCCATCGCCCGCTCGCCCACCGTGGCCGCCGGCAGCCACGGGTGCAGCTGCCAGGTCTCGCGCATCAGCCGGGCCCACTCGGCCAGCTTCGGCCGCCAGCCGCCGGGCGCCGCCGACAGGTCCGGCGGCACGCCGACGGCGATCTCGATCATCACCGCGACCAGCTCCGCCTTGCTGGCGACGTGCCGGTACAGCGCCATCTTGGTCACGCCGAGCCGGCCGGCCACCTGCTGCATCGACACCGCGGCCATGCCGGCCTCGTCGGCCAGCGCGATGCCGGCGGCCGCGACACGGGTCACGGTCAGCGTCGGCCGGATCTCCCGGTCCTCAAGGCCCCAAAGCAGTTCGGGCCGTTCCGTCACGTCGTGACCCCTTGCTGTCCTCCCCAGGTGTGTCTACCGTACACCGATGTGTCCGGTAGACACATGCGTGTCCTGGGGACACCGACACGAAGGGGCCCACGCATGGTGATCCGCACCCACGTCGGCGTGAGCCTGGACGGCTTCCTCGCGGACGCGGAGGGCGTGGCCGCCTGGGAGTCGCTGCCCGACTGGGAGCCGTCGGCCGGCTACGAGCACCGCTCGCACGGCATCGCCGAGGTGCTCGAACACTGCGAGGCCGTGGTGATGGGCCGGGCCACGTTCGACCGCGGACTGTCCAAATGGGCCGGTGACTGGCCCTGGCGGGACAAGGAAGTCCACGTGCTCACCTCCCACCCGCTGCCCGACGGCATCGACGCGCGGCCGTGCCCCGACCCCGCCGACCTGTTACGCCACCTACGGCTCACCGGCCTGATGGGCGACGTGCACCTGCTCGGGGGCGCCCGCACCATCCGAGCATTCCTCGACCTCGGGGCCGTCGACCGGCTCGGCGTGGTCGTGCTGCCCATGCTGCTGGGCCGCGGCACCCCGCTGTTCGGCGAGATCAGCCAGGCTCTCCGTCTCCAGTGCAAGCGGCTGCACCCCGGCGGCGCGGTCGAGCTGATCTACACGCCTGCCTAGTCTCCCGGCGGCAACAACTGACGCAGCCGGGCCAAGGCCCGATGCTGAGCCACCCGGACCGCTCCCGGTGTGGACCCGACCACCACGGCCGTCTCCTCCGACGACATTCCGGCCATCACCCGCAGCGCCACGATCTCGCGCTGCTTGTCGGACAGGACCGCGAGCAGCTTGTCCATGGACCCCTTCAACTCGCCCGCGATCACCCGCTGCTCCGGACCGGGCGCGGGCTCCGGGCAGTCCGGCACCTCGGGCATCGGCAGCGTCCGGTTGCGGGCCGCCGCCCGGTGCGCGTCGGCGACCTTGTGCTGCGCGATGCCGTACACGAACGCCAGGAACGGCTGGCCCCGGTCCCGGTAGGCGGGCAGCGCGGCGACCAGGGCGAGGCACACCTCTTGGGCAACGTCGTCGGCCGACGTGAACGACTGGTCGAGCCGGCCGATCCGGGCTCGGCAGTACAGCAGCACGATCGGCCGGATCTTCACCAACACCCGTTGCGTGGCAACGGGATCGCGGCCGGCAGCCGCGTTGGCCAACGCGGTGAGCTGATCGCCGTCCCTGGCCTGCCCGCCGTTGTCGTCAGGTCGGCCGCCGAACAGGGGTGTGGACATCTGCCCGAGCCTCCATGGGCGTCGTGGAGCGCCACATGTCGGCCGGGGCGTCAGCTTGAGATGCCCGAAAACCGTCGGCGAGCCGGGGCCCGGCCGTCATGAGTGATGGACCCGCCTGCCGGGGGCCGGGGCAGTACCGCGAGCGTAGACCGGACGCCGCGATGTGAACGGTCCCGCGTTCGTGATTGCTCGGGTTTTCCCCACTTCGGCCGAATCACGTCACGGCCGGCCGTCCCCGTCGCCGACCAGTTCCGGCGAAATCCGCTCCATCGTCGCGGCGGCGAGCGCCCGCGCGAACTCCCGCGGCGTCGCCGAGCCGGCCCACAGCGCACGCTGCCGGTCCGCGCCGGTGCCTCCGACCGCGACGCCGGTGGCCAGCCGATCCACCGTGTCGCCGTCGCCCGTCACCGCCAGGCCCGGCCGCACATGCTCCAGAAAGGCCGCCACCAGGTCACGCTGAGGCACGGCGTTGCCGGAGGCGACCTCGATGCCGGGACCGTCGAGGCCGTGTCGGGCGGCCGCGGTGAGCGCGGCGGTGATCGTCTCCGTGCGCACGGGCGCCGGCGGCCGGCCTTCGCCGAACTCCTCGACGGCCGTCGCCACCATCGCCCGGACCAGGCCGGCCAACAGCACGGCCTCGTCGACCGACAGGCACACATCGGTGATCCGGATCTCCACCGTCGGGTATCTCGGCGACAGCCGGGCGTAGAGGTGCACGCCGCGCGGATCGATGGCCGCGCCGCTGGCCACGAGCGCTCGCAGCGCAGCGTCGTAGTGGCGGGCGTCGGCCCAGATCTCCGGCGGCCGCGCGGTCGGCCACTGCGACCACAGGGGATGCCGCCAACTCGCCCAGCCGGTGTCCCGGCCGAGCGCGTACGGCGAGTTGGCGCTGATCGCCAGCAGTTGCGGCAGCCACGGCCGCAATCGGGACAGCACCTGCACACCGAGCTCACGGGAGGGCACGCCGATGTGGACGTGGCAGCCACAGGTCCCGGCACTGGCGACAAGATCCGGGAACCGCGCCGCGAGCAGCCGGTAGCGCGGCCGGTCGGTGACCGCCGGCGGCCCCGTCGGACCGCCGAACGGCAGCACCCCGCTGGCCACGAGCAGGCAGCCGGCCCGCTCGGCCGCGTCGGCCAGCAGCCCGCGCAGCCGGCCCAGCTCGGCGCGGACCTGGCCGAGCCCCGTGCACACCGCGGACGCCGTCTCGATCTGGTAGCGCATGAACTCGGCGGCGACGGCCGGCTCGCCGTCGAGCAGTCGCAGCATGTCGGACGCGGCCAGCACGACGCGACCGGTTTCGGCGTCCACCAGGAGGAACTCCTCCTCGACGCCGATCGTGAACGGCAGTTGGGCGGCTGCGGCCATGGCGCCGCTCCCCTCGATCGGGCGGAGCCCCGGGGCGATCCGGGGCGAACGGGTAGCGGGTCCCGTGCTCGCGCAGGAACGAAGGCGGCGACCGACCTCGGCGAGCACCGCGTACAGGTCAGTCGTCATCGACGGCGGTCGCCGGGTCTCGGCGACTCCTGGTTCGAGTGTAGCGGCAATCGCCGGTTCCAGCGCGAACACGTTGAACAGTCCACCTTGGACGGCAAGGCAAACGGTCATTCAGTCCACAATGGACTCAGGTGTGGTCGGCAGTCGGCGGCAGACGCGGCGTCCGACAGGGCGTAGGCTGGCAGGGTCGCCCAGGTCCCCGGCACGCAACCGCAGCCGACTTCCACGCGAAGACCGCATTCCGCGCCGATCACCGAGGGCCTGACCGACAGGGAGATCGCCGGGCAACGCCGAGGCAGCCACGCGCGCCACCCACCGGCGACGCGATCTCTCCTATGCCACAACGAGGTGCATCATGACCGTGCTCGTCATCGTTTGCGTCGTCGCCGTCCTGCTCATTCTACTGGCGACCGCGCTGAAGATCATCAAGCAGTACGAGCGGGGAGTGCTGTTCCGGTTCGGCCGGGTGCGGGGCACCCGCGCCCCAGGCCTGTGCGCGATCATCCCGTTCGTCGACGTGCTGCACCGGGTGACGCTGCGGATCATCACGATGCCGATCCAGTCCCAGGGCATCATCACCCGCGACAACGTCAGCGTGGACGTGTCCGCGGTCGCCTACTTCCGCGTGGTCGACGCGGTGAAGTCCGTGGTGGCGATCGAGAACGTGTACGCGGCCATCGACCAGATCGCGCAGACCACCCTGCGCAAGGTGGTCGGCCAGCACACCCTGGACCAGACGCTGTCGGAGACCGACAAGATCAACCTCGACATCCGCAAGATCCTCGACGTCACCACCGTCGAGTGGGGCGTCGAGGTGACCCTGGTGGAGCTCAAGGACATCCAGCTGCCCGACACCATGAAGCGCGCGATGGCCCGCCAGGCCGAAGCCGAGCGGGAGAAGCGCGCCAAGATCATCAACGCCCAGGGCGAGTCGCTCGCGGCCGCCGCGCTCGGCGAGGCCAGCGACATCATGGTCGCCCACCCGCTGGCGCTACAGCTGCGCAACCTGCAGAGCCTGGTCGAGATCGGCGTGGACAAGAACACCACCGTCGTGTTCCCGGCCCCGCTGATGAGCACCATCGGCGAGCTCGGCTCGTTCCTCGCCCGCGAGACCGCCGCCGCGGGCCAGGCGACGCCCGCGCCGCGGATCTCCAACGGCGTTGCGGAAGTGCCCTCCCCGGGCTCGGCGCAGTGACCGCTGTCGACGGCCCGACCACCCGGTTGTCGAGTGCGCCAGGCACTTTCGCAGCTCGCCGAGCCGTGCCACGGTGAGATCGTCCGACCACCCGAGACCCTGGTGGCCCCCTTTTGGCGCGACCAGGAGGTGTGGGATGTGCGCGACTCGTGACATGGGCGTCCGGCCGCTCGACGGAACATCCGTCGACGAACGTGGATGACCGGGCGAGGAACTGGCACGAGAGCACCGCGATGAGCCCTGGTCATCCGCGGTCTGCCTGCCGATGTCGTGGCGATCATCCACCGGGGCTGAGGAACCGACGGGGATCACCGCCGGCGCGGGCGCCGCTGGCCAGCCAGCGCGCGAAGCCGGCGCGGTCCCGCCGCTCCAGCTCGTCGAGGCATTCCTGCCGGGCGCGGATGATTTCCTGGCGGGCGTGCTCGTCGGCGGCCCGTTGCAGCTGGAAGTAGCTGCGCCGCCAGACCAGGCACAGCTCGTCGGTCGGCAGGTCACGGGCCGGGCTGGGCGGCAGCATTCGGAGCATCGTCGGCGGTCCGGCCGGCGGCGGCTCCGCCTTCGCCACGACGGCCGGCGGCGCCCCGCTCGCCCCGCGCCATATCCGCCACCCGATCCACACGGCGACCGCCGTGAGCACCCCCAGCAGGGCCGTGGCCGTCGGCGCGTCCACCACGGTGACCAGCCCGGCGATCGCCAGGCACACCACGACAAAGCCGAACGCGACGGCGATCCCGGTCCACACGTCGGGTTTGCGCGGCTCGACCAGTTGCCGGACCGCGGGAAAACTGACCGCGGCCTGCCAGGCCGCGACGCCGACGACCAGACCCAGCAAGCCCCAGAAGACCACTAGGTCGACCGGCATCGCGAGCACGCCGACAACACCGAGGGCGACCAGCACGACGCCCAGCGCCGCCCAGGCGATCCGAACCAGCACGCGAGCCCACACGACAACCACCCTCGCTCGGGAGGTAAGAGGGATCCGCCGGGGGCCGGGGCGTGCCGCGTCACGTGCGTCCGCACAGGCGCGGCTGCCGACAAGTCTAGCCCCGATGGCAAGTGCGCAGCTCACCCGGCGCAACGGTCCATTGTGGACGACACGGGAGCCGCCGCCCGCGGCGGCCGCGGTCCCGGGTGACTGAACCGGAGGTCACGCCGCCGCCAGCAAGGGTCACCGTGATGACGATTGGGTGGCGTTCGGCCCGGCACGTTCGCGGCGCCGGCCGCACTGTGGGAATGTGAGTGCTAGACGCGGTGTGCGTGGATCACCCGTCGTCCGCGGCCCCGTGTCATCCGACCATCCCAGACCACTGGTGGTTCACATCGGTGCGGTCAGGAGGTGCGGGATGCGCGCCATGGCGGTGCTCTCGCCGACCATCGAACTCGCGCTCGGCACGCCCTGTGGTCGGCCGCCGGCCGGCCACGGCCCGTGATGCGGCGGGCACATGGACGCGGCGGGCACCAGCACGCTTCCGGCGCGGCGGGGCGGGCGGAGTCGTGACCTACAACCACCGGCTGCGGCTGCACGCGCTGCTCTCGGCCAACGGCGACCACAGCGTCAGCGCGCTGACCCGGATCTGTTCCCTGGCGGTGCTGGAACTGCGGGTCACCGGTGTCGGCGTGACGCTGGTCAGCCGGGCCGGGGCCGCCGAGGCCCAGCAGCGCCTGGTGCACGCCAGCGACCTCGTCGCCGCCCGACTGGAGGACCTCCAGCTGACCGTCGGCGAGGGACCGGGGCTGGCCGCGGTCACCTCCCGTGCCCCGGTGCTGGTGCCCGACCTGGCCGCTGCCACATCACGCTGGCCGGCCTTCTGCCCCGACGCCCAGAGCGCCGGGGCCGCGGCGGTGTTCGCGTTCCCGCTGTCCA
>Ga0307511_10001961_pt1 | contig 21620 bp, 19 predicted proteins | sample 13_EM_MG_FD_200266 | JGI IMG/M metagenome (GOLD analysis project Ga0307511, IMG submission 200266) | Populus trichocarpa ectomycorrhiza microbial communities from riparian zone in the Pacific Northwest, United States - 13_EM | ecosystem: Host-associated > Plants > Roots > Unclassified | place...
TGGAATTCGGAATCGACCCACATCTCATGCGTGGATACCAGTAGCTCTGTTGCCGAATAGTCCGAAATTAGTCAAAAAGATCACTGGCTGGTCAGAGGAGAAACAGGAGCAAGAGGCGATTGAGGTTCTTCACGAGTTGCTGACCTTCATTTTGCGTCCGTTATCGGACGCAGCACGGGGTGGACTGGGGATCAGCTGTGGGGACGGGATAATAAGGAAGTGCCATTTCCGGGTTGCTGGCTGGCTTGCAGACCATATGGAAAATTCAACAATACATTGGATTTACTCCACGCAATGTCCGATGTGCGAATGTCCTCAAGAGGAACTCCGTAACCTCTAAAAATATCCCCCGCGCAAGGCTGAAAAGTATCGGGCATGGGTTAACAAATCAGACGCGAAAGGTCTGCACAACCACGGAGTGAAGCCTGTCACAAACGCTCTTTGGACCCTCAAGGATGTGGTTCCAAAGGAGCTTATTCGATCAGATATCCTTCACACCATGATTTTGGGGAACCTTCAGAATTTGATGGAATGGATAAAGGGGTTTCTAGAATTCCATAACAGACTCCCCGCATTCGATAATATTTGGAGTTCCCTTCCTCATTACCCTGGAAACGATGTGCGGCGCAAGTCATACAGACTTTTGAGTCAAGTCTCAGGCAAGGAAATGCGTTCAATCCTGATTGTAATTTTGAGTGTTTTCACTGCTGCTCTACGTCACAAGACATACACACAGCGTCCGACCGCGTCCCAAGAACGGGAGTTCAAAAGAGCAATCACTTGTGTACGATACTTGCCTGATTTTGCCCTCCTCTCACGGTATCGGAGCCATACCGATATCACAATTGGATATATGCGGCAATATCTACAAGAGTTCCATCCCACTAAAGACGTCTTTTTGCGCTATCGGGCTACCAAAGCTACCAAGGGAAGGGCGGATTTGGTCTCGAAGGAGCTTACCGAACGGAATAAAAGTCGAAACGTTGAGGCAAATGCAAACGGACGTACAGCAGCCCAAAAGGCACATGCGGCGGTGGAGGACAGGGTTGAACGAGCATACCTCGTTAATCAGGTTCTGGTAGAGGATTCACATTTCAACTTTCCCAAGATCCATTTGATTATGCACTGGGCTGACCAAATTTCACGCTACGGCAGCTTGCTCTAGTATTCCATGGAGGTTTGCGAGACTTCACACAATGCATTAAAGGATGCATACCGTCAGAGTAACCATGTCAACAGCATACCACAAATCATCCAAGGCTACACCCGATCTCATAGCTTCCCAGCAAAGGAGTTAGATATGGCAGCATGGGCAACAGAGGATCCGGCAATTCAGCAGAGGTTGGGGGACGTTGTGCGTCCGAAACGCAAAGAAACTCGCCTGATTGTGCCCGCAGGCACCAAGATATATGTTACACTGCAAGGGAAGGGTGCAGTACAAGTAGTATATGACCTAGTACGTGTGGCCGAAGAATGCATGATTCCAGAACTAAGGGACCATATAGTGCAGTTCTTTGCATGCAACGTTTGTCAGCCGGCGAATGATCCGGAATCGGACACAGAGAGGATTTTATTGCATGCAACTGTGCAGGCATACAACAGTCTTGAGATTCCGGTGCCAGATCAAGATATGGATGAGAATAACGCTTACAAACTGCAGCATGTGCAGGCCACCAGGGGGAAAGTGTGGCGAGGAAAAGAGACAAGGCGAGATGCAGTATGGGTACGTATCGAGTCAATGAGACTCCGCCCTATGTCCGTTACGGGGTGCTTAAGGGGGTACCACGGACTCGTTACAGGATCCTTGAATGCATTATTTACACTTAGTGCGTCAAATGGAGAGTTGTACAAGTTAGCACATGTGACACTGCTGGAGTGGGCAGGGAATCCGACGCCTCACGGCCCCGAAGGGATGTCAGAGGTGAAAGGATTCTTGCACGGGGGAGGGCAAACGGTGGTATGGCTACGTGCGATTGAGGGGGCGGCACATTTGGTACCACGGGAGCCGGAAAGAAATTGGATAGTGAATAACAGAGTAGATTACCATGCGTGGAATGAAATGAATGATGAATAGTAGGATGAATTAAATGGAGGAATGCGGCGGAGAGAAAAAGAAACATGAGATGAATGTAATCGGACTCGTGAGCACGTAGAGAGAGAAGTAAGAGACAATGGAATTAGGAATGTATGCGAGATGGAATGCGCAAGTGCATGTCCTAATATGCAAAGACAAGTATGGGGCAGTTGGGAAGGGACATCACACGCAACAAGTGGGGATGGGCTTGGCAGTGCACACAATGTGTATGAGGTAAAATATTGTTGTAACACAGGGTGGAGAATTGTAACGCAGAATCTTTTTTGCTGATGTGCAGGTTCTAGCACATGGCCGGTTAACAAAAGTAGCTAACGGACCTAGCCTATTAGATCCCACGCAGGAAGAGCTTTCAAATGAGACCTTAATGAAGATCAACGGAGTCATATCCGCGAAGTTATGAGCAGTTGTAGCTGGTTCACGTGTATATGAAGCAGGCGCTCAATGGACACTAGACAACTCGGATGGATGATGCCGGATCTATTAATTAAGAACTCTAAGTTGTAAACTGACTTTAAGTTTACTATCTGAAAGTTACTCTAGCATCGGAATAATACTATGGTTATCTCGCTTAAGCGATAACCAAGAATAGTTAGTGTAATCTCCTAGAGATACAGTTGGGAAAGGTATTCTTAGTTGAGTCAAGTGTGTAGTATGACTCTGCAGTAGCTGAAACGCTGGCAGACCAAGTGCAGATGGCGACTACATGAAGAAAAGCTGATGTGACAACTTTCGGACATGAGCAATTTGAAGCCTGTGAGTTATCACAATATACATCACCGCGGAATACAAATAGTGAAAGAATTGTCGAAGGTGAGCATAGCGCCCACCATAGCTGTCAAGTAATCGATTCAACACGAAGCCTACCAAGTTCTAAGTTAATGTTTAAGTTCTGACTTTATCTCAGATAAGTCTAGAGGGACCTTTAGTTTTGCTGAAGAATTATTAGGAGTTCTGAATAAGTTCGTTGTGGCAATAGAACATACGGCTGCTCTATTTTATAGTTGGAGTATCCGCTATATAGTTAATAGAGCCCCCGTGACAGTGGAGCTGGCGCTGGCTGATATTGACGAGCTTCGAGTAGGTAAGGGGAAGGTGAATTCGCCATTGTATGTGCGTTTTTAGTGATTGGTGGAGGTAGCGCAGTCCCGGCTCATAACCTGTTGAAGTACAGGTATATGGGAGATATGCGGTATGCAACAAGGAGCAGCATTCTACCAGGGATCTGGTGAAGGAATGTCAAGAAGTACTGAGTCTATGAGACTCTAACAGACGCACTGGAGGTGTTTGAGCATGGTAGCAGAGCGAGTGCAAAGGTAGGAATTATAGAAGAGTGTATATGAGATGAGATTGAAGTGTGAGCTAATAATCTTCAAAGTGGTGGGCATTTCCCCTCCTATATATACACGATTCTGTCTAGCCAATGCCAGCGATCAAAGTATTCCAGCATGTGTCAGAGCGTGCGAAAATGACATCTACAACTCATTATAGTTTTGAGTACAACATCATAATAACTATAGCTCAAACTATGAGTATGTGACAGCATTAGAAGCTTAAATAGAGTATTAGGGAAGGTTACACAGTTGAGAAAGGTTAAAGCAGAGTTCAGAACGTAATTAAAGAGCTAGTTAACGCATGTGAAAGGTATATGACAATACTTATTTTATGTAAGTATGAGGCACATGTCTGGGCATGTGGTAGACTATAATTGGGAAAGAATACCGCATTTGTAAGTGATTTGTGGCAGAGAGGTGACGGTGTAAGGGCTGTAGGAATGTCCATACAGATCGCCTTTTAATAGATATGGCCAGCAACCAGCAGCTAGTTCTCTAGGTAATAGCATCTTCCGAATCAATACTAGTGTCTCTTGATGTTGCTTACGATTGTTAATATAGGTTCCGCTGGGTAGTAACTTAAGCAGCAACATTAATGCTGCTATGATCGGTATGATTGTACCGTTGATATCACTGGCGCCCCGCTTCCACCCTTGCACCTCATTCGATACTGACATCGCATCATGACCGCCATTCTGCTAACCGGACCTAGGGTGGATATGAGCTGAAACCATTATGCATATAGTTCCATAGAATGCAATATTAATCACACCATGTATATATGATTGGAAATTTAAGCTGTGCTAACCCCAGAGTGGCATCCTCTGGCATATGCAGTGGCCCTAGCATCCCGTGTTATACTAAGTAGTTCTTGTCTCCTGATGCGGCGCATGTGTGCTATGCCACCCAGGGGCACTCTTGTGCCTTCTAGAGACAAATTGCGGGATGGGGCTCTCCTCAAGATGGTCTTCGCAAGGTATGTCGTCCAGAGGCAACCTATCTGGAGGGTGGCCACCGGACACAACCAATCCAGATCGGTGGCATCTGGAGATGGCCGATCCGGATCGGTGCCGTCAAGGGACAGCCGATCCGGATCGGGGCATCCATAATTGGCCGAAAGGCTCTAGCGACGTCCAGGGCGTCTGATGCCAATTAGGCAAACTCAATTTTTTCGTGATGTTGGTACTGTTCTAACTAGCACAAACGTTTACCAAACGAACAAACCAAGTGGCTTGAATGGGACTCCCATGTACGATTCCAAATCGAGTTCATGGAAGCCCACCGGAACCACCACGAACAACGAGAAGCTAAGCAGACCATGCTTAAAGATTACTAGCGGAAGAGCGAGAGGATGGTTGATCACATCTCTCGCAATAGAGCACATCAATAGATAGGTTGTCTATCAAGAGAGTTGCTCTGGTAGTACCTTGTCAACTCCATTCAACCCGAGGTCAGAACCCACATGATCCGAACAAGTACTGATAATGACGTATTAGGTAAAGTCCCCACCAGTATCGAGATATGTTTCCATACCATCGCCAATGCAGGATCGACCTTGGAGTAAGAACGGGGTAGAGAGACCTATGCTTGGACCGAGTTCCAGCACAAGGTAGACAGGACAGGTGGGAGAAAGGAGAAGAAGGAGGCCAATAAAGTCTCGGAGGCTACCTAGAAAGATGACACCAAGCATATGCAGAAGAAGAAGGTGAAGCCTAAATCTCAAGGTACCAGTGCGAAATCCGACAAGTCCGATACTACCAAGAAAGCCAAAGAACCTGGTGAAGAGCTTGTCACCTATGCCATGAAAAAGGCACGGATTGCATCCTCACAGTGTATCAAATGTGGTGACCCCAACCACATCAAGAAGGACTGTACGAAAGCTTGGAAGCCTACCCTGGAGGAGAAGAAGAAGGCTGATAAGGGTAAGGAGAAGCCAGGGAAGGAGTCTGCGATTACGCCAACAGTGGACGTAGTTCCTGAGCCAATTTCCTGTGGTAGTATTATTTCGGAGGACAAGTTGGACTTTGAGGTAGATGAGTTGGATACTCAATCGGAACGCGGGCTGTCCTGTACATCCAGTTAGGTAGTCTCGCAGGATTGGTTTTCGATTTGTGTTGTTAGGAAAGGCATCTCTGTTAAGGAATAGAAGGAGGAACATGAGGAGGAACTTATGGATATAGACCCGGTTTTGATTTCTTCTATTTGTCACAATCTTTCTATATCACAAAACCCAAAAAGAGTACTAAAACGAAAAGCTGAGGACGAGTTGGCCACTCTAATCAGCGCTCCAGAAAAAGGACCACGAATGGTGGCAGCGTCGGATATTTTATTGGCTTGGAATCCTGTTTCTGATTTTTCTTTGGTTGGAAAATCGTCTACGAAAGTGTTAAGGTGTCACGGGGGCTCTATTAACTATATAGCGGATACTTCAACTATAAAATGGAGCGGCCGTATGTTCTATTGCCACAATGGAACTTATTCAGAACTCCGAATAATCCTTCAGCATGTAAAGTCCCTTCTAGACTTATCTGCACCTTCAGGCTTTAAATCGCAAGAGAAGACGCAACTGTCCAGTTAACGCGAAATCAATAGGGTAGCACTGCGAGGTCAAAACCACAGATAAAGTCAGAACTCAGAAATTGGCAACTTAGAACTTTGTAGGCTTCGTGTGAAATCGATTGCTTAACAGCTATGGTGGGCGCTATCCTCACCTTCGACAATTCTCTCACTATTTGTATTCCGCAGTTATGTATATTGTGATAACTCGCGGGCTTCGGATTGCTCATGTCCAAAGGTTGTCACATCAGCTTTTCTTCATGCATTCTCCTTCTGCACTTAGTCGGCCTGCGTTTCAGCTACTGCAGAGTCATACTACACACTTGACTCAACTAAGAATACTTTTCCCAACTGTATCTCTAGGAGATTACACTACCTATTCTTGGTCATCGCTTAAGCAAGATAACTATAGTCTTATTCCGATGCCAGAGTAACTTTCAGATAGTAAACTTAGAGTCATTCAGTTTACAACTCAGAGTTCTTTATTAATAGATCCGGTATCATTCATCCGTGTTGTCTAGTGTCCATTGAGAGCTTGCCTCGTATACACGTAGACCAGCTTCCACTGCTCATAACCCCGCGGATATGACTCCGTTGATCTTCATTAAGGTCTCATTTGAAAGCTCTTTCTGCGTGGAATCTGATAGACTAGGTCCGTTAGCTACTTTTGTCAACCAGGCATATGCTAGAACCTGCAGAAGTAGTTTTAACAACTTCAGCAGCCGATAGCTCGCCCAATATAACTCTGATCGCAAAACGGATTCCAGATGTGGATTCAGCGTGCAAAACTACCCCTAGATCCAACTTGAACCTAAAGTTTCTGAAAACCTTTATTTTCGCTCAGATTTCCACTGCCCCTTATAGTGTCACCGGACGCACTTTAGAGTAAATTACGCCCTGGTGGCTTGATTTTTTTATTTCTCTCTAAGGAGATTTCAGGGTAACCCAAAACAGCTAGGAGCGATGAATGCGGCTACTATGATATGTCGGTAGCACCGTAAAAATATGCTGCTCGCAACCATGGTTACTATTTCCCGATCGGGCTTAGTCTCGTCCCGCAATGCGCTTCCGAAGTTGCTTGCCTGGAGGGTGTTGACCTAAACGGCATTTGGTAAGTAGCTCACTTAGTAGGCTCAGGGTAACCAATCCTAGTTCATGGTAACTTGGCAAGTTCAGGGTAACTACTCCCATACAATTTTTGACTTGGTAATATTTTCTTCACTCGTATAGTAAGAAACTTTGTCTGACCTTAACTAGATCACTAGTAGTCGGAATTATACGGAACTGGAACTGTAGCTCTAGCTACACATTCTTAAGTAGTTTCTGTATCCCTGGACTCAGCACACGATATTTCTAATGTCGAGCTGTACTGCAGATAGAAGTATTACTGCTACGCGTAATATTTTCTAGTAACGCGGAATACATATTTATTAAGTCTTTCTTGGACATGCATAACATATCCTTGGGTCGTTCTGTATAGTACAAGTACCCTTAGGTGGGCGGGTAGTCCCCACGTGACATAAAGCCTTGTGGAATGAAGTTTTATATTCCTGGTAAGTTATTTTGGGTTTACGGTGGAAATACATGAGTGATAACCGTGAACGCCCTTATTGATACTGGTGCCGAAAAGTGACGATTTTGGATACGGATTTTGTTGAGCAGATGATGATGCCTTGAGTAAAGAGAGAGAACAGACTGAGACTGGAGAGCGCCGACGGCTCCCTACTTAAGAGGTCTGGGACTCTACAAGTCAAGCAAGTACAGTTGGAGGTCCCCGATGCAAGATCGGGAAAACAAAAAATCCTTGACCTGGTTACTGAGGTTGCGTACCTTGAGCTAGGTTGTCCACTCATTTTAGGGTTCGATTGGGTTACAGCGCACTGCGAAAAGCTAAGAGTTACATCACCCTATGGTTTGGAGCTTAAGCGGGCTTTGGAAATTGAAGAGGTAACGGATTTCTCCGAGTTTGAAGAAATACTGGAAAATGCAAAATATGTCGGTTTAATACATGTGGGCGAAATGGAATCTCCCCGAGTACCCACTGGTCAGGCGTTCGATATGAGGCAGATCACAGTAGCAGAGAACCTACAGGGACTGGCAGAGAGATTTCCAACCCAGTAAACAGTTTTTCTACAAATCTTTGGACAAGAGGCGCACGCTGCCCTGCCAGCACATGGTGAGCAAGATATGACTATTGGCCTTGAACTGGGAAAGCAACCACCCCCAGGGAAACTCTACCCTCTGTCACCAGATGAACTCGAGTTACTTAAAGAGTATCTGGATGAAATGCTGAAAAATGGGAAAATTCGCTCTAGCAAGAGTAGTGCTGGCGCGCCAATATTTTTCGCGAAGCAGGCAAATGGCAAGCTGCGAATAGTAGTTGACTATCGTGGACTCAATGCCATCACCATTAAAGACAAGTATCCCCTACCCCTCATGACTTCCCTAATGGAACAAGTCGGCACATCTCAAATATTCTCGAAGTTGCATTTAAAGCTCGGCTTTAATCTACTACGCATGGCAGAAGGAGACGAATGGAAAACAGCGTTCAAAACTCGGTACGGTCTTTACAAGTATACGGTTATGCAATTTGAATTAACCACCCCACCATCTGTCTTTCAGCAACACCTCAATAATATTTTCGGGGAGAAAATTGACTAAGGTGTTGTCGTGTATATTGATGATATATTGATATATTCTAAGACAGAAGAGGAGCACATTGAACTCATTCGTTGGGTCCTTCAGAAGCTTATGGAGAATAATCTATGTATTGACATAGATAAGTGCCTGTTCCACGTTCCAGAAGTGGAGTTTGTGGGTTTTCAAGTAGGAAAACAGGGGATACAGATGAGCCAGAAGAAGGTTGAGGACATTGTGAACTAGCCGGCCCCACGAAATGTTAAAGAAGTACGGAGGTTTATTGGATTCGCAAACTTCTTTGGCCAATCCATTCCAGGCTTTAGTTCCCTAACATTACCGATTCAAGTACTGATGCATAATGGGGTGATGAGGAATTGGTCAGAACAGTGTGAGAAAGCATTTGTGGAATTGAAGCGCAAGTTTACCACAGCGCCTATCCTATGCCATTTCCATCCTGAACGTAAAAAGCAAATCGAGACAGATTCCTCGTACCTATGCAAAGCTGGTATATTGTCCCAATATGAACTAGATAGGCGTTGGCACCCTCTATCATACTAGAACCAATGTTTCCTACCTGCTGAACTCAAATATGATATTCACGATAAGGAGATGGTAGTAATAGTTAACCGCTTTCAGGAATGGCGACACTTTTTGAGGGGTGCACCAGAGGAGATTGTGGTCTTTACTAACCATAAAAACCTCGAATACCTCAATACCACTAAGTTGCTGAACCGGAGACAGGCACGATAGGCGGAAATTTTGAGTCAGTTTAACTTCAAGTTTGTCTACCGTCCAGGCGAAAAGAATGGCAAGGCGGATGCCCTTTCTCGTCGGGTGGATCCTGAGCGTGAAGGAGAGGGGGATAAGCAAGACCTAATGATTCGCATATTGAAACCAGGGCAATTCCAGGTTGGTGAAAACGAAGAGGCCCTTCTAACCCACCACGTTATGGCAGTGAAGCCTTCACAAGTCGCAGAATCTAGTTGGTCAAAGTAGATTCTGGAAGTGGGGCTTCTGGATCAACATTGATTGAGCATTAGGAATGCCTTGAAGATAGGACAAGATAATTCAGCCCTTCAACACTATGGTATAGAGGACGAAATGGTGACCTACGAACGCCGCATATACATTCCAGACAGTAACGCTCTCAAGTTGAAGGTTGCATACCAATGCCACGATGCGAAAGTCGCTGGGCACTTTGGACGATACAAGACTGTGGACCTTATGAAGCGGAACTACTACTGGCCAAACATGGAACAATAGGTACGAAACTACGTACGAACCTGTGATGCCTGCCAATGCAACAAGACTGCAAAGAACAAGAAATATGGCAAGCTGGTACCACTCGAAATTCCATCACGACCTTGAGAACAGATCCCTATGGATTTTATTACAGATCTCCCTAACGTCAAAGGCTATAACCAGTGCTGGGTTATTGTAGATAGGTTCACGAAGATGGTACATTTCATTCCCCTCAAGAATCGGAATGCAAAAGAGCTAGCGCTGATCTTTGTCAGGGAAGTTTGGAGACTACACGGACTACCAAAGAGGGTTGTTTCGGATCGAGATACGGTATTCATGAGTTTATTTTAGAGTGAGGTTATGAGGTTGTTGGAAGTCGAGTTGGACAAATCATCAGCATACCATCCCCAGACTGACGGTAAAACAGAAGGAGTCAACCAAATTTTGGAACACTACCTACGTACGTACTGTATGTGGGACCAGGATGATTGGGTTGACCTGCTACCCTTCGCAGAGTTCCGTTACAATAACACTGTCCATACTGCGAACAAGGACATGCCATTTTTCGCTGCTTACCACCAACACCCCGAGAACAACTTCAAGAATACTAGTGATAACGCGACTGAAAGTAACAACCCTGAGGCAGTCAATACTGTCAAGGACTTGGACACTATGAGAGAAGCTATGAGGAAAAACATGAAGGCAGCTCAGACACTGATGGGTAAGTACTATAACCAGAAAGTGGCTAACAAGGAACCGCAATTCAAGGGAGGAGACTGGGTCATGGTCAACGCTAAGAACATCAAGACGAAAAGACTATCCAAGAACCTGGACTATAAGCTAAGCGGGGAATTCGAAATCGAAAAGCTATGTGGTACGAATGCCTATAGGCTCAAGTTACCCCCTTTGTCTGGCAAAATCCACCCGTTCTTCCACGTCTGCCTTTTGGAACCTTACCGCCAGAATACTATGCCGAGAAGACGCTCGCCAACACCCCCACCAGTGGACCTCGAGCAGCAGGAGTATGTGATCGAGTAGATCAAGACGAAGGAGATAAAAGGTGGTCAGGTTAAATATCAGGTATCTTGGGAAGAATATGGACCAGATGAGGATGCATGGGAACCTTACGAGAACCTGAAGGCTGGGGGTGAGCACGTAGTGCGCCAATTCCATCTAGATAACCGTCACAAGCCACGGAACCCTGAGGTATCAGTTTGAAGGATTTCTATTTTTTCCTATAGTAGGCATTAGGCTTTTGGGATGATTCCGTGTGCTCTTATTTTTTCTGTTTGTCACATAAAACCTGTCCCATGGGTGAAAAGAGACGTGCGTAAATCCAGTGGAGGCATACTAGGGCGGTAAAACCCCAGGCCCAATAAATATTTCTCAATTTGAAAACTTTGACTTATTACTGTATGCTCAAATAGGTTCTTGCGAACAAGATCATTGAGGAGGGGGGTACTGTCACGGGGTGACTACCAGCCCACCTAAGAGTACTTGTACTATACAGAACGACCCAAGGATATATTATGCATGTCTAAGGAATACTTAATAATAAGTTTTGCACATTACTAGAAAATATTACTCGTAGCAGTAATACTTCTATCTGTAGTTCAGCTCGACAATAGAAATATTGCGTGCTGAGTTCTGGGATACAGAAACTACTTGAGAATGTGTAGCTGGAGCTACAGTTCAAGTTTTGTGTGCTTACCACTACTAGTGATCTAGTTCCATTCAGACAAAGTTTCTTACTATACGACTGAAGAAAATATTTCTAAGTCAAAAATTGCATGAGAGCAGTTACCCTGAACTAGAATTGGTTACTGTGAACCTACTAAGTGAGATGCTTACCAAATGCGGTTTAGGTCAACACCCCCCCGGTAAGCAACTTAGGAAGATTATTGGGGGACGAGACTAAGCCCGATCGGGAAACCGTAACCACGGTTGCGATCAGGATATCTTTACGGTCCTACCGACATATCACACTAGCCGCATGTGTCGCTTCTAGGTGTTTTGGGTTACCCTGAAATCTCCTTAGAGAGAAATAAAAAAATCAAGCCACCAGGGCGTAATTTAGGTTAATGTGCGTCTTGTGACACCATAAGGGGCAATGGAAATATGAGCGAAAATAAAAGTTCTCAGAAACTTTTGGGTCAAGTAGTTTTTAATGGTAGTTATGCACGCTGAATCCATTTCTGGAAACAGTTTTGCAATCAGAGTTATACTGGGCGAGTTATGTGATGTTAAACTTGTTAAAACTACTTCTGTAGCTTCTAGCATATGCCCGGTGGACTAAAGTTGCGACCGGACCTAGGCTATTAGATTCCACGCAGAAAGAGCTTTCAAATGAGACCTTAATGAAGATTAACGGAGTCATATCCACGGAGCTATGAGCAGTTGAAGCTGGTCCACGTATATACTAGGCAGGCTCTCAATGGACATTAGACAACTCGGATGGATGATGCCGGATCTATTAATTAAGAATTCTCAGTTGTAAACTGAACGACTTTAAGTTTACTATCTGAAAATTACTCTGGCATCGGAATTAGACTATGGTCATTTCGCTTAAGCGATGACCAAGAATAGGTAGTGTAATCTTCTTGAGATACAGTTGGGAAAAGTATTCTTAGTTGAGTCAAGTGTGTAGTATGACTATGCGGTAGCTGAAACGATGGCCCACTAAGTGCAGAAGGCATCTATCACGCTTGCTCATGGTGTTTTCGAGGTTTTTAAGCTTTTACTTAATAGTGGTGGTGGTTCGGTTTAGAGTCTCGATGGACTCCTTATTGATTTCACAGCTCCTAGACCGATCATCTTGTTCTTGCTTGATAGCCTTCTGACTTCAGTCATGAAGGCTCTGCAGGTCGGCCTTGATTTGATCGAACTCAGCTTATGCTGCACCAATAATCTTTTCATTTTCTTTTCCTAACCTTGTGATTAGAGCCTCCCGCTGGGTTACCAGTGCAGTTTTAATCTTGTCAGTAAGGGTTTCGACTGCCTCTTTTTGACTAGTTGTTTCGCCTTTCAGAGCGGCGATTTCGTCTTTTACTTGTTGACAAAGAGTTGTGAGTTCATCATAGGTGACTTTTGCACCATCATACATGATTTTGTGGGCGGCTTGGTGGTCGGTAATGGTCTTTGCTTGAGCCAACAATACGTCCGTTAATTTCGTGATCTCGGTCCTTTGTTCCTCGCATTCCAGCTTGCTATCTCGGATTATTGCTGCCAATAGGTCCTCATATTGTTCTTGCGACAAGGCTGGTCTTTGTCGCCTATATTCCCTTGTATCGACTCGTTATCGGGATGAGGTGGTACTACCGGGAGCATTCCTAACTCGTGGAGCACCCAGGCGATGCATTAATCCTATTGGAAATGTTAGAGGGTCGGGAGAGTCATCTCCTTGTGGCTCATATGATTGAGCACCTCGTGATAATATATCAGCCAGAACAGAATCGTGTTCTAGTTCAGATTCTGAATGGGTTGCCTCTAAGTGAGGTTGTTCGGGAATCGCTTTCGGAGGGATAGGGGTAAATTGTAAAGGGTTATAGGGTTGGCGAGATCCTGAAGCCTTTGGAGTCTGGTCTTCTGGAGCAGACATATTTTTGGTATGGATTTTAGCAGTTTAGCTGAACGAAAATACTGCGACTATAAAGTACTGTCACTGGGGCTCAATTAACTATATAACGGATACTCCAACTATAATATAGAGCGGCCGTAGGTTCTATTGCCACAACGGAACTTATTCAGAACTCCGAATAATCCTTCAGCATGTAAAGTCCCTTCTAGACTTATCCGCACCTTCAGGCTTCAATCCGCAAGAGAAGACGCAACTGTCCAGTTAACGCGAAATCACTAGGTTAGCACTACGAGGTCAAAACCACAGATAAAGTCAGAACTCAGAAATTGTCAACTTAGAACTTTGTAGGCTTCATGTAGAATCGATTGCTTTAACAGCTATGGTGTGCGCCATCCTTACCTTCGACAATTCTTTCACTATTTGTATTCCGCGGTGATGTATATTGTGATAACTCGCGGGCTTCAGATTGCTCATGTACAAAGGTTGTCACATCAGCTATTCTTCATGCAGTCGCCTTCTGCACTAGGTCTGCCAGCGTTTCAGCTACTGCAGAGTCATACTACACACTTGACTCAACTAAGAATACTTTTCCCAACTGTATCTCTAAGAGATTACACTACCTATTCTTTGTTATCGCTTAAGGGAGATAACCATAGTCTTATTCCGATGCCAGAGTAACTTTCAGATAGTAAACTTAAAGTCAGTTTAGAACTCAGATTTCTTAATCAATAGATCCGGCATCATCCATCTGAGTTGTCTAGTGTTCATTGAGAGCCTGCCTCGTATACACGTGGACCAGCTTCAACTGCTCATAACTCCGCGGATATGACTCCGTTGATCTTCATTAAGGTCTCATTTGAAAGCTCTTTCTGCGTGGAATCTAATGGACCAGGTCCGTTACCTACTTTTGTCAATCAGGGCATATGCTAGGACCTGCATAAGTAGTTTTATCAACCACAACAGCCTATAACTCGCCCAGTATAACTCTGATCGCAAAACGGATTCCAGATGTGGATTCAGCGTGCAAAACTACCCCTAGATCCAACTTGAACCTAAAGTTTCTGACAACTTTTATCTTCGCTCCGATTTCCATTGCCCCTTATTGTGGCACCGGACGGACTTTAGTCTAAATTAGGCCCTGGTGGCTAGATTTTTTTATTTCTCTCTAAATAGATTTCAGGGTAACCCAAAACGCCTACGGGCGACGAATGCGGCTAGTAAGATATGTCGGTAGGACCATAAAAATATGCTGATAGCAACCATGGTTACGGTTTCCCGATCGGGCTTAGTCCCGTCCCCAATAAGCTTCCGAAGTTGCTTACCGGGGGGGTGGACCTAAACCGCATTTGATAACTAACTCGCTTAGTACGTTTAGGGTAACCAATCCCAGTTCAGGGTAACTTGACAAGTTCAGGGTAACTGCTCCCATACAATTTTTGACTTGGTAATATTTTCTTCACTCGCATAGTAAGAAACTATGTCTGACTGTACCTAGATCACTGTTAGTCGGAATCACACGAAGCTTGAACTGTAGCTCTAGCTATACGTTCTTAAGTAGTTTCTGCATCCCTGGACTTAGCCAGCAATATTTCTTATGCCGAGCTGTACTGCAGATAGAGGTATTACTGCTTCGGGTAATATTTTCTAGTAACATGCAATACATATTATTAACTATTCCTTAGACATGTATAACATATCCTTGGGTCATTCTGTATAGTACAAGTACCCTTTGGTGGGCCGGTAGTCACCCCGTAACAACCCATAAGAGTGGTATTGAGGCCATCAACAAACCTAACCTCCTTAACCTCTTTGACCCTACCAAAATAAGGATCAGACTTGACAGAAAAAGGATTTGGTCTAGCCCCCATCTACCCAAAGAAATAGTTCTGAGGACTATTATACGAAACTGAAAAGGATTCCTCCTCATCAGGATCCACAAAAGTAGGAATAGCAGGAAGGAAACATAACCTCCCCAAATCATCAGTAGTATAATTCCTAAAGATAGACATGTTGGCTACCTCCAAGAAAGATAAAAAAGGTGCTAAAAGAAAAACCAAAGAAAGAAGAAAGGCCCTAACTCCTGATGAGGCAAAAGCACTACTCAAAGAATTAGTACCTCCAGAGACACCCCAAAAGGCTATTCCAGCTGGGAAAAACATTGAAGAAAAAGATGCAGTGCAAAAAACCATTACACTAGAAGAAAAAGGACTAATACCAGCAAGAATAGTTAGGACCCCAGTATCAACAAAACAATACTGGGATGATAACCTAAACAAATGGAATCAATACATGAATCAAGTCCAAACATATTGCCTTCTCAACCAATATGAACTAAGTGTAGAAGAAGTAGGAATAATATTCCAAGCATGCTTGAACTATCTGACCTTTCAAGAAGCACAAGAATTAAGCAATAGGGTATTAGATAACCTAGAATTAGAAGCAGGATTTAATAAAAGACCACCTCAACCAACATATAACCCAGTAAAAGGTATACCTTGGTTAGTAAAGAACTGGCCAGAAATAGAACAATATCTCATGTTAGGAACTCTATATGAATTAGGGACCCCAGAAATAGAAAATCCACATGATCAGGAACAGGAAGAAACAATATAGATAGATGATGATCCATTCATCATAAAACCTCCATTAGGACAAGGATTAAAAAGTGAATCAAAAGATAGACCACAAACACCCCCAAATAAAGGTAAAGGAACAGAAGAGCAACTACAAACACCTAAGAAATAAAATAAAGAAGAACCCTTACCTCAAAAGAAGAAAGTCCAAATAAATCCAGACCCAGACCTATGCAGTAGCTCAAGCAGTGAAGATGAATCTGGACCTGAGTCAAATAAATCTGATAGCTTAGACTCTGAAGGATCTGGAACAGAAACAGATAGGTCAGTAAGAGAAATAACACTACAACAGAAGGAATGGGAAAATGTTACTGGAATAAAATAACATGCAAGTAAGATAAAAAAAGAAACCATCAAGAAAGCAACTAGGCTTGCAAAAATCAAAGAGCCAGAAGCCTTTGATGGTAAAGCAGAGAAATGGAAGAACGCAATTACCTTTGATGAATATATGGAACAATTGATAAGATGGTTGAAATGGCAAGGCTTGGATGTAGAGAAGGAAGAAGCCTTGGAAAGAGCAAGCTTACAATTCACTGGTATGGCTGCCAGATGGTTGAAAGACTATAGTGAGAAAGCAAAACCAACAAAGAGTAATATTCATGGTTTTATAATTTTCCTGAGGCAAAAGATCATCCTATCTACAGCAAGGGAAGAACTGTGGAAAAGGTATGAAGGTTGCTATCAAGCACAATTTGGACAAGACAGCCCTGTCAACACATTTGCATAACACCTGCAGGACTACCAACTTAGATGCAGAGACAATAAGGGTAAAGCCCTTAGCTCCGACCATGCACTCAAAATGAAATTTGTAAATGGTCTGATCCCCTTAATTAAGCCACAAGTTAAATTGGCAATCAACTGGGATATGACATTTGAACAAATTGTCAACAAGGCAGAGGAAGTACAGGCCACCATGAAACAAACTCATAAACCCCCACAAATACTAAACCAAAATAGGAAACGCAATAAAGAATAGTCAGCTGGAAAACCTATGGAATTTATTAAATCAAATTACAAATTCCCAGCTGAGAAAAAGAAAATTGCAGCACCAGCAGCTAAAGCCAAAGGAGGACCAGGAGGACTGTATGGCAATTTCCCTAGTGCTAGAAAAAGGAAAGATGATATGGCACATGTCTTATCTTTTGGAGAAAGAGAAAAGCTCAAACAGGAAGGAAAATACTATCACTGCAAGCAAACTGGTCATATGGCATCACAATGTCCACAAAAGAAACCTATGACCTCATCATACCAAAAGATTAACCAACAACAATATCAAAACAGGAATAGAAATCCCAAAATCAAAACTGCAGCCCTAAGTATGGAAACACAGTCAGCACTAATGCAGGTAATGAAAGGCCCTACACAGAGCAGAACCTCCATTATACCTGAAGCAAGAAAAGAAACCATGCCTGTAGAAATCACAATTAATGGATATAAGGCTCATGTATTACTAGACCCATGTACACAAGGAGGAGACCTTATATCCAATAATTTCTGTACCCTGTTTAAACTCCCATTAACACAAATGGAAAAGAAACCTCTAGAAACAGCAATCCAAGGAAGCAGATTACCTATCACAAATAAAACAATAGTGCTTATTAATGTACAAGGATATGAAGAAGAAAGAACCTTCTATGAAGCCAATCTTAGAAATTGGGATGCTACACTGGTTGAACCAGCATTAAAGAAACTGAAAGCAATTATGAATATCCATAACAACATGATAAGCATTCAACCACCAGGGATGGGCAGATATGACATCATAATGCTACAGAAAACTAGAAATGACTCAATAAGATCTACAGCAATATGGATACAACCAACATGTGAAACAGCAAGTGAATCATCAGGACATCCACACTCAGATGCAGAATCTGAGAGAACATCTGACTCAGAATTAATCAAAGATTATGCATATGATGAAACAGATTCTGAAGACTCATCAGACAATGAGTCAATTACCAACATGGATGAACAACTAAGACAACTAGAAAAGGAAAGTAGATCCCTCAGTAGAACCCTAGATGAAAGAATAGATAACCTAGAAACAAGGATGGGAGACAACAATATGATAAGAAGACAACAAGCTGAAACACACCTATGGTTAGATTATGAGTTTGAGGAACTCATGGAAGGTATGGAAGCAGAGAGAAGAAGCATATTAGGGCAAGATGCCCTATACACTATCTGCGAAGAAGAAGAAGAGATTAATCCAGGATCATGGGAAACATGGTCTTACTCAGAATATGAACCTGGACCAGACCCAGCCATGTATGAAGGTGGAGACCTGATCTACAACCACCTAACTATACAACAAGAATTTGATCCTTACTCAGAATTCCCACATCTATTCCCAACAGAGAAACCTACAGAACTACCACCATTAAGGGAACCAATGGAAATCATGCAACACAAAATAGAGATAATGGAAGGGGCAGAATTGCACTCTAACTACATCCCTAGCTATGATAGGTTCCAGGACCAAATTACAGAAAAAATAAATAAGGAACAAAAAGCTGGTAGAATCATATCATCAAAATCCCTCAAAACAATAATAATGTTTACACAACCAAAAAAAGATGGTAAAAAAGCAAGATTTCTTCTGAACTGTATACCAAGGAACCTCAAAACACACAAGGATAGGATATCTATGCCTAGCATTAATCAAATCATTGATTGGCTAGCTAGCAAAAAATTCAAATCAAAACTAGACCTAACAGATGGATACCATAATATTAGGAATCACACTGACTCAGTTAAACACGCAACATTCTCATGTCACATGGGAAAGTTTGATTCACTAGTCATGCAACAAGGTGACTGCAATGCACCTGCAATAAGGATGAGAGCAATGAATTGGCTCCTAAGGAAATTCATTGGCAAAATAGTAATGGTATACCTAGATGATATCCTTATAGGAAACAATACATGTGAAGAACATATACAAACAGTAAGAGCAGTATTAAAAACACTGGAAAAAGCCAAGATGTGGTTCAATAAAGACAAATGCCAAATAATACCAAAAAGAATGGAATTACTTATATATATCCTAGACAACAATGGACTGGAAGCTGATCCTGAGAAAATCAAGAAGGTAGTAGATTTCAAGACACCCACCAATAGAAGAGAAATACAAAGATTCATAGAGGTGGTTAACTACCTTACAAGATTCTGTAAGGACCTAGCAACCAAAGACAGATGTCTATATGAACTACAAGGATCAATAAAACAATTTAAATGGACTCACCTGCATAATGAGGCATTTTAGCAAGTCAAAGAATTAATAATGAGTAATGCAGTACTCAAACCAATCAATCATGATTCAGATGAACAAATATGCCTGATAACAGATGCAAGCAATGTAGGATTATCAGGATGGATAGGTCAAAAAGAAGATGGTGTGATCAGACCAGTAGCATTTCACTCAAGATGCTTGAACAAGGGTCAAACTAACTATACAACAACTAATATGGAATTATTAGCAATTGTTGACTCACTGAGGCATTTCAGGGGTGAGCTGCAAGTCCACAAAGTAAGAGTACTCACAGATCACAAACCCCTAGTATCATTTATGACTACATGGCAAGATAAGCAAATGAAGATCAGGTGGCAGCAAATAATGAGTGAGTTTGATATCACCATAGAATATATAGAAGGAAAGGAGAATTTCATAGCAGATACACTGAGCAGAGCAGGAACATATAAAGGCTCTGCCTCCCCCTCTAGCTCTGATCTTTTGTAAGGAAGTTATATTTATGCACGGGCATAATATAACCACCTTCCACTTCTAGTAGGAACCAGTGGATAGTAACAAGTAGTTGGTGGATTATGACTCAGAGGGTGACTCAGGCGAAAGCATAGCCACCAAACAGAATTATGACTCATGTATTTCATTTGTATAATTAAGCACATGACTCATTGGTGAGTCATGCAGGTATGAGTCAGAGATGGATTTCATTTCATGTATGAGTCAGAGGCTGGTGCACAGCCTCCCTACTGACTCACTATTTCCATGGGTGCGAAATATATAAGGGCTCTTGGTCTGCCACCAGTGTTGGAGGCGGCAGAGCTCCAGAGGTAGAACTAGACACAGTTAGAGAATATATAGCCTGAGGGCTCCTACCTATTAATTCAAGCCCCCAGCGGGCAGGGCCACCTGTTGAAAAGTATTAACTATGGCAGCGTGCTATGGTTCCTAGGGAAATGATTTATTACTATCAGCGGATTCTCAGGTTTACAGTGTGTGCGACAGACTGGTAAACCTATCCATGCGACAACATATTACTTTACACCTTTCCTCCTTACCAAACCACACTTATACACTACCACCTCCCGTAGTAGTAAACAACATCTTCATCTCACACCCACACCTTCTACCATAACCTACCAACAGCAACTACCCTAACAGCATGCCTCCAAGAAGAACTATGAGTGGAATGGCTGGCACACCAGTCTACCCACCATCTTCAGCAACCAGACCATACCACAGGCCTCAATCCCCCTACTCTGCTAGCAGTAGCAGCAGCACTGGGCTGGGAGACATATTCCAACAGGAAAGGTATGAAAATGAACCAGACTCAGATTATAGTGACTTCAAGAATAACAATATGCAAAGGGACAGGAGACACCAGGAGCTCCAACAGAGGACTGCCTGGAATCAAAGACAGCAGGGCATAGTAACTACTGCTGCTACAACTAGGGCACAGGCTCTGGAGCAGCAGGAACAACAGGAACAAGTGGAATTGGGAAGGTTAGTAAAACAAAAGCCTAAAAAACCCAACTTCAGCATAATTATTAACAAAAAACCTAGTAACTCCACTTGCAAGGAAGTGATATTCTCAGTATACTGATCTATTACCACCTCACAACTCACTCTGAACCAACATCTACTATGTAATTTCTTACTAAGTTATACTAACCTGCCTGGTTAATTATGTTGGGAGAATCACATGTAATTTCTTTAATATCACATGTTAACTATGAGTCACTTATGACTCAATAATTTCCTATGACTCATGTATGACTCTAAAGGTTATGACTCACTTAATGAGTCCGAGATAGATTTCAAATCATGTATGACTCACTACTATTGCACAGCCACAATAGTGAGTCACAGCTAGTCTTGGCATGTAATACTTAAGGGCCGAAGGCCCGCACCTTGAGGAGGCAATCAGACCTGGGGAAGACAGATACAGAATAGTTAGATACAACAAATATAAGAGTTCCACTGGTTAATTCTAGTCCCATGAGAACTCTTACTCAGAACTTAGTAATCTAATACTAGAAACCACACACTCAGCCTTTAAAGTACTTAGTAGTTCTGGAATATTACTTCAGGGTAATATTCTACCCTAAATACTTTAGGTCCCCATTTACATTTTTTTAACCTAAGAAAGACTTTTATATCAAGGCAGGCTTAATCACCCTGGCCCATAATCTTATGCACAAGTAGTAAAGAAACTACTTACCAAGTACTACAACTCTATAGTGGATAAAAAACCATAATAGAACCAAGCCTGATAGTCAGCAAAGAAACACATACAACA